>Ga0209536_100005132_pt1 | contig 20476 bp, 14 predicted proteins | sample DeeMarSeWOR28_12_FD_187461 | JGI IMG/M metagenome (GOLD analysis project Ga0209536, IMG submission 187461) | Marine sediment microbial communities from White Oak River estuary, North Carolina - WOR-2-8_12 (SPAdes) (version 2) | ecosystem: Environmental > Aquatic > Marine > Intertidal zone >...
CGCGCCCCATATCGTGTGGAAGCTCGTGGATGACGATGGCAACGAAGTGCCCCATGGGCAGCCCGGTGAATTGATCAGTAAAGTTGTGGACAAAAAGACCGGAGGGGTGGAGTATTACAAAAACCCTGAAGCAACCTCGGACAAGATAAAGGGTGAGTGGCTGCACAGCGGCGATCTGTTTTATGCCGACAAAGACGGCAACCTTTTCTTTGTGGACCGCAAATCAGATTCCATGCGCCGGCGGGGCGAAAATATTTCTTCATGGGAAGTGGAAAATGTAGTCGAAAAGCATCCGGCGGTAGCCATATGTGCGGCGTTTGGCGTACCCTCGGAGCTGGGTGAAGATGAAGTCATGATCTGGATCAAGCCCAGGGAGGGGGCCGCGCTCGATCTCGAGGAACTCATGCGCTTTTGTGGGGAGAACATGGCGCACTTTATGGTGCCGCGGTATGTTGATGTGGTCGATGACATCCCGCGAACGGGCACCTTGAGGGTTCAGAAAGCCGAGATGAAAAAGCAGGGAGTCACGGACCGAACCTGGGATCGTGAGAAGGAGATGCCGGATCTCAAACTCAAATAAAAAAATCAATCATCTCCAAAATAGCTGATGTTTTTTTTAGGATTCAAGGGGTCAAGGGGCAAAGGATTCAAGTGTAATGATCAGGAGTATAGAGGCTCAAGGTTAAAGAAGGAATTTAGAATATCGAACAAAGAATATAGAATGTCGAAGGATGGGCTTTTATCCACTTGAACCCTGGAATCCTTGGATCCTCGAATCCTTTTCTCTATTTATACTGGAGAAGAACTTTAACCATAAATACCCGGGAAGACGGATAGCAAAGAGAAATCATAGTGAAACAACTCAAGAACAGTGTTGCAGCGGTGACGGGGGCGGCTTCGGGGATCGGCCGCAGTTTGGCAGTCAACCTGGCCGGCGAAGGCTGCGGACTGGCGCTTGCGGACATCGATCAGGACGGTCTGAAGCAGACCGTTGAACTGATTCCGGTCGAAGGCATCAAAATTAGCACCCATGTTCTCGATGTCGCCGATCGCCAGCAGGTATACCGATTCGCCGATGATGTGGCCGCTGAGCATGGAAAGGTAAATATCATTATTAACAATGCGGGTGTTGCCCTTGCTGAAAACCTGGAAGATGTAACTTATGAGGATTTCAACTGGTTATTGGGGATAAATTTGTGGGGTGTGATTTACGGCTCAAAAGCTTTTTTGCCTTACCTGAAACAGCAGCCCGAAGGTCACATCGTAAACATATCCAGCGTCCACGGTCTTTTTACCAACCGCAACGTCGGCCCCTATTGCACCAGCAAATTTGCCGTAAGGGGGTTTACGCAGGTTTTATGTCAGGAACTAAGGGATACGGCCGTGCGGGTTTCCTGCGTGCATCCTGGCGGAATCAAAACCGACATCGTGCGCAATGCCCGCTTTATCAAGGGATCCGATCCCGAAACGAGCCATGAGGAAGCCGTCGAGTCCTTTGATAAATACATCGCCTGGACGAGCGCCGACAGGGCTGCACGAATCATTATTAAAGGCATCAAAAGAAATAAGACCCGTATCCTGGTCGGCCCCGATGCCCACATCTATGACGTGTTTCAGCGCATGTTTCCTGTGATGTGGCAAAAACTCATGGGCAGGCTGTAATGGTGCCCGGCAGCAATGGTTGCCGGCCGGCCGCAGGAGCAATCTTCTGCGGGCGCCGACAATATTTAGGCAGCCTTTGAAAGCGGTAGCATATCCGCATCAAAAAAAGGAGAAAATAAATGGCAAAAAAATTGTTCGAGCCGATTACCATCAACGGCATGGCGCTGAAAAACAGAATCGGATTTGCGCCGATGCTCAATATGCCCGGCATATTTACGACCTTTATGGTTCAGGAAGAAACCATCAGGTGGTTTGAGGCGCGGGCCAGGGGAGGTGCGGGCCTTATTATGACCGGAACATTCGGGCCTTTTATGCTGGATCTGCCTGGTGCCCTGGACCCTTTTGCGACCCTGGCGGCAAGGGTTCACGCCTTGGACACCAAAATAGGGGTGCAGCTCGGCGACGGCGGGCCCATGCTGGGCCAGGGGCCTTCACCATTGCCCTATCCCGATGAAAGCGATCCGAAGCATTCTTATTTTGAAATTACAGAGGGAGTGCTCTCTCCGTTTCCCGGGATTGAATCCGTCAACGAATTCACGGTTGAACAAATCGAGCAACATGCCGACAAATTTGCGGGATATGCGGTTGCGATGAAGAATGCCGGCCTGGATTGTGTGGAATTGCACTGCGCCCACGGCGGTGCCACCCTGTTTTGCTCCTTTATTTCTCCCTTTTACAACCGGCGCCAGGACGAATACGGCGGAAGCTGGGAGAACAGACTGCGTTTTCCCACCAACGTAATCAAAAAGATGAGAGCGGCGGTCGGCCCGGATTATCCCATTTTTGTCAGAATCAGCGCCGACGAACTTTTGGGCGAAAAAGGGATTACCCTGGATGATACCGTTCATCATATTGTTCCGGCTCTGGAGGATGCCGGTGTCGACTGCATCGATGTTTCCCAGGGCTCCATCACCCATTCCCCCGAGGGAATCCAGATCCCCATGTATTATCCCCGGGGGTGCTATATCCACAACGCCGCGGCAGTGAAAAAGGCGACAAAACTTCCGGTCATTGGTGTGGGCCGGATCGTTGATCTTGAAATGGCCGAGCGATTTCTGCAGGAAGGCAAGGCCGACCTGATCTATCTGGGCCGTCAGCTGACCTCAGATCCCGATACGCCGAATAAGTTCGCGGAGGGTAGAAAAGATGAAATTCGTAAATGCATCGCCTGTCTTGAAGGCTGCGGAACGCCCTGCCCGATCAATTATGCTATTTCGCCGGAATCGCTTCCACTGACCCCCGCAGAAACACCCAAAGAAGTGCTGGTCATCGGCGGCGGTGTGGCGGGAATGGAAGCGGCCAGGGTCTGTGCCTCGAGGGGTCACCGCGTTACCCTACTGGAAAAAGGCCCCAGGCTCGGCGGGACGGTAGCCTCGCTGGCGCTTGACCCGCTCACTTCGGAGTTTGGAAATTTTATCGAATACCTCAGAGTGCAGATGGAAAAATTGAACATAAAGGTAAAACTCAATACGGACGCCGGTGCAATCGACATCGGCAGTTTGAAACCCGATGCCATCATCATGGCCACGGGGGCTTCGCTGATTGTGCCCGATAAAGCGAAGGGCAAACCCGGCGTCATGGATCACATCGAGGCCTTGAATGGCAAAGCTGAGATCGGCAAGCGGGTCGTTATCTGGGGCCTGATGTATGGTGCCGAGCTGGCTCTCTCCCTGGCTGAAGAGGGCAAAGACGTTGTTCTGCTGGGCGAAGCCGGTGAAAACACCCTAAATGCCCATGCCTCGAATACCCGCAGATACTGGGTTTTAAGAAAGCTGACTGACATTAATGTGGTCAGAGAAGATCCTGCTGCAGCCAGAGTAAGCAATCCAAAGGTTTTGTTCAACACCAAAGTCAGTGAAATCACCGCCGCGGGAATCGAAATAGAAGACAAGCAGGGGCAGAAAAGCATTTTACCCTTCGACAACCTGATCATTTCCAGGGGCCGGCAGAAGAACGATGCCTTATTTGAACAGCTGGAAGGCAAGGCATCCGAAGTCTATAAAATCGGAGATTGTGCCGCTGCCGGCAACATCCAGAAAGCGGTCTGGAGCGCGAACGAAATTGCGCGCAAAATAGGTTTGCCGCAGGCGTCGCAGCAAAATGAAAGGCAATCAGTTATGGCAGAGGCAACAATGAGCCCTGAAGAGTTTAAACAGTTTTTTACCGGCAAGACCGACGCGGAGATTCTGACCGCGGTCAAAGACAACGAGGAGAGGCTGCTGGACGGCATGTTCGACGGCATGAAGGCCGCTTTCGATCCCTCCAGGGCAGCCGGCCAGAGTGCGGTTATCCAGTACGCCATCGACACCCCTGCCGGAGAAATGAACTACCAATTGAACGTGGAAGGCGGGGCCTGCGAACTGGCGAAAGGAAAGGCCGAAAATGCACGGGTTACCCTGGCCCTCAGCCTGCCCGATTTTTTGCGTATGATGATCGGGGAGCTGAACGGCATGCAGGCTTTCACCTCCGGCAAGCTTAAAATTTCCGGGGACCTGATGTTTTCGCAGAACCTGGCTTCCTGGTTTAAAGACCCTAACGCCTGACATACGACAATGGCAGAATGTTGCTGATAATTACTTGAGGGATTACCCCCCGGGCGGGCTGCCAGAGGTGCTGAAGGGCAGGCGTCGATCGCTGTACAGGCATTGTTGAAAACACCCAGACCCCTGCATATGGAGGATTAGAATATGGCGCGAGTAAAGCTGCTCGAGAAAGAAGATGTGGACCCGATGGTCAAGCAGATTTTTCAAAAAATCGAAGACAGCGGAGGCGAAGTCATCAATCTGATGAAAGCCCTGGCACACAGCCCTAAAATATGCCGGGATTTTAACCGCATGGGGATTACGCTGCTATTGAAAGGTGACCTTTCCCCCAGGCTGCGGGAGCTTGCGATCCTGCGTGTCGGAGACCTGGCCAAGGCAAACTATGAATGGACGAAACATGTCCCGATGGCGCTGGAGGCCGGCACCCATCAGGGACAAATTGATGAACTTTCCGGCTGGAAGGACTCAACCCGGTTTGATGAGCAGGAACAGGCGGTGTTGCAATATACCGACGAGGTAGCCCGGCATGTTCGCGCATCCGATGCCACCTTCAAGAAAATCGCGGCATTTCTCAGCGAAAAGGAAATCGTTGAACTCACCGTTACAATTGGATATTACGGAATGGTGTGCCGCACGCTGGAAACACTGCAAATTGAACTTGAAAACTGATGCCTTAAGGAGACGACTATGCCCTATAGAGAAATTGATTTAAATCTCAGCAAGGAAGTGCTCGCCATGCAAAAGGAGGTGCGCAATTTCGCCCGAAATGTGATGCGACCGGCCGGCATCGAGCTGGACAAATTGGCTGACCCGGCTGATGTGATTGCCGAAGGCTCCGTATTGTGGGATGTTGTCAAGGCCCACCGGGAACTGGATCTTCATATGCTGCGAATGCCCAAAGCTTTCGGTGGTATGGCAGAGGATCTGGATCCTATGGCTGGCTATCTGATCAGCGAAGAAATGGGATATGGGGACGCGGGATTGGCAATTAGCCTGGGTGCTTCCGGCATGCCTTTCGGGTTCGCCGCCCTTTTTCAACACGTGCCGGAATTGAAACAGATGGCCCACGACTTTTGCGAGGATAAAAAAGGCGAGCTAATCGGGTGCTGGGCCATTACCGAACCCGACCATGGCGGCGACTGGTCACTTGGCGGAGATGACCCCCGATGCGGTCCGTCGGTAACCGGAGTTCTCAAAGGTGATGAATATATTGTCAATGGCGAGAAATCAGCCTGGGTGTCAAACGGCACGGTGGCGACCCATGCCGTTTTACATGTCGGCCTGGTTCCGTCTAAGGGCATGCAAGGCTCCGGGCTGGCCATCATCCCCCTGGATCTGCCGGGTATTTCCAGGGATAAACCCCTGGACAAGATGGGGCAACGCCCCCTGAATCAGGGCTCGATCATTTTTCAGGATGCCCGTATTCCCAGACAGTATATGGTTATCGGGGAAGAAGCAATAGGCGTGATGCCGCAAATGGGCGAAGCAATTTTGGCCGGTGCGAACGGAGGTATGTCCATTGTATTTGCAGGACTGGCCAAAGCGGCCTTTGATGAAGCCTTCAGATATTCGCAGGAGCGGATTCAGGGCGGTGTTCCGATCTTTGAGCACCAGAACATCAAATTGAAGCTGTTTAAGATGTTTACCATGGTTGAAGCTGCACGTGCCAGTGCCCGCCGGATGCATCTATATAACACGGCAAATCAGGAGGCCCCTTCCGGCACGCACGCCGTTGCGGCAAAGTGTCTTTCCACCGAAACGGCCACCTTTGTGGCCTCCGAAGCCATGCAAATCTTTGGCGGATACGGGCTGGCCAGAGAATACCCGATAGAGAAGATGTACAGGGACGCGCGGGCAAGCATGATCGAAGATGGGGTCAATGAGACGTTGTCGTTGCAGGCGGTTGAATTCCTGCGCTAAATAGCTCCATAGCCCCTGCTAATGCCCGTTAGCTCTTTTTCCAATGAATTTGGAGAAGAACCCATCAATTATTTCCCCGGAATGACCGGGTCAGGAGGAAGAAGATGAGTGACAACGTTTATATCTATGGCGTTGGGATGATAAAGTTCGGCAAACACCTGGACAAGGGGGTCAAGCAACTGACCGGCGAGGCCCTGAGACTTGTGCTGGAAGATTGCGGGCTTGAAAAGAAGGATATCGAGGCCGCCTGGTTTTCAAACACCGGATGGGGCATGTCCGGATTTCAGCATTCCATTCGAGCACAGGTGGCGCTTTCCGCCAACGGTCTGGACAAGATCCCCATGATCAATGTCGAAAACGCCTGTGCCAGCGGCAGTACCGCCCTGCACTCAGGCTGGATGGCCGTTAAGGCCGGCATCTATGATTGTGTTCTGGCCATCGGTGCCGAGAAGATGTATTTTGAGATCAAAGATAAAAAGGAAAAGGCCAAATCGTTCCAGGGTTTTATCGCGGGCACTGACGTCGAGGAAACCATGAAGCTCATTGAAGCCTGGCAACAATCCGAGAAAAAACGCAAAGAAGAAGAAGCCCGCAAAGCCAGAGAACAGGGGGCCGAAGAAAAGAAGGAGGATTCCAAAAAAGGCCACTCTATTTTTATGGATTTTTACGCCCATGGGGCCCGCAGGCATATGGAAAAATACGGCACCACCCAGCGGCAGCTGGCGGCCATCGCCGCCAAGGCCCACAACAACTCAACGCTCAATCCCCTGGCGCAATATACTTTCCCGCAGACCATCGAGCAGGTCATGCAAGACCGTGAGGTGGCATTTCCTTTGACGCGTGCCATGTGCGCTCCCATCGGAGACGGGGCGGCGGCGGCCATCATCTGCAGCGAGAAATTTTTGAAGCAACACCCCAGCAGTCGGGCGGTTCGAATTCTGGCCTCGATCCTAAAGTCCGGATCGCGCATCGAGGGCAACGATATTTGCGGACGGGCTTCCAGGGCAGCCTATGAAATCGCGGGGCTTGGGCCGGAAGATGTGGACGTCGCCGAAGTCCATGATGCCACGGCCTTCGGCGAGCTCCACCAGACCGAGCAAATGGGTTTCTGCGCGGTCGGTGAGGGCGGACCGCTGGCAGAAAGCGGTGCCACCGCCATTAACGGCAAAATTCCGGTCAACACCAGCGGGGGGCTCATTTCCCGCGGTCATCCCATCGGGGCTTCCGGCCTGGCACAAACCTACGAATTGGTGACCCAGCTGCGGGGTGAAGCCGGTAAACGGCAGGTCAGCAATGCGCGTATCGCCATGGCGGAAAATGGCGGCGGCACCCTGGGGCAGGGAGAGGCAGCCATGAATATTCATCTCTATGAAAAGATCTGATTTATTTTTTACCCGAGATAACGGATATAGAGCGTGCTTAACCGGTATTCAAGAGAAAAAGGAGGGCAGCTATGGGGTTAAGGGAACTCAACATCGATTTAACCAAGGAACATGTTGCGGTATGGAAAGAAACCAAAAAATTTGTCAGTGAGGTCTGGCGGCCGGCGGCCATAGAGCTGGACAAGTTAGCTGACCCGCAGGATGTGATTGCAGAAGGTTCGGTACTGTGGGATGTGCTCCGCAAAACCTATGAACTGGGTTATCACACCACGGCCATCCCTGAAGAATTCGGAGGATCGCGACCGGATCCTCTCAGCGGCGCTCTGATGACTGAAGCCATGGGCTGGGCCGCCTCGGATATTGCTGTCAGCTTTGGCGTGTGCACAACACCCTATGCCTATGCCATGTTTTCACCGGAACCGCAGATGCAGGAGCTGACGCGAAAATTTTGTGAGGATAAAGAGGCCAAACTGACCGGGTGCTGGGCGATCACCGAGCCCGATCACGGGTCGGACTGGATCTTATTCGATGCCAAGGAAGGCAAGAACCCGGCCTGCGCACCCCAGGTGGTCGCAACTCTAGATGGTGACCACTATGTGATCAACGGTCAAAAATCATCCTGGGTCAGCAACGGCTCTTTCGCCAGCCACGCGGCCCTCTGGCTGACCCTGGATCCCTCCCAGGGAATGGAGGCCGGCGGAATTGCGGTCGTTCCGCTTGATCTGCCCGGTATTACCAGGGGCGCTCCCCTGAACAAACTGGGACAGAGGGCTTTGAATCAAGGGGAGATATTTTTCGATAATGTTCGCATCCCCAAATATATGATGATAGCCGCCGATCCGGCAACCTTCAGCCTCATGTCAAACGCCCAGCTGGGTCTGGCAAACGGCTGGATGGGACTTCTTTTCGGGGGTACGGCTCTGGCAGCCCTGGAGGAAGCCCTGGCATACGCCAAAAACAGGGTGCAGGGTGGAAAAGCCATTATCGAGCACCAAAACATCAAGCTAAAACTTTTTGACATGTTTGTTTCGGTTGAAGCCGCACGCTCGCTGGCACGGCGCGTGGCCGTCTATAATTCACAGCTTCTGGATCAAATGCAGTCGCCGGCCGTTCACTATGCCATGGCATCCAAGATTTTATCCACCGAAACCGCGTTCAAAGTCGCCAGCGAGGCGATTCAGGTTTTTGGCGGATACGGGTTGTCCAAGGAGTATCACGTCGAAAAGATTTTCCGGGATGCCCGGGCGGCCATGATCGAAGACGGTGCCAACGAAACACTGGCGATTGGCGGGGCGGATAAACTTGCCGCCGGCCGCGGCACCTGGGTGGTCCAGGACGCCGCTGCCCAGGCAGCTCCCGGCGCAGTTGCGCAGGAAGGTCTGACCTGGGAGGCGCTTGAGCCCATGTTTCGGCCCAAAGGTGTTCACATGGGGGTGATGAAGGCTGATGCTGAAAAATGCACGCATTGCGGCCTGTGCCTGGAAAACTGCCCCTTCAGGGCCTGGGAGCTGGATGCAAATGAGGTTCCGCAGATGAAGGCGGAATATGAATGCTTCAGTTGCTATAACTGTATGGTTGCCTGTCCGACCGGTGCCATTTCCATCGTTCAATCATACTATGTTGAAGACGGCAGCTTTTATGAAACCCAGGGCGGCCCCCTGCCTGCCAAGATGCCTTACGAACCCAAAGATGCCGAGGGCAATGCGGACGATTGGACCGTGGTGGAGCGCACCATTTTGGAGCGTCGCAGCGTGCGCAATTTCAAATCCGATCCGGTTCCCGAACATCTCCTTCGCAGGGTCCTGGAAGCCGGTCGCTTTGCGCCCAGCAGCGGAAATTGTCAACCGTGGAAGTTTATCGTGGTTACCGACAGGGCGCTGATCAATGAAATGAATGAAGGCATTTTCAATGTATTGAGCATGTTTTACACCGCCTACACCAATGATGCCATGGTAAAGGGCCTGATACCCGTATATCAGCAGAGTCTCCAATCCGGTCTCTTCGATCCGCGCATCATGCTGGGTGGCTGTGGCTCCATTGCGCGTAAGAATGGAACGGTATTTCTGGATGCACCCGTGGTGATTTTGATGGCCTGTGATGATCGTTCAATTGGCGGGCCGCAAATTCAGGCCGGTATCTGCGGCCAGAATATGAATCTGGCCGCAATGTCATTGGGGTTGGGCTTTTGCTGGGTCGGTTTCAGCCAGGTGATAGAGATGATACCCGAGCTCAAGGAAAGGCTGGGTCTGTCGGATCCCTGGAAGATCAATACGGCCATGGTGCTGGGTTATCCGAAATTTAAACAGGAAGGCATCGTTCCCCGCGAATTTAGGCCTGTTACCTGGTTCAGGGAAGGCGAAAGCGGTCCGGTAATCGAGAAATAATCCAAATTTTTCTTCGAAAAATCTGGATGTCAATGGTTATTTATTAAACGGCGGTATCGAGACTTTCGATGAATTTCATGCAAAAGGTAATCACGAAGAAACGAAGTTTGGGCGGCACCCAATAAATTCCTTTTTCGTGCTTTCGCAATTTCGTGTTTCCGTGATGATCCATGCTCAATTCCCAATCTCACAGCGGGAGGACAAAAATGGCAGCAAGCAAAATGCCTGGGGTGTTTGCATTTGACATGGATGCCAAAGCCGAGGAACTGCCGGATTTTCCGGTCTTAACCTTTGACCATTCACCGCATCCGGATGAAGTGCTCACCTATTCCAACCTAGTACTTCAGGGGCGTAAACTGGCAAAGGCTTTGCAAAGGAGCGGCATCGGTCGCGGGGATATGTTTGCGGTGATCATGCGCAATCACCCGGAAGTTGTGGTGGCAATGTATGCGGCTTCAGCCCTGGGGGCAATCATGGTCCCCATCGATCCGCGCGCCAGGGGCGGAAAACTGAGTTATCAATTGCGTGATTCCGGATCCAGGGGCGTCATCTTTGCGGCCGAATTTATCGATTCAATGGCAGAGACGTTAAGTGATCTCGATATAAATGTCATCGGCGTGATGTACAAGGATGATTTTGGGGTGCCGGCCTCGGATCAATTTCCCAGCTTGAACGAAATCCTGGGTGGTCCCGAGGCAGGTGGATACGCCGCCGGATCTCACGCAACAACCGATCCCTTTACGATTATTTACACATCGGGCACCACCGGCAATCCCAAGGGGGTTACCATCCGTAATGACCGCCTGGGGGCCTATGCCCTGCTGGGGCAGCTGGTGTGGGGATACACCCCGGAAGACAAGCTTTATACAGGCCTTTCCCTGACTCACGGAAATGCCCACGCGGTTACCTTGACGCCGTCCTTAATGATGTCCGTTCCCGCGGTTATCAGCCGGAAGTTTACCAAAAGCCGCATCTGGGACATCTGCCGGGCCCATGGGTGCACGACATTTTCACTGCTCGGCGGTATGATGATGGGGATTTATTCTGAACCGGCTCGGCCCGATGACAGCGATAATCCGGTACATAAGGTGATCAGCGCCGGTACTCCCAAACCCATATGGGAAGCCTTTGAAAATCGGTTTGGTGTAGAGATTCACGAGTGGTACGCCACGGTTGAAGGCGGCTTTGCTCACAAAATGCCGGGAGAAGGGCCGATTGGATCATTCGGCAAGCCCCTGGAAGGCCTGATCGAGATGAAGGTGGTCCGCGAAGATGACTCCGAATGCGAACCTAACGAAATCGGCGAGTTGATCAGCCGCATGCTGACCGGGGAGACCAAGGTCGAATACCATGGCAATCAGGAAGCCTCGGATGCCAAAACCAGGGGGGGCTGGCTGCGATCCGGCGATATGGTCCATCAGGATGCAGACGGCTGGCTGTATTTTGACTTTCGTAAAGGTGGAGGTCTCAGGCGCCAGGGGGATTTTATCATGCCGGAGTACGTGGAGGGTGTGATTGCCGAGCGGCCGGACGTCACCGATGTCTGTGTCTACGGTATCCCTGCCGCATCCGGAGCACCGGGCGAAAGCGATCTGGTGGCCGCGGTTGTGCCGGTGGCAGGCTCGGGGCCCGACATCCAGGGCATCTTCGACGCTTGCATTGCCGGTTTGGAGCGAAACAGCATACCCTCCTATGTTCAGGTCGTATCGGAGATACCCAAGACCGCCTCTCAAAAGAATTTGGACCGGCTGCTGCGGGAAGAATTTGATCCTGAGGCTCACAATATATATCGGTTTGAAGGCTAGTCGTAAGGCATGACGCTGCTGCTTTGAAAAAAAGGAGGCCGGGCATGACACAGGAACCCGAGTTTGAGTTTTATTACGATTTAATCGAGCACCAGGCCAGGATGGTTGGAGATAAACCCTATATACTGCACGAAGATCAAAAGATCACCTATGCCGAATTCAATCAGGCCACCTGCCGGGCGGCAAACGGCTTGGCAAAGCAGGGTGCGCAGCCCGGAGACGGTGTGGCGTTATTGATGGGTAATTGTCCCGAGTATCTTTACTTATTTTATGGAATGCCCCGGGGCGGTTTTTACAGCGTACCGATCAATGTGGCCCTGAAAGGAGACGGGCTCCGGTATATTTTGACGCATTCGGATGTGAAATATCTGGTGATCGACGACGCCCTGTATTCAAAGTTTGCCGAGCTGGAAAGCCCGGTGGGTGCCATTGAAAAAGTTTTCGTGCGGCGCACTGCTTCGGAACCGCTGCCCGAAGGCACCGGCGCTCTTGAAGGTCTGCTGGACGCCCCGCCGGCTAAGCCCGGCCATCAGGTTGATAAAGGTTCCATATCCTATCTCATGTATACCTCTGGGACGACAGGTTTTCCCAAAGGCGTTGTCAATCGCAATCGATCGGGCAACATGCAGGGCTTTATGGCGTTGGCGGGTTTGGTTTACCGACCCGATGATATCCTTTATACCGCGTTGCCCCTTTTTCATGCCAACGCGTTAATCCTAACGGCCGGTTTTGCCATGTGCCGCGGTGTGCCCATGGCTCTAGAGAAGCGCTTTTCCGCATCCGGCTTCTGGGATTCAGTGCGCCGATACGGCGGCACCTCTTTTAACGCCCTGGGAGCCATGGTTCCGATACTGATGAAACAACCGCAAAAGCCTGATGATGCCGACAATCCCGTGCGGCTGGTCATCACCTCGGCCTGTCCGGCAAATTTATGGGAGCCATTTGAAAAACGTTTCAATGTCAAAATTTGGGAGGCATTTGGGGCCGTTGACGGCGGCGGCGCCCTGACGTTTAATTTTGGGGATGCGCCGGTGGGCTCGGTTGGGAAACTTGTTACCGGGCAGCCCTGGAAGCTGGTCGATGATGATGGCATCGAGGTGCCTCAAGGACAGATCGGTGAGCTGATCACCCGGGTAACGGACAAAAAATCAGGAAGCGTTGAATACTACAAGAATCCGGAGGCCTCACAGAAGAAAGTACGGGATGGCTGGGTCTATCACGGTGATTTATTCTATGCCGATAAAGAGGGCAATTTGTATTTTGTCGATCGCAAAAGCGATTGCATGCGCAGACGGGGAGAAAATATTTCCTCCTTCGAAGTGGAAAATATTGTCGAAAAACATCCGGATGTGGCTGAGTGTGCTGCTTTTGGTGTTCCCGCGGAGCTCGGCGAGGACGATGTGATGATTTGGGTGAAGCCGAATGCAGGCGCAGATCTCGATCTCTCGGATCTCATCACGCATTGCGCTGCGAATATGGCATACTTTATGGTGCCCCGCTATGTGGATGTGGTGGACGAAATTCCCAGAACCGGCACCTTGCGGGTTCAAAAAGCCGAAATGAAGAAGCGGGGAGTATCCGATAGAACATGGGATAGGGAAGCGGAGATGCCGGGCCTCAAACTCAAGTAGTGGCTACCCGGAAATGGCTATTTTTCGCAATCTCTGCGTCGGACTCAGATTTTAATCCTCGCAATACCATTTAAACTGAGGCGCTATCAGGGTAATTGCTTCCGGTGTGGATAAATAAAATACCGCTCAGATCAGATACGAAGTGTTGGTTGTCCGTTGTCTGTGGTCAGCTGTGAAAACCGGTTTAAAATCAAATCGGGTGATCAATAATTTTAGTCGGTCCAAGAGCATGCCAAAATCTGCTGCCACAACGGACGACTGACAACTTGCAACTGACATTCAACATGGGAGACCGCATATGCCCATTTACGAATACAGGTGTAATAAATGTGGCAGGATCAATACGGCATTGATTCTCAGGGCTCAGGAAGAAAAAGATTTGCAGTGCGGCAATTGCCGATCGCCCGATCTGCATCGGGTGTTATCACGTTTTGCGCTGCATAAATCAGAGGACCAAAGGGTCGACGAATTCGATCCTCGCATGCAACGTGATGGCAGCTTCTACAAGGACGACCGCAATGTGGGGCTGTGGGCCAAAAAGCGCATGAAACAACTCGGGGTGGATTTGGGACCCAGTTTTGACGAAACCGTCGAAAAGGCGCGCAGCGGAAAATTACCTGAAGGTGATTTGATATAAGTACAGCGCAAAGTGATCTCAGTTTCCGAGCTGGTTTTGCAACTTCCAAAGAAGGAGTTCAAAGATGACGACCATCGCCATTACCGGTATCAACAGTTATTTTGCCAAAACCGTGCTGCCCAAACTGATGGCCGATCCGGAAATTGAATCGATCATCGGCATCGATGTAACGCCCTGGACCGGCGAGGGCAGCAAGGTTGCATTTTTTCAGGAAGATGTAAGAAAACGGGAAATATACACCCTTCTGAAAGATGCCGATATCGTGCTTCATCTGGCATTTATTGTTGAAGAGATTCGTGATAAAAAAAAGACGCATGCGATCAACGTCGAGGGTTCTAAAAATGTGTTTCAGGCCTGCGCGGCCAATGGCGTCAAAAAAATCGTTTACACCAGCAGCATCGCCGCTTATGGCGCCCATCCGGACAATCCGATCGGGATTACCGAAGAACAGCCACTGATCGAAAATCCGGACAGTTACTATTCAACGGACAAGGTTGTCGTCGAAAAATTCCTGGACAATTTCCAGAAAGACAACCCGAAGATGATAATAACGCGCTTCAGGCCACCGATTATCGTCGGTCCCAATCTCAACAATTTTGCAGTCGATTTTTATACGCGCAAAAAAAATTTTACGATTAAGGGCAAGGACAATGAGGTCCAGTTCCTGCATGAGAACGACCTGGGAGAAGCCTTGTATCTGGCAATCAAGAAGGATTTTCCCGGAGCCTTTAACATCGCGGCCGATGACTATGCCGGATCCCGAAGGCTTTTTGAAATCGCCGGGGTGAAAACAACAGATGTGCCGGTGGGGTTGATGAGGATCCTGGCCAACGTGACCTTCTTTTTGGGCATGGGCAAGATGTCGCAGGGATGGGTCAGTCTGATGGAATATCCGGTCGTTGTCGACAGCTCAAAGTTCAAGGCCGCCGCAGGCTGGCAGCCGCGCTACACGACCGAAGAAGCCTTCCGTGATTTTTTGAATTCAATCAAATGAAGGGGCGGGGTGTTTTTACCAACACCTGTAACGCGATGGGTGCATGTCCTTGATCATCGTTGGCAGCCCAGGGGGCATCGCATACGTTAATAACACCCCGATTCCTCGGATGATTGGCTTTAAGGGGGAATGCTTTTTATGGATATATGCGCAGGTGGCATCGTTACAACTCAGCCATTGAGCATTAGATGCATTTTTTAAGAAGATTTCCAAAAGGAGGTGAGAGATGGGCGACAATGTATACATCATCGGCGTCGGTATGATCAAATTCGGTAAATACCTTGAAAGGGGCGTCAAGGATCTCACCGGAGAGGCCTTGCAGTCGGTGCTGAAGGATTGCGCTGTTTCGGCGGCGGATATCGAAGCCGCCTGGTTTTCCAACTGCACCTGGGGAATGTATGCCTTTCAGCATTCGATCCGCGGGCAGGTGGCGCTCTCCGCCAATGGCCTGGATAAGATCCCGGTGATCAATGTCGAGAATGCCTGTGCCAGCGCGAGCACGGCGCTTCACTCAGGCTGGGCGTCCATCAAGGCCGGCGTTTATGATTGTGTGCTGGCGATCGGTGTCGAAAAGCTCTACGATGAAGACCGCAAAAAGGTGATGAAGAGCTTTATGGCAGCCACCGACGTGGAAGAGACCACCCAGCTCATCGAGGAATTCAAGAAACAGCAAAAGGCCAAACAGGAAAAAGAGGCCAAAGAGAAAAAAGCCGAATCGGAGAAACCGGGCGGTCACTCCGTGTTTATGGATTTTTATGCCATGGGTGCCCGTCACCACATGAAACAGTACGGAACCACTCAACGTCAACTGGCTGCCATTGCGGCCAAAGCCCATAATAATTCGACTCTCAATCCTCTGGCCCAGTATACATTCCCCATGACGGTGGATCAGGTTCTGCAGGATCGGGAAGTCGCCTATCCCCTGACCCGGGCAATGTGTGCGCCGATCGGCGATGGGGCCGCGGCAGCCGTCATCTGCTCTGAGCGTTATTTGAAAAAACACCCGAATAGCAGGGCGGTCAGGATTCTGGCTTCAGTGATGAAATCAGGTTCGCGCTCAGGGCGCAGTGATGTCGCCGAACGGGCTTCACAAGCCGCTTATGAATCAGCCGGCCTTGGGCCGGAGGATATCGATGTGGCCGAGGTCCATGATGCCACGGCCTTTGGCGAGCTTTATCAATACGAAAAAATGGGTTTCTGTCCCGAGGGCGAGGGGGGTCCGTTTGCCGAGAGCGGTGCCACCGCCCTCGGCGGCAAGATCCCCGTCAATACCAGCGGCGGGCTCATGTCTCGCGGACATCCGATTGGCGCTTCCGGTTTGGCGATGACCTATGAACTGGTGATGCAACTGCGGGGGGAAGCCGGAGATCGGCAGGTCGCCGCTCCGCGCATTGCCCTGGCGGAAAACGGCGGGGGTACGCTGGGCCTCGGTGAGGCTGCCATGGCCATCCATATTCTGGAAAAATAATCAGATCCTTTCGGCTGACCCCGTCCCCGTATGAGCCGCAATTGGCAGCCGGCAAGAGATGCGCTGCCGGCAAACGCTCATGGGGGTAGGCAATACGGCGTTTGTTGCCAATATTGGCGGTGTATTTGTATTAATAAATACAATAGATTCCGTTTTTTTGTATTAATAAATACAAGACAAAAAGGAGTATGCAATGACAGATATATCCGCTAAACCCTATATGTACCGGAAACCGGAAGGCATGTGGGCTCGTGTTTTTTCCGACCACCCTTTTACGCCGGTTCTGGATCGTGCCGAAGGCATTTATTTGTACGATACCGAAGGCAGGCGCTATATCGATGTCTCCGGTGGTCCGATGGCGATCGGGATGGCCCATGGCGATAAACGGATCATAGATGCCATCGCTAAACAAATGCAAAAATTCACCTATTGCCATCCGGTGCTTTCCAACCGGCCGCGGGCCGAGCTCTGTGAGCGACTCAGCCGGGTGGCGCCCGGCAGCCTGAATACGGCGTTTTTGAGTCCCGGCGGAGGTTCCGATGCGGTGGAGTCGGCCCTTAAAATTGCGCGGCAGTATCATCTTGCGCGCGGCAAAGCCGACAAACATGCCGTTATCGCCCATTGGGACAGCTATCACGGCATGTCATTGGGCGCACTTTCGGTAGCCGGTATTCCCGGTATGCGCAATCCTTTTGCACCCATGCTGCAAAAATGGCCCAAGATTCAGCAGTACAGTGAACATGACCGGCCGGCAGATTTGAGCCCCGATCAGTATGCCGTTCAAATGGCCCAAAAGCTGGAGGAATGCATTTTCTACACCGGCGCGCAATATGTCTCGGCCTTCATGGCGACACCTATTGGGTGCGGCAGCGATTATGGCGTTGTTCCACCGGCGGCATACTGGAAAACCATTCGCGAAATTTGTGATGCCAATGACATTCTTCTGATAGCCGATGAGGTTGTCACCGGTTTCGGTCGAACCGGCAAGTGGTTTGGCATGGAGCATTTCGGTGTCCAGGCCGATATTATGACATTGGGTAAAGGAATTACCAGTCTTTATGCGCCCCTGGGGGCCGTGATGGTCAGCGACCAGGTCGCGGAACCCTTCAAAAAAGGAGTGTATTTCAATCATGGATTCACCAACCAGGGTCATCCCATATCATGTGCCGCCAGCCTGGCGGTACTGGACATTCTTGAAAACGACGGGCTGGTGGAAAATAGCGCAAAGGTCGGTGAGTATCTGCATTCACAGAGGGATAAACTGTTGGCCCATGCCACCGTCGCGGATACTCGCGGTAAAGGCCTTTTTATGGTCATCGAACTGGTTCGAAACAAGCAGACCATGGAATTTTTTCCCAGAGACACCCAGCCTGAATTCTGGCTGCAATCCATCGGACTTAAAAACGGCATCGTGTTCTACAACACCCTGTATGGTCCCCGCCAGCCGAGCATGAAAAAAAGGGGTCTCCCCTTCTGGATTGCACCGCCCTTGTGCACTTCAAATGAACAGGTCGACGAACTTCTGGATGCAGTTGACATCACACTGACGGATTGGGAAGAAAAGATGGGAGTTTAAACGCGAATATGAACATCGAACATCGAATGTCCAACTCGCCAAAGGCGAGCAAGCACTTGTCTGCCTCCGGCAGATCGAATGTTGAATGGGACAAGATGTAGAATTAGAAAAAATACTTAGTAAAGACATCTGGCTGCTTAAAAGAAGCAGGGATATTGATTCAAGTTTTCACCTTGGATTTTAAAAAATCTTAAATAGCGGAGCGCAGCGACATCATTATTCGATGTTCGACATTGAGCGTTCGATGTTCAGCGTTCAGTCTTACAAGCGTTCGCGTTTGTATTTTAGATAATTAGATTTTGGAGGTTATTATGGCTGACTGGAAATATACCCGGGGGTTGCACGAAATAGAAAACGGCATCTATGCTTATCTCCAGCCGGACGGCTCGTGGGGCCTTAATAACGCGGGTCTGGTTGTAGACGGTGATCGTTCAATGGTTGTGGATACCCTCTATGACCTGAAGCTGACCCGGGAAATGCGCGATGCCATGCAGGCGGCGACCGCTGCTGCCGCAAACATCGACATACTGGTGAACACCCATGTCAACGGGGATCACTGCTTCGGCAATCAGTTGTTTGCGGAAGCTGAAATCATGGCATCAAAGGCGTGCGCCGCAGAGTTTGAAACCGAGTCGCCCCCGCAGCTGATGATCGACATGCTCAAGGCCGCGCCGCAGATGGGGGAACTTGGCGAATTTTTCACACGCTGCTTCAGCCGGTTTGATTTTGAGGGTATTGTAATGACACCGCCGACCCGGACATTTGAGGGCCGCCTGGATTTTAAGGTTGGGGGCAAAGCGATTCAACTCATAGAAGTCGGCCCTTGTCATACCCGCGGGGACAGCTTGGTATATGTTCCCGGCGACCAGGTGTTGTTTGCCGGGGATATTCTGTTTGTTGAAGGCACGCCGATCATGTGGGATGGCCCGCTGGCCAATTGGATCAATGCTTTGGATCTCATCCTGGGCATGGATGTAAAAACGATAGTGCCGGGCCACGGGCCGATTACCGACAAGGGCGGTGTCGAAAACATGAAAGCCTATTGGCAATGGGTTGAAGCAGAGTCCCGCAGGCGCTATCATGCCGGCATGCCGGTCGACGAAGCTGCCAAAGAAATGCTTTCAGGCCCATTTGCCGCCTGGGGCGATCCGGAGCGAATCGTCATCAATGTCGATGCAATGTATCGGGAGTTCGCCGGGGACAGTGCGCCGGCCAATAGGGTTGAACTTTTTAGCCTTATGTCCAAAATAGCTTGAAAAGGAGATTCATATGCCAAACGTGACGGCGAACGGAATTCAGATCGAATATGATACTTTCGGGGATCCATCGGCCTCGCCATTGCTTTTGATCATCGGGCTGGGTGGCCAGCTGATCGAATGGCACGAGGACTTCTGCACAGGACTGGCTGAAAAGGGACACTACGTGATTCGTTTCGACAACCGCGATACCGGGCTTTCCCGGAAATTCGAGGAAGCCGGAATACCCGACATCATCAAGGCGGTTGAAGCCTCCATGCGGGGTGAACCCATCGCGCCACCATATACACTTGCGGACATGGCCGATGATGCCGTCGGGCTGTTGGATGCCCTGGGTATTCAAAAGGCTCATATTTGCGGAATGTCTATGGGCGGCATGATTGCCCAAATTATCACCACCAGGCACCCGCAGCGCGTCTTGAGCCTGATTTCCATTTATAGTACCACCGGCAATCCAGAGTTGCCCCCGCCCGAGCCCGACGCGATGGAAGTTTTACTGGAGAAACCGCCCATTGAGCGCAAGGCATATATCGAGTATCTGGTCAGGACTTTCCGGGTCATTGCGGGCAGGGGTTTTGCCTTTGATGAACAATTTCACCGACAGGTTGCGGAAAAGGCGTTTGACCGGGCTTTTTATCCCCAGGGCAGCGCCCGCCAATTGATGGCGATTATGGCTCAGGGTAACCGCAAACCGGAACTGGCGGCCGTCTCCGTTCCGACACTTGTCATACATGGCTCCGATGACCCGCTGGTTTCAGTGGAATGCGGCAAAGATACGGCCGCTGCCATTCCGGGTGCCGAGCTGTTGATTATCGATGGTATGGGTCACGATCTGCCGCCCGGCGGTGCCTGGCCGCAGATCGTGGATGCAATTGTCTTGCACACCGGCAAGGTGAAAAAAAATTAGCGCTTCTGGGATCAATTCCTGCCTTTTTATTTTGCTATTCATAGATAATTTCTTCAGCCAGCTCCTCCTCGGTAAGGGGCACGTCGGCTGAGATGTCACGACCCTCGACGCCCTTGGACAGCAGTTCCTTGAAGTACTCATGCTGGATGATCATATTCTGGATTTCAGTGGTTCCGGTCCAGATGGTTGTCAATCGGGATCCACGCAGTTCACGCTCGATGGGCAAGGCGTTGGTGTAGCCGATGCCGCCCAAAATTTGCATGCAGTCGTTGAGTACCTCCCATTGGACATTGGTTGAAAACTTTTTGACC
>Ga0209536_100005134_pt1 | contig 20472 bp, 14 predicted proteins | sample DeeMarSeWOR28_12_FD_187461 | JGI IMG/M metagenome (GOLD analysis project Ga0209536, IMG submission 187461) | Marine sediment microbial communities from White Oak River estuary, North Carolina - WOR-2-8_12 (SPAdes) (version 2) | ecosystem: Environmental > Aquatic > Marine > Intertidal zone >...
AGAAACATCTTGAGAAGTTAGTCAACAAAAGGACTGAAGAAATTAAAGATGTGAATGAAGCATTAGTTAATGAAAATAGTAAACTATTAAGTGCTGAAAACGAGATTGCTAGTCAGTTTAATTTTTTAAAGACTCTATTAGATACAATTCCTATACCCATTTATATACTAGACAGTAATGCATGTTTTACAAATTACAATCCTGCTTTCGAAAAACATTTTAATAAGCAAAAACCTGATCTGTTAGAGCATAGTTTTTATTCCCTCTTCACAGAAGAAGATCAAGAGGAATTTCGACAAAAAAGAAACCAATTATTTAAGGAGGGTTATATAGCGTTTGAAAAACGTTTGAATTATTCTTCAAATTCATCAAAGGATTTAATTTTCTTTGAATCAACTTCCCAAAGTGCATTTGGGAAAGCGTCAGGGATAGTAGGAGTGATTCTTGACATCACCGAGATAAAAGAAAGCGAAAGGAAAACCTTGAGCGCATTAACAGCAGAAAAAGAATTAACAGAAATACGTACTAAATTTTTCTCTCATGCTTCTCACGAATTCAGAACACCGCTTACTACAATCCAGTCTTCGGTTGAATTAATATCTATGTTAAATCCTAAACTCTCTGATCAGGAACATAATCCACACATTGAACAAATATATACCTCCATATCTTATATGCAGGAATTATTAGATGACATTTTAACAATAAACAAAGCTGATACCGGTAAATTTATTGCCAACCCGGAGTTACTGAATTTATTCGAATTTATTAATTCACTTAAAGATGAAATAGAGAACAACGACAAGTTTAACCACACGATCAATTTAACCTGCGATAATAAAAATCAAACAATAATAGGTGATAAAAAGACATTGAGACTAATATTCAGCAACCTGATTACTAATGCCTTTAAATATTCTCAGTCTAATTCTAACGTAGTTATCAGGATTTATCAGTCTGATTGTCATATGGCTGTAAGAATCACAGATAACGGAATTGGAATTCCAATTGAAGAACAAAATCACATCTTTGAACCATTCTTCCGTGCTTCAAATGCCGGTGATGTAAAGGGAACGGGATTAGGATTATCTTTGGTTAAAAAATTAGTAGATCAGCATAAAGGCACAATCGACTTTCACAGTGTGCCAAACAAGGAGACAGATTTCATTGTTTCTCTTCCTATGAATGTTGAAAGTTTTCAATAACCAGAAAGTAGTCAAGTAGAATCAAGCTATAATTAAAGTGATGTTTAGATATTGAATAGAAATAAATCAAAATTATTAACAAATTAATAAAGGGGATAAAATGAAAACTTTATTCAGTTTAACTTTTTACGTACTATTTATGTCTGGTTCAATAATACCGCAACAGGCAAACATTTACTTCCCGGCAAATACAGGGATTACCTGGAATTATGTTGTAACCCCACTAGATTCTGCTAATAATGGTATTGACCCTTTTTCATTTTACAGAGCAGATTCTTTTGCTACAGTTGCAGATTATAATGGTATGTTAGCAAACATTGTGTTTTCAAAAAGCGGAGATATAAATACTTTGCCGGCTCAATCATACAATGACTCTTTATTTTATCATTTTGAAGGTTCAAATGTATTTGAATATTCACAGGTTGGCAACCAGGAATTCTTACTTCGGACAATGGATTCATTACAAATTGATCCAAATTTCAGTTTTTTGGATTTCTTCACTTCACTTGAAGACTGGTACTCGATTTACAGATTTGAACAACCTATTGAAAGTGGATATACCATATTATCAATTGATACAACTTTAAATAATGGAGTTCTGACACTTCCTTTACGCTTTGAACATTTAGGTATGAGATTGCAAGATGAAGTTATTGAGACTCAAATTGGAAATCTTGATAGTAAAAAGTTCTTAATAAAAAACGATGTTAGTTTGATAATTACACCTACAATCACGATTCCACTTGTATCTATTGAAGATACCGTATGGATTGCAATTGATAAATGGATATTAAAAAGTATTATACCTTCAGCTTATGTCGATTTAAGTCTTCTTGGCGTTGATCCGCTTTTTATTGCGGGAGTAAGAACAGAAATAACTGAAATTATTTTAGATCTTGAAGAAAGCACAGAATTACCTACAGACATATATTTGGATCAAAACTATCCCAATCCTTTTAATCCAATTACTAAGATTAAGTACTCAGTTCCCAAGTCTTCTCAAGTAGTAATTAAGGTATTTGATATACTCGGCAATGAAATTGAAACGTTGGTTAGCGAAGAAAAACCAATGGGCACTTATGAGACAACTTGGTATGCAGGTAACCTACCAAGCGGAATCTATTTCTACAGACTTCAAGCTGGTAAATTTGTTGAAACTAAGAAGATGGTGTTGATGAAGTAAGAGGTTGATAATTAAATATTTTTTTCTTAATGTTCGATTGTAATTAATGTGAATCACAGCCCCTGCTTAATAAAAATCAACGGTCTCCCACCGTTGAGTTGAAGTAGGGATTTTTTATTTGATTTTTGCAACCAAATTAACTTTTTTATAAGATCTATACTAATGGGGAAGGTCTTATGCTCAACACAGGCATACAATCTCGAATATATTTTTTATAAGTTGTATTTTGCTTAATCAAAATTAATATATTTCGGCGTTGTTCTCATTTAAAGTTTTCAGATAATTCAGGGTCTAATTGTCTGGAGAGAAAAGTTTTATTTGATATTGATTCCATATTAAAACCTTATAAATATTAAGAACCCGGATTATTTCACAAGCACTTAATTATAATTTATTATAGATTAACGGGTGAAAGCATACCTGGAAAAGTGGTTTAATTTTGCTTTTTTTACGGAGATTTTACCATTACTCTCTTGAACTTGAATTGAGTTGTATTCAACCTCTTCAATAGGATCGCTGTCAGGAATAAAAACAAAATCATAATCTCCAGATAGTAATTCTAATTCTTTAAGGTTTATTCCTTCAAACTTCACATCAAGTTTAGCGGGCTCACTAAACACTATATGAGGAGTGAACCAAACAGCGGCATAATAACCATCTACAGTCATTGTAATGGTTTCTTCACCGGAAAAGGAATTCTTATTTATTTTTAATTTCACATCTATTTTAACAGTATGTCCATCTTCCGCAACATAACTTTCCTTTATTTTTATTGTGCCACCGTCATCTCCATTTATTGTTTTGGTTACACTAAACTCGTTTTCAACAGATAATCCTGCTTTTGGCGGGAGTTCAATCAAATGTACTGATTGATTATCCGATTTGATAGGGGCAATTGGAGTTTCCGTGCAGCCTACTATTAGAAATACAGCTAGAAATGCTAAAACTGTTAAAGATTTCATTATTAATCCACTTTATTTAGTTGAACAAAATTTCAACCCTCAAAATTATAGCATCCGCAGAGTAACGTATGCAAGTGATATGCCAATTTGCTAAAGCAAAAATTTTGTTATCAGCTAACTTTCAATAGAATTTTCTCATGCCAATATTATCGGCTTATGCCAATTTTATCGGGAAATGGTTTAAATTTTTTTCGTCATTTCTTTTCATTTTGTCTCTAAGATATTTCGTCTTATCTGCTTTATCAATTGGAGTGTATATCTATCAGATAAGTAGTGGTGATTTCATTGATACAAAGAAAATGATTTTGATGAAGTAAGGAATTATTAATAGGAAAGTCACATCCGTGTGGCTTCCTTTAAAATGAGCCTGAGTAGATAATCTAAATAAATTATTTGTATATATTTTATCAATCGCTCGTTGACTGGTGATTCACTGATTAAGTAATATTAGAGTGCTTATTACCTGCTGATCTCAGATAAGTAGTTAACCGGTGATTATTCCACTGAACATTTCAATGGGAACGATTTTAATTAAATTGCAAAATCAAGAAACTGACTAATGAGAGATCTCCAGACATTTCTATTGTACAGATTTAACTCTCTTTGTATTCAGGTATTTTAAAATCCATCCGATACTTACTAACAGCCATACGCTCCCAATGACTACTCGTCCAGTGATATCTTCTTTCAAAACTACACCAGAGTAAAAAATCATAGCTAAGATTAAAGACACAATAATTAAGAAAGGATAATAAAATTTTGATTGTTTCCAACTAACCATTTTTTTTACCTATTGATTTATTTAAGTGATTTACTGCTCTTTCTAGTTGGGTGTCCTTACCATCTGCAAGATCATTTAGATCAATGTCACATTGGATATCTGGTGTTATACCACTTCCTTCTATTATCATTCCATCAGAGAGAATGGTTTTGGCATACGGATAAATAAATGTAGCACCATTGGGGAGTATTATAAAGTCTGCAGGTCCTGCAGAACCGGGTGTTTGTTCACCAATGATTATTCCTCTCTTTATAGATTGGATACAACCAGCAAAAAACTCGCTGCTGGATTTTGACATTATATCAACTAAGATTACTATTTCACCTCTAAATGGATTAGATACTGGATTAAGATATATTTTGTTTTCTTCTTTTCTTCTTTGTTCTGTATAGGCAAATGTTTTTGTCTTAACAAACATCTCTGCAATTGCGATTGCATCGTGACGTTCACCACCTGGATTGCCTCTTAAATCTATTATTATTCCTTGAGCATTCTTAAAATTCTGAAGAACTTTTCCAAAGTCCTTACTAATAGTCGGATAGAACCAATTAAACCTGATGTACCCAATATTATCATCGATTAAACTTGCATCGAATTCAATAATAGATCGAGGAAAACCTTCTCCAAAATTTACTATTTCATTCCTTTGTGTTCGCTCAATTACTTTCGTGAATTCTAATCCTTCATTATCTTGGTATTTAAGCTCAACTCGAGTTCCTGCGTCACCATATAGTCTGCTTTGTATCTCTGAGGTTATACTATGTGTTTTATTGAAAGGAGGTTCTAATAGATTGAGTCGTTCATTTGCTATTTGCTTAATGCCTTTGCCATTGATTGCTGTTAAAACAAGTGATGGTACTATGCTTGATAAATCAGCGGAGGAATTCTTTCTCACATCAGTAATTACTGCTTGATCATTAATTAATCTAACATCAATTCCCGTGCTTCCCTCTGCAAAAGTAGTTGGTTCAACAACCGGTAAGTAGTCAGGAGGAATCACACCTGTATGTGAGACCTTTAATTCAAATAGCATCCTATTGATTTTATCATAGAATAGTGAGTCAGAATTTAATTCTGACATAATGGGCTTGTACTTTATATAAATCTTATCCCAGTCTATTCCTTCAAAAGAAGGATCATAGAAATTTTGATTAATAGTAGTCCAAACCAACTCGAAGTAATCAGGATATTTTGAATTATTTTGCCAGGAATTATTTGCAATTAGGAGAAAAAATAAAATTGAAGTATAGTAAAACGATTTTAAAATCATTCGATCCTTTATAAATAATTACCAAATCTTTATTTGATCCCACATTAGCTACAACAGGTATCTTCTTGATTTGCATCCTTTAGTAGTATGTTTTCTTCCGCATTGAATGCTAAAGTTAACAATGAAAGGTTCTCTACTATTTCCTTGTGCTTCCACTTGGGAATATTTTCAAACACCTTTCGATAATGAGTATCAGCAGATTTATTTATCTCACTTGATTTGGACTTCCCTTTAGGAGTGATTTTAATCTTTGAATATCTCCTATCATTTTTCGATGGATTTCGTTCAATATACTCTGACTTCACAAGCGAATCTATAATCCTGCTAAGATTGCTCTTATCCATTGCAAGTTCCTTTGATAAATCGACTATTGTAGTTTCTTTTTGCTCAAATATGGTTAGAAGTACGTGGCACTGGGACATGGTTACACCACTGCAGCAACCATTATCTCTCAAATGGATGTTTATTTCTCTTTCGAACCTTCTTAATACTCTTCTGAATTCATTTATCTCAAAGTTTTTCATAAAATTTAATTTAGTTGTTATATACTACAGTTGTAATATACAACTATCTAAAATAGATGTCAAGTAATTTTTGAAACTATACTAATTAATAGATCAACTTTGCTCATTTCAATGCAATGGAGACATACACTATTGGGTTGCAGTTTTTTGTGGATCTTAAGTTTAAAAATTCTAACGCCTTTTATCTAAATATTTTATAGTGAGTTAATCAGAACAGAACCAGTAAATGAGGCCCTAAACGAATTCCTTTCTAAGTACTCGCCAATCCGCATTTTTAATTTTCTTGCAACTCTCCTAAATAATTATGAAGTTTAATTTCTAACAATAAAAATAATTATTAATGTCTTTCTTATTCTTTATATCACGGCATATGCCAATTATTTTTTCTCTGCTTATGGTAGTAAATGCTTTTTCACAATCTGAAGACATTCGCTTTGAACATATCACAGTTTCAGATGGCTTGCCGCACAATCATATTAAATGTATCATTCAAGACCACTTGGGCTTTCTCTGGTTTACAACACAAAATGGACTGGTAAAGTACAATGGTTACAATTTTAAAACGTTTGTACCTGAACCGGATGATACGAATAGTATAAACACAAGAAATCCTATTTGGGTAATTGAAGATCATTTAGGAGATCTTTGGATATCTTCCCGGGAAGAGGGATTAATAAAGTTTGATCGAAGAAAAGAAACATTTAAACACTACACACACGAAGATAATGACCCCAATAGTATAATTAGTGACGGTACCTATCACTTGTATGAAGATAAGGCAGGCACTCTCTGGATAGGAATGATTGGTGAGGGGATAGAGAAGTTTGATAGGGAAACAGAAACGTTTACAAATTATAGAAATGAACCTGAAAATATTAACAGTCTTAGCAGTAACGCCGTTAACATTATAACTGAAGATAGTGAAGGCAACTTATGGATTGGTACTACTTTTGGTCTGAATAAATTTAACAGGGAAACCGGAAAATCAATCAGATATTTTCATGAACCATCAAATCCAAATAGCCTAATCCATAACCAAGTTCACGAAATTATTGAAGATAATTCCGGAAATATCTGGATAGCAACTGCCGGGGGTTTATCAAAATATAATTATAAAGAAGACCTCTGGAAAAGTTATGCGAATGAAACTGGTAACCCGAACAGTCTGAGTGAAAATTTTATAACAACCATTTACGAAGATAGAGGGGGAAGAATTTGGGCAGGAACTAATAGTCTTGGATTAAATTTATTTAAGCCGGAGTTAGATGGATTTGTTCGGTATCAAACAGACGCTAACAATCCTTACAGTATTAATGGTGATTGGGTCCGGGCAATTTATGAGGATAGAACCGGAATATTATGGATTGGCTGCTGGCTTACAGGGTTGAATAAAGTAGATCTTTATAAGAAAAAATTTAAGCATTATAAGAACATTCCAGGAAATCTAAATAGTTTGAATAATAACTGGGTCTGGTCTCTGTATACAGATAGCGAGGGGATATTGTGGCTTGGGACAAGGGGTGGAGGTCTTAATAGATTTGATCCTAATAGCGGCAAATTTAATAATTATACATTTGAACCAGGTAATAAAAATAGCATAAGTGATAATAATGTAGAATGTATTGTTGAAGATCGTTGGGGATATTTGTGGCTCGGGACAAATAATGGATTAAACAGGTTTGATCCGAAATCTGAAAAGTTCATAAGATATTATAACGATGATAATATTTCAGCAAGTCTCAGCCATAACGATATACAGTCAATCTTTATAGATTCATTCGATGCACTATGGATCGGAACTTATGGCAGCGGTCTTGACAAATTGGATTTAAACAAATACAATGAAGTTTCCCCCTCATTTACTCATTACCAAAATGAGCCGGATAATCCCAAGAGTTTAAGCTTCGATATCGTTAATGTAATTTATGAAGATTCATATCGTACATTATGGTTTGGTACAGATAGAACAGGTATTGATAAATATAACCGTGAGACAGAAACTTTTGAAAATTATTATGATAACAACAGCGGACTAAGCGTAATTTTAAATATTTACGAGGATAAAGCCGGCAGATTTTGGATCGGTACTTATAGAGGAGGTGTTCATTTATTTGATAGAAAAACAGGTGAGAGAGAAATTTTTAATGAAAAGGATGGTCTGGCCCACAACTCGATAAAGGGAATAAGAGAAGATGATTTGGGATATCTCTGGTTGGGTACCGAGAGAGGTCTATCGAGATTTAATTATAAAACGAAAACGTTTAGAAACTATGACGTCTCCGAAGGTCTTCAGTCAAATCTTTTTCACTTTAGAGCAACAAGTATGGGAAGTGATGGAGTTATGTACTTTGGAGGGGACAACGGCTTTAACGAATTCAATCCAAACAAGCTTATAGACAATCCCTTTCCCCCTCAGGTTGTAATATCGGATATTAAATTGTTTGATAATTCTTTACCTATCGGCGGCGATTCACCCTTGAAAACGAATGTCAACTTAGCAAAAGAGGTGGAATTATCGTATGATGAAAATGATTTAACTTTAGAATATACTGCATTGCACTATAGTAGGTCTGAAGAAATCACTTACAAGTATAAATTAGATAACTATGATAAGAATTGGCGATATGCCCGGACTCATCGCTTTGCCAATTATACCAACCTGGAACCCGGCGAGTACAACTTTCTTGTAATGGCAGCAAGTAGTGATGGAGTATGGAGTAAAGTTCCGGCTTCTCTTAAAATAATTATTGTCCCACCATACTGGCAAACCATCTGGTTTAAGTCTTTCCTGGTTTTCATTATTCTTGCGTCTGCATATTCAGGATATAAAATCAGAATCAACCACCTTGAGAAAAAAAGAAAATTGCTTGAGGAACGAGTTGTCGAAAGAACAGAAGCCGCTCAGAAATTGAAGGGTGCTTTGGATGAGGTTGAAATTTTGAAGAACAGACTTCAAGCAGAGAACATTTATTTGCAAAGCGAACTAAAAGTTGAACACAATTTTGAAAATATAATTAGTACCAGTGATGAATTAAATAAAGTGCTTCGGAGTGTTGAACAGGTTGCTTCAACTGATTCTTCGGTGCTTATTCTTGGAGAAACAGGAACAGGCAAGGAATTGTTAGCACGTGCCGTTCATAGTATCAGCAAGCGAGCTGACAGACCGCTTGTAAAAGTTAATTGTGCAACTCTCCCTGAAAATCTGATTGAGAGCGAATTGTTTGGTCACGAAAAAGGGGCTTTTACCGGAGCAATTTCACGAAAAATCGGTCGGTTTGAATTAGCAAACGGCGGAACAATTTTTCTGGATGAAATTGGTGAACTTCCTTTATCATTGCAGACAAAACTTCTTCGCGTGCTGCAGGAAGGTGAATTTGAACGGTTGGGTGATACAAATACACTTAAGGTTGATGTTCGGGTAATAGCAGCTACGAATAGAAATCTGGAAAAAGAAATAGTAGAGGGATCATTCAGAAAAGATTTATTCTATCGATTAAATGTGTTTCCAATAAAAATTCCTCCACTAAGGGATCGCAGAGAAGACATTCCGTTATTGGTAAATCATTTTCTAAAAAAATACAATACAAAAGTCGGGAAGGAACTGGAGCTTATAAGTAAAGAGATGATGGAGCGGCTGCAGCGCTATGATTGGCCAGGCAATGTAAGAGAATTAGAAAATATAATAGAAAGAGCAGTTGTGACCAGTACCGGTAAAAAACTTATAATAGGAGATTGGCTTGCCCAATCAGATACTTCCAAAACCAGATCGAAAATTCTTCCTTTAGAAGAAATGGAGAAGCAATATATCATCGAAGTGCTTGAGAACACAGAATGGAAGGTAAGCGGTGAAAAGGGAGCCGCTAAAATTTTAGATATCAACCCTCAAACTCTGGTATCAAGAATGAAAAAACTAGGTGTTCAAAAGCCAAAATAATTTATGATATATCATAAAATAATGATATGTCATAAATTTTCTTTGCAGATTTCTCCAAAAATAATTCTAATCATCATCCCCGTAACTCCTTAAAAAACAAATTATTAGGATTGTCAGTAACTGCTATGTTTTCATTTGGTACAGCAATTGGATAACCGGGTCAGAAGCAATTTATAAAATTTCAATCGAAAAATAATAATGAACAGCAAAATAAAAAATATAATTGAGAGCAAATCAGATTATAAATTGTTCTTAAAAAATAATAGAGGAGCTGCTTTACTAATAATTGAAGCAAATTGGAGTGGTATCTGTAAGATAATGGAACCTATTGTGGAAAAACTGGAAAATCAATTTGCCGACAGGATAAGATTTATAACTGTGAAGAGTGAATTATCAATGCTCTTCAAATTAAACTATGATTCTGATGTTTTGCCAAAGTTCCTCTTTTTTAACCAGGATAAGATTGTAGACCAGGTATTTGGTACAGCATCTCTCAACCTATTAGAAGAGAAAATGAACGCCTTGTTAAAGGATTCATCAAAAAATAATATGTTCAACTTAAAATAAAGAGGTAATAAAATGAGAACCACAACCAAATCTTTCGTATTAGCACTTCCAGGATTATTTGCACTGCTGGTTAGCTTTGGCTGCTCTGATATAGCAGTCAATCCGCACGCCGATGGATTTAATACCGGTGTTAATGGAACTCAGGATGTTAAAGCGAGTGAGCCCTTTCACTATACAGTTGATTTAGCCAGCCAACATACTCTTAAAGTAGAAGGCATTAATGGGGCAGTTAATGTTGAATCAGTTTCAGGCACTAACCGGGTTACAATATCCGGGGAAAAAATAGTTGGATCTGAAACATATTCCGATGCCCGGGAAAGTCTTAAAAATCTAAGTGTAGTAATTGATGAACTTTCCAATGAATTAGTTGTAAAGACAGTACAACCTGAGTACATGGATGGAAGAAACTATAATGTAAACTATACAATAACTATTCCTTCCAATCTTAGCGTAGATGTTAAAAATGTTAATGGAAAATTAAGTAGTGAAGTTTCCGTTCCAATAAGTGGAACAGTTGACTTGCACTCAACAAATGGCAGCATTGAATTACAAATCCCGCAGAATACATCAGCTGAATTTTCTGCCAGCCTTGAAAACGGAAAAATCTCGGTTCGGCATATTAGTCTTTTCAGCAGGATTGAAACCAGTAAAAGCCTTCGGGGAACATTTGGAGGCGGAGAGGGAGCGATTTCCCTGAGAACAACTAATGGAAACATTGATGTCATAGGATTTTAATTAGCTTTGAAGACATTAAGTATAATAAACCACGAATCCCTGCTAAAGATTATAGCGGGGATTCATATGTTATTAATAATAGAATAACTTTTGAAAAAATTAGTGTATATAAAATTTAATATGATGAAAAAGATATTACAAAAAGAAAATGCCAGAATTTACTGCAAGCATTGTAAAAAAGAGGTTGAAAATGTATGGATTTGTAAAATGGATTCTATAATCGGAACCAGATATGCTTTGCTTTGTACCGTTTGTCAAAAATTGATTGGTATTTATTCCTCTATTGATTTAATTGAGTCAATAATTATTTCTGATTCCTTTTTAATGAATTAAAAATCCTTTTGAATTAATAATTTATTAGTTAGGAGACAAAATGAAAAAATCACTTTTTGCATTCGTAGCTGTTCTCATCATCACTCTCGGAGTAACGGTCCAAGCACAAAAAACTTATGTGGGTGTTTTTGGGGGTGCAAATTTCGCTGATTTGAAGATCAATTTTGTGGATAACACAATAACCGACTATGATGTTCGATCCAGGACTCTGTTTTGCGCCGGCGGTTTCTTTGGTATAAATTTAAATAATTACATGTCTGTTCAATTGGAGCTTATGTTTGTGCAAAAAGGCGGAGTATTTACCAAACCTTCCATGCAGGATATGCGCTTAAAATCAAATCAATTAGAATTACCTTTAATTTTGAAAGCGGGGATTGGCGAGAGGATTCGGGCTTGCATCATCGGAGGAGTTTTTTTAAGCTTTGTCTTGGATGCGACTCTTGAAACTGAACTGGGAGGTCTTTCATTAGAAAGCGATCTGACTGAAATTTTAAAAAATACAGAGTTTGTTGCAGTCTTCGGTGCCGGACTAAGTATTCCCGTATGGAAAGATTCATCGTGCATTGAAAATAGTTACGCCTTGGGATTAACAAATTTGAACAAAGGAGGAACTATTATTTTAACGGACGGGAATCTGCTGGTGGCCGGATCCCAAACTGATCCGCAAGACGAAATAAAAACGATGGGTATTCAGATCATGCTTGGGTATCAGTTGCCTCTTGGCTGGGAATAAATAAATTGCTGAACGGGTGTACCGTATCTTTTGTAGTTACACGGAATCTCTATATATGATAAGAGCTTAATAAGGAATAAAACAAATAGAACAAATAGGATACAGAATTTTCTGGGTTTTCGCGTTCATTTCAAATGTTTTCTAAATTAAGCTTTAAATTAGTTTCGATTAATGTTTATGAGATTAAAAAAAGACGATGGGAATAAAATGAAAAACAAAAATTGCTTATTTATAATTGTTGTCTGTGTTCTTTCTATTAGTTGCAGTGAAGATTCTCCGGTAACGTCTTCAGATGAACCTCTTGGTTATACAAGTGTTGGCCCACCGGCTCAATCATTAACAGAATTTGAAAGTGTTCTGGAAAGAATAAGAACTGATTTAAAAATTCCCGGATTGTCTGCAGCGATCACTAAAAATAGAAGGCTTGTATGGGCAAAAGGATTCGGACATTCAAACAAAGAGAGAGGAGTTAATGCAACACACGAAACTGTCTATCATCTTGCTTCTGTTACCAAACTATTTGCTGCAGTTATTATCATGAAGCTTATCGAAGAAAACAAATTAACTCTTGAAACACCCATATCGGACTACGGAATAAATATAGAATCACAGGGAGTAATACGGGTGAAACATTTATTGTCCCACACATCCGAAGGAGTGCCCGGTTCACATTATAATTATAATGGAGACAGGTATGCTTACCTAGATGATGTAATATACGGGGCATCAGACAGAACATTTTGCGAGTTGATTAATGAAAAAATATTATTACCTCTAAATTTGAATCTGACAACTCCTAATCCAATTTCACCAAATAATTGCTTACAAAATATGTCTATTCTTGATAAGCTTGCTCAGGGCTATACTCCAAATGGTCAAGACCCAATGCCTTTACCAACCCTTTTTGTTTCAGCTGCGGGGTTGATTTCAAATGTTATAGATATATCTAAATTTTCAATTGCTCTAGACAATGATGTACTATTGACTACGGCATCAAAAGAATTAATGTATACTCCATTTATTTCAAATAACGGTAGTGAATTACCGCATGGTCTGGGAGTGTTTATAGATAATAATGAAGGTGTTAAGATAATCTGGCACTATGGGTACTGGGATTCATATTCTGCTCTTATTTTGAAAATTCCCGAAAGCGAACTTTCATTTGTAATTTTAGCTAATTCCAATAGATTAAGCTCAGCTTCCAACAATATAGGTAGAGATGAGGATGTTAATCATTCAGTTGCTGCACAAGAATTTTTAAATGCATTTGTTTATGGAACCGCTGAATTACCGGATTCACTTATTTATTAAGAAAGTATGGTTAAGTATGAAGTTGAAAAATTATTACAAACAGCTTTAAGTGCACAATGAGAATTTTACTTATAGAACCTGATAAAGCTCCTTTAGTAATTGGAGGTGAAGACTTTTCGATTTACGAACCTCTCGCTTTAGAATATGTCGCGGCTGGCGTAATTGATGACCACGAGGTGGCAATTCTGGACTTACGTCTTGAAAATAATCTTGATGATGTTCTTCAAAGATCTTCTCCTGATGTTATTGGGATTACAGCGTATACTGTTCACGTTAACACAGTTCGGAATCTCTTTAAAAAAATAAAATTGTGGAATCCAAATGTTCTTACAGTGGTTGGGGGTCACCACGCTACAATTATGCCTGAGGATTTTATTTCTGATAATATTGATGTAATAGTGATTGGTGAAGGGATATTCACTTTCAAGGAAATTGTAAAACGATATGAAAGAGGTACGGATCTCGAAGAAATCCCGGGAATAGCTTTTTCAAAAAATGGTGTATTCAAGAAATCGGATCCTGTTGATAAGGTTGACCTTGATGCATTTCCGTTTCCAGAAAGGAAACTTACCACAAAGTACAGGAACAAATATTATTCTGATTGGATGAAACCGCTTGCAGCTATCCGTACTTCAAAGGGATGTCCCTATCGTTGTAATTTTTGTGCAATGTGGAAATTAGCCGATGGAAAATATTATAAGAGAAGTCCACAAAAAATTGTAGAAGAACTGGAAGGAATTGATGAGAACTATGTCTTCTTTGCTGATGATGAATCACTGCTTGATGTACCGAGAATGAAGACACTTGCAGAACTTATTAGAGAAAAAGGTATTCAGAAGAGATATTTCCTCTACGGACGAAGTGATACCATTTCAAAAAATCCGGAGCTTATTAGATTGTGGAAAGAAATCGGACTTGAAAGAGTGTTTGTTGGGCTTGAGTTTTTTAGAAATGAGGATTTGAAATATATCGCAAAGAAATCCACAGTGGAAGATAACAAAAAAGCTGTTAAAATACTTCAAGAACTTGGCATTGATATATACGCATCATTAATAGTTCGTCCTGATTTTACTAAAAATGATTTCGATGAATTACGTTCTTACGTTAAGAAGTTGAAATTAGATTTCGCTGGATTCGCTGTGTTAACTCCGCTGCCCGGCACTGACCTTTTTAAGGAAGTGGAATCAATATTGATTACACGCAACTATGATTTCTTTGATTTCATTCATACAGTATTACCAACTGAACTTCCTCTTAAAGAATTTTATAAAGAATATCTGAACCTGTATAAAAAAGGAATATCCAGGTGGAGAGGTTTGCTATCTTTACGAAAATATCCCAGAAAAGAAATTGTACCACTGATGAAAAAATCTATGTGCATTTATAAACGCTTTGAAGAAGCATACCTGGATTATGAAATTGAATTTCGAAATTAAAACATACTAGCGACTAAAAGTATTCCAAATAATAAAAGTAAAATATTAACAGAATTAATTTTTAGTAATCTAAAGGAGAAGTAATGAAGAAAATATTCATTTACATATCGTTAGTTTGCTCTTTATTTTATTCTACAAATGGGTTCAATAGTGAACAACTGCTTAATAACGATTCTCAGCAATATTCTAATAATCCTGAAGGGATAATCCCTCTATCATGGTTCAATCTTGAGGGGCTGCCCCCTGTTGGAGACCAGGTTGTGGGTGGCAGTTGCTATGCATGGGCTGCGGCTTATTATTATCTGACTCATCTGCAGTGGCAGGAATATGGCTGGGATGTCAACGAACCCGCACATCAATTTAGTCCAGCTTTTGTATACAACCTTACGAACGGAGGTGTTGATAATGGAGCCTGGGAAGGTGAAAATGCCAGGCACGATGCATTTGAATTACTTAAAACACTTGGATGTGCTACAATGGAAGATATGCCGTATAGTTATACTGGTTACAGAACGTTTCCGAGTGAAACTGCTTTCCGAAACGGAATAAACTTCCGAACATTATCCACACATCATATTGAAACCCGAACTGATTCCGGGTTGCAGGTATTGAAAGATCACTTACTCGCAGGAAATCTTGCGGTTATGGGAATCTATGGTTACCAGAATCTGAATAATATAAATTCTTACAACAACATCTACTGCCAATCGCAGGTAAGCGGAGGCAGATTATATTGGCACGAAGTTACCGTAGTTGGATACAATGACACACTTGTTACCGCCGATGGTATTGGTGCTTTCCGGCTAATCAATGAGTGGGGAACCGGGTGGGGCGATAATGGATTTTTCTGGATGTCTTACGAAGCTGTAAAACATACGCAAACATCTTATGGTTATGTCATGTACGCAACAGATCGAATCGGGTATGAACCATTGTTAACAGCAACATTAGAGGTCGGCCATTCCGGTCGTTATAATCTTGTGTATGAAGCAGGATATGGAGATCCAAATTCTCCGGACACTCTTCTAACATTTTTTGATTTTAACCCCATGTCACTTAACACAACTATTTCCTATCCTGACGAAGCTGCAATCGTGATGGATTTTACTGATATGATAGATTTAATCCAACCTAATAGCAGCAATGAGATTTTTATACGGATTGAAGATGAAGCACCGAATAATGGACGCAGTGGTTTCATAAAATCCTTAACGATTGAAGATCTATCAGAACAGCTATGTGTTCAATCTCTAAATATCCCAATTGAAATTGATGATGTTATTATTGGTGCTGAAGAAGTAGTTGATCTTAATTATTCTCTGGCACCTCCACAAGGTCTAAATATTAATCCGGTCCCGATGGATGGAATGGTGCAACTAAACTGGAGTGCACCAGCTCACACAGGTAACTTAGAGGGTTACAGGATTTATCTTAATGGAAGACTTATTGATACAACAACTTCTCTTACATACAATCACTTTTTATCATTAAGGGGAAATATTCACTACGATGTTACGGCTGATTTCTCAAACGGTGAATCTCTTGGCGCAATGGAGGATGCAATATGGGAAGGACCAGATGCATTCGGGATACCATTCAATGATAATTTTGAATATGGTTTTGGTGAGTGGTATCAGATTGGCGTTTCGGGTATCCCATCTTTAATCACTGAAGAGCCTGTCTATGAAGGTCAATATGCTGTGGGATTAAAGAGTACAGAATTCGATAATACAGCTCTTGTAAGACCATTTCCAACAACCCAGGGTGCAGATGTTGAAACCTGGTTTAAATTGGATACGTATCCAGTTGGTAATATGGGCGCCGGTGCTTGTGTATTTTTATTAGAAGATGGACTTATTCTAGGAACATTTTTCGATCCTTACGGACATCCGGGTTACGTTTACACAGAAACACCCGGTGATCCTATCCCGGTTCATTTAGATTCCTTAGTTACAATTAATCCGGATGAATGGTACAAACAGAAATTAAGGTACAATAATGGTAAGCTCCAATTTATGCTGATTGACAGCAACTGGGATGTTATACTTAACAGAGCTATTCATACTCCGATTCAAAATGTTAATCAAGCTGCTCTTTTTGTTCAAGGATTAAATGGTGGTTGGAATTATTTTGATAAGTTTTCAATTAATCATTGGACTGAAAGTAATTTAGAACACTTCAATCCTGTGAGTTCTACTGATAATCCATATGCATTGATTATTACAGAAGCATTAATCGATACCTGTCTATTACAAGCAGGCGATGAGATTGCAGTATATGATGGTAGTTTATGTGTAGGGGCTGTTATTGTTGATGGTGAATGGCCACTTGAACTGAATTCTTGGGAAGCGGACAGCACTAATGCGGGTTTCATTACCGGTAATACGATACTCGCCCGTGTATGGTCTAATAATACAAATTTAGAATATGAAACAGACATCAGCTTTGAGATTGGTGATGGCAATTTTGGAAGTGGCCTTTTTTCTCGTGTTGCTATTGAAGGCACCAACATAGTATCAGTTCCAGATGATGAATTCTCCACACCAGGAACATTTTCAATTTCACAAAATTACCCCAATCCATTTAATCCTTCAACTACTATTAAATACTCTGTTCCAAAGTCATCTAAAGTACTAATTAAAGTATTTGATATACTTGGGAATGAAGTTGCAAAATTAGTTAACGATGAGTTACCATCAGGAGAATACAAAGTTGAATTTGATGGCAACGGCTTGGCAAGTGGTATTTATATCTATCAGATGAGAGCAAGTAATTTCGTTTACACGAGAAAAATGGTATTGATGAAGTAGAGGTACATATTATTGAAGATTGCTTGTTGCTAAGCAATTTTCTTCAACAATTTAATGCAAAAATGAATAAAATAGTGTACTATTAATCATTAATAAAGAAGAGTGTTTGAATTCAGAAATTAATCGAAAAAGGTCAACCAAATTATAATCAGCTGATCGAAGATTTGTTATTAACTTAGGCCATTCGTGTTATTAAAGCAAAAAGGCTCTGAGTAATTTCAGAGCCTTTATCAATTCGTGATGATTTTGTCCTTGACTAATCAAGCCCTCGCTTCTTCAACAACGGCTCAATTTCCGGATCCTGTCCACGGAATTGTTTGTAAAAATCCATTGAATCACCCGTTCCGCCTGAAGCCAAAATGTATTTACGGTATTTGGCTGCATATTCTTCATCATATACATCTCCTTTTTGCACAAATGCATTAAATGCATCTGCATCCAGAACTTCAGCCCAAATGTAGCTGTAATAACCAGATGAATAACTTCCTGAAAATATGTGATTGAAATATGTGCTTCTGTACCTCGGAAGTATTTCCGGTATCAAACCAATTTCAGCCATCGATTCATTTTCAAATTTAATTACATCATATTCAACAGGGTCGGTTATAGAATGCCAGTCCATATCAAGATATGAAGCAGCAAGGTATTCTACAGTTTCAAAACCCTGGTTGAATAAACTTGCATTTTGAATTTTATCAACCAGTTCTTTTGAAATTACTTCCCCGGTTTCATAATGCTTTGCATAATATTTTAATACATCAGGATGCATTGACCAGTTTTCCATAACCTGTGAGGGGAATTCAACAAAATCTCTTGGAGTATCTGTTCCTGAAATCGATTCATAAGTACAGTTTGATAGTAAACCATGCAAAGCGTGTCCAAATTCGTGAAACAATGTATGTACTTCATCCAGGCTTAACAATGCCGGTTTATCTCCGGTTGGTTTTGAAAAATTACCAACATTGTAAATAATCGGATAAATCATTTTCCCATCTTTTTTATATTGTTTCCGGAAAGCGTCCATCCAGGCACCTGCACGTTTACTCTCCCGCGGGAAATAATCGGTATATAATATTCCAATATGAGAGCCGTCAGCTTCTTTCACTTCAAATGTCTTAACATCGGGATGGTATTTTGAGATATCGTCTCTTTCATCAAATTGAATTCCCCATAAACGTGTCGCTAATCCGAAAACCCCATCGATGACATTCTCGAGTTTGAAATATGGTCTTAATTCTTCCTCATCCAGATTGTATTTTGCCATTTTCAATTTATCGGCATAATACCACCAATCCCATGGCTGCAGTTCGAAACTGCTTCCTTCTGAATTAATGATGGCCTGCATTTCTTCTTTTTCCTGTATAGATCTTTTGAGTGCAGGTGTCCACAATTTATCTAACAAAGCATAAACATTATCCGGATTGGAAGCCATCTGTTCTTCAAGCACGTAATGCGCATGTGTTTCATAACCGAGTAAGTTAGCTCTCTTTAACCTGAGCATCGCCATTCGGGAAAGTATCTTTTTATTGTCTATCTCATTATTGTGATCACCTTTTAAGAAGTATGCACTATAGATGTTTTGCCTCAAATTTCTTTTGGCTGAGTATTTCAGGAAGGGAAGCATACTTGGTTTATGAATAGTGAATACCCACTTGCCGGAATAACCTTTGTATTTAGCAGTTTCAGCAGCGCCGGAGATTACATTTTCAGGTAAACCTTCAAGATCATCTTTATTATCAATTACCAGTTCAAATGTGTTCGTTTCTTTTAATACGTTTTCTCCAAACCGGACTGAAAGCAGAGCCAGTTCCTCATTTATTTTTCTGAAATCTTCCTTTGATTGATCTTTTAGATTTGCACCGCCGCGGACGAACTCCTTATAATATTTATCTAACAATTTATTCTGTTCTGTATTTAATCCAAGACTTTCGCTCATCTCATAAACTTGTTTAACTCTTTTGAAGAGATCCTGGTTCAGGTTGATATCATCTTTATGCTTTGAGAGCATTGGTGATACTTCCTTAGATATGATTCGCATTTGTTCATTACTCATCGATTCATTCATCGAAGAAAAAACGCGTTTAACTCTTCTTAGTAATACTCCACTATAGTCCAGCGCCTCAATTGTATTTGCAAATGTTGCCTCGTCAGAGTTTTTAGTTATCTCATCAATTTCATCATTATGAATTTTAATTGCCTTTTCGAACGCTGGTAAATAATGATCTGTTTTAATTTTATCGAATGGAGGAGTTTCAAAAGGAGTATCCCACCTTGCTAACAACGGATTATTTTCTTCCGTACCACACGAGTTAAATACTAGAGCTCCGGTAAAAAGTAACATAAACAACCTTTTCATTTCCTATCCCTGTAATAAATTAAAAAAAAATTGTGATAAAAAAATTAAGCAAAATTGAATTGAATTCCGTCTCAGAATCCGGTATAAAATCAGTGTAATTTCTAAAAGTGTAATTGCCTGTGTAACATTTATGTGGGGAAAAATCAACTTTAATCTTCATTTCTAAGCTTATTTTCTTGTAAAAGAAAACTTAAACCTGTAATTTTTTCATTCAATTTTCAAGATTTATTCAATTATCAATTAAGCTAAAAATCAGAGGATAATATGTCCGATATATTAATAGAATGCGTTCCAAACTTTTCCGAGGGAAGAGACAAGAATATTATAAAACA
>Ga0209536_100005135_pt1 | contig 20471 bp, 17 predicted proteins | sample DeeMarSeWOR28_12_FD_187461 | JGI IMG/M metagenome (GOLD analysis project Ga0209536, IMG submission 187461) | Marine sediment microbial communities from White Oak River estuary, North Carolina - WOR-2-8_12 (SPAdes) (version 2) | ecosystem: Environmental > Aquatic > Marine > Intertidal zone >...
GGCGCCATCAACACCATTGCTCCAAGCGGAATAACCTCCAAACATTGTGGTGGGCAAGCTACAAGCGGATTCCTGGTTGAGGTGGAGAAGGTCAGCATGGGGCAGATAGAAGAATGGATGAGGCAGTACCCCGAAGCCTTTCAAAAAGAGTACGACCCGGCGTCAGGCCTACGTTTCGATGCTTGGGTCGAAGGGGGTGCATAATAAGATGAAAGTATTTGTTATAGACCTGTCGATATGTAACGGTTGTTACTCCTGCCAGATAGCATGCAAAGACGAGCATGTGGGCAATGACTGGACTCCCTATGCCAAACCGCAGCCGGATACCGGCCAGTTTTGGGTGAAGGTTCTTGAGGAAGTCAGGGGCACTGTTCCCAAAGTCAAGGTGGCCTACCGGCCGCACTTGTGCATGCACTGCGATGAAGCACCATGCATCCCCGCCTGCAAAGCCAATGCAGTATACAAGAGGGAAGATGGGATCGTAATCATCGACCCGGAGAAATGCGCCGGACATAGGAATTGCATTGATGCTTGCCCGTATGGCGTAATCTACTTCAACGAGGACCTGAACATCGCTCAGAAATGCACCAGTTGCGCCCATCTGCTGGATAGCGGATGGAACAAACCGCGGTGTGCTGATGTCTGTCCCACTGAGGCCATAAAATTCGGCGAAGAATCTGAATTTACCGATTTGATTGCCGGCGGAGCTGAGGTCATCAGTCTCGAGTTGGGCCTGAAGCCGCGAGTTTACTACTTAAATATCATGAAGCGCTTCGTCGCAGGCACCGTTTATGACCCAGAACTGAAGGAGGTAGTTATCGGAGCTATCTGCACCCTAACCGACACCAGAAGCGGTGAAAAGCTTACGGTCTCCACCGACAATTTCGGTGATTTCTGGTTCAAGGACCTCCCGGACAACGCGAGCTATAACCTGCAAATTGAAAAGGATGGTAGAACAAAAACATTCCACGACATCCGCACTAAAGAGGATGTCAATCTGGGTGATATCCCGCTGACTTGAGCAAAACTAGTGCCCTGATTGTTTCGTGAAACCTTTGCCTCTCTGGGTGGCTTCTGCTGTAACCGCTGCCACCGCGTACAGCAAGCTACGATGTCCGGTTCGGTCATCAAAAGCGTCGATTGTTGGACAATAGCTTGTTTTGTTCGGTAGGTCATATTGACTTCTTTCAATTGCTAAGTCCCGATTGGTCGATATCCACTATATTGTTTCGCCGGGTATGTGAATGATCAGGGAACTTGATTTCTTTGGTTCGTTTTTGCCGTAATCTCTCCCAGAAAGGAGGCAAGCAGCTCCCGCCTTTTTTCTAAGTTGAATGGGGTTCAGGTGTTCGGAGGTTCAAATCCTCTAACCGCGACTATGTATTAGAGGTAAAGCGGTTAGGTCCCTAATAAGTCTTTTGCCAGACACGACAAATCCTATAGAAGTTAACATAGGGGGGACGGTTTGAGTCAAAGTTGGTCACTTGATAGCAGTTCCGAAGGTGACTTGACCAAGGCGAAGAAGTAAATTGAAGGAAATCGCTTTGAGGAAGTTGATCAAAGGGCGTAAACTAATTGCGACAAGAATAGAGTCCTCGGAAGAGGCGATGAGGGAATTACTCACTGTACAAATACAGGATAAGTAGTCCATAATACGAGGGAAGGAATCATCCGGATGAGTAAGCGTTCATTAAAAATTGTAACTGCGGAAAAGGCTATACAAGCCATAAAATCGCATGACGACGTGGTTTTGGCAAACTTTTGTGGAGAGCCACGCTTACTACCAACGGCGTTGATGAATCGGGCTCACGAACTATTAGGGGTGAGGATATTTCACTATGCCGCCTTCGGCCCCTTCCAGGACAGGTATTTAGAGCCAGGCATGGAAAAACACATCAGATGTGCCACTGCGTTTTGTGGTCGGCGCAAAAGCGTAAGACAATTGCTCAAAGAGGGCCGTGCTGATTTTTATCCGGTAACCTTCGGTAATACGCCCCGATTGCTTCGCGAGGGAGGCTTCAGAAGCGATGTTCTGTTGCTAACTGTCTCACCACCCAACCGCGATGGTTACTGCAGTCTAGGTGTGTCGGTTGACTATACTTACGGTGCACTTGAGCGACCGTCCAGAGTAGTTATTGCAGAAGTCAATCCAAACATGCCGAAGACGCACGGCAGGTCTTTCATCCATATTTCACAAATTGACTATATTGTCGAAGTCGACCAGCCACTATATGAGCTTGAGCAACTACCTATCGCCGAAGTACAGGTCAGGATCGGCCAACATGTAGCTGGGCTTGTTGAGGACGGCGCAACGCTACAGATAGGATACGGTGGAGTAAGTGAAACAATGGTACACTTCCTGAAAGACAAGAGGAACCTTGGCATTCATACCGAAATGGTACCGGAAGGATTGAGAGAGCTTGTGGCAGCAGGGGCAGTAACTGGCGATAAGAAAAGCATACACCAGGGGAAGGTAGTTTGCACTTTCCACGGTGGCACAACAAGTCTGTACGAGTGGCTGAATGATAACCCGTTGATAGAAATGCAGCCGGTTGATTACACTAATGACCCAAAGATTATCGCCATGAATAGCGAGATGGTGGCAATAAACGCCGCCTTGCAGGTCGATCTCTTCGGAAACATTTATTCCGACCTGTTGGGTCTTGAAGACCAGTATACTGGCTCGGGAGGGCAACTGGACTTTGCTATAGGATGCACCTTAGCCCATGATGCCAAATTCGTAACAGTATTACCATCCACAACCAATGATAAGAAGTCGTCAAGGATAGTCACACATCCGATGCTAGAAGCAAACAACCCTCGCGCACCTCAAATACCTACCATTCCGCGCTACTATGCTGATCGCGTGGTTACCGAATATGGAGTGGCTCACCTGAAAGGAAGACCTAATATCGAAAGAGCAAAGGCTTTGATACAAATAGCCCATCCGGATTTTCAAGGTATACTTCAACAACAGGCGAAAGAATTAGGCTTACTATAGCTTGTCTATGCTAGATAGAGACCGGGATAGACTTGAGTCTTGACCGGGGGATAGCCTTTTCAGTTCTAGGCACTCTAGAGATGACTATCCTGTTCTTCTCAGTAATCCTTCTCGATACAAGCGTTATACTTATTTAGCACTGGTCAGTTCACCTGGGATATAAGATATAATGCAGCAGTCCGGAACAAGGTGAAGACCTTGTTCATAGAACAGGGGGGCACCTAGGAGAGCTGGTATATAGAGTCATTCAATGGTCAACCGATAGAAGGGTTACTCAACCGTGAGACATTCTATACTCTGATTGAGGCGAAGGTATTGACGGAGCGGTGGCGTAAGGAGTACAATCGGGTAAGTCCTCATAGCTCCCTGAACTGTCTAATACAACCTGTGCTAGTGGAGAAGAGGGGGGTAGGGGTATGAAAATGGGAAAAGAGACTCATGAAAGGATCTTAAGCGGGGTTCGCGTATTAGACATCACTGATGTCGTGACAGGGCCGTTCTGTACGCGATATCTAGCCGACTGCGGTTGCGAAGTTATTGCAATCGAGCGGCCATCGGGCAAGGCTGCACGAGAATTACCTTACACTCATAATGGGTTGTCAGTTGAATATATAGCCAACCATTGTGGAAAAAAGAGTATTGCGATAGACCTGAAAGCCAAAGGTGCTCGTGAACTGGTACTGGAATTAGCCAAAGTGTGTGACGTGGTTGTAGAAAACTTTCGTCCTGGGGTTATGACGAGATTCGGGCTGGACTATGATTCGTTGAAAAAAGCAAACCCATCAATTATCATGTGCTCAATTACTGGGTATGGGCAAAAAGGACCATATGCAAAGGAGATGGCTTTGGATGTAATAATCCAGGCGTGTCGCGGGATAGCTTACATGATGGGGGAATCCGGGGAGCGCCCTCGATTTGTTAGCTTTGCCGTTACGGATATCCTGGGGGCGCTAAACGCGTTCGGTGCAATATGTGCTGCTCTCTACCGTCGGAGCGTCACAGGGGAGGGCCAGTATATTGATATAGCCTTGGCAGATTGCGCAATTGCCGTACTCGGTAACCAAGTAGAGACACACATATTCAGTGGAGGCAAGGAGGAATTTCATTATATGGCCGGCAGTTTTTCCGGAGCTGTTGCCCCCGCTGGTGCATTCAAGGGACGGGATGGCTATGTTGCTATGTTTCTTATTACAGATGAAGAGTGGAAGCGTCTTACTGAGTGCATGGGAAGGCCGGAACTAGCTGTCGAGCCGCGTTTTAAGACGGTGGCAAACCGGGTCAAGCACAAAGAGGAATTAACAAGGATATTAGATGCATGGCTCCAGGAATTTGAACAAGTCAAGGATGCCGTAGCGCTACTTCAAGATCACAGTTTGGTAGCAAGACCTATCTTATCCTTGGCGCAAGCCTTAGATGAAGAGCAGCAAATCAAGGACAGGGAAATGCTGGTAAACATAGAGCACCCAAACCTCGGTACGGTGACTTGTGTCAACACGCCTTTGTGTTTCTCTAATAACAGAGCGGGGGTTGAGGAGCCGCCGCCGGTTGCTGTCGGAGAACATTCCGAGCACATTCTACGTGAAATCTTGTCTCTCGGCGATGGAGAAATAAAGAAGTTGAAAGAGTCAGGAGTGGTGTTTGGTCCGGATGGACAAAATACCTTTTCAAAATAGCGAATGGGAATTCCAGAATATGGCATAAAGGCTACGGAGAGCCGTATTTTTGTTCTTAATCAATTTGATACTTACCCTAACATTGATTTAAAAGAATTTGTTCAAATTTGCAGTCCACTTTTACCTATGTGGGCAGCCTGCAAAGAAGTTTGAAAAATAACAAAGCTTTGCCATAACTTCTTGTGAAAAGCAAGTGCTGATATGCCAGGTAAGAATAAAAATATGAGAAGGAGGTTCTATGATTAAATCAAGACTATGCGAACTGGTCGGGATCAAATATCCTATTATACAAGCTGGTATGGGCCCTTTCAGCAACAACAACCTATGTGTTGCCACAGCCAACGCAGGAGTCCTCGGATTACTTTCTACAAGTGGCGTATTCAATAAAGATGATCAGCCATGGATTTACAACGAGTTTGCCAGAACCGGGGAAGCTGACCCCGAAGACGACATAGGTACACTCATGGAAAAGGTGTTGAAACGGACATACAGACTGGTAAAAGATAGGGGCGGTATTTTCGGGCTAAATGTGATGGTTTCAAAGGAAGTTCTCTGGGCTTCGAATATACTTATAGATGCGGCTATCAGAGTGCGCGAGGAGAACCCAGATGTAAAGAACCATTTGAAGGTAATGTATACATCCGCCGGAGACCCTCTTGGCTGGGGGGATAAAATAAAGGGAGCAGGGTTCAAATGGTTTCATATTGTTCCATCTGTTAGGGCAGCTTTGCGCTGTAAGAAAGCTGGTGTCGACGTAATAGTAGCCTCTGGCCATGAAGGCGGTTTCCATACCTCGTGGGACCCAGTTCACTCAATGGTTTTGCTTCCCGCAGTGATAGAGGCAGTACAAGACGACGATACTCTGGTTATCGGTGCTGGTGGATTCTCTGATGGCACGACACTGGCGGCCGCGCTGTTAATGGGTGCAGACGGTGTACTCATGGGGACCCGCTTTCTGGCAACACAGGAAAGCGATTTTCATCCGATGTGGAAACAGGAAATTGTGGACGCAGGCGATAGGGCAACCCTTGTGGCGCGCGGTTATGTCGGGCCTGCCCGGTGGTTGAAAACACCCCGCAGCATTGAACACGCAGCAAATACTCTCCAGAAGTCACCCGGTGTTTTTCTGGGAATCCCGGAGGATTATTCGACGCCTGATGCGTTGACTGCCTTTGAGAACGAATCAATGAAAGCCACCTTCGAAGGCAATAAGGAAAAATGCATGGTGGCTGGCGGTGAAGTGGCTCAGCGAATCAAAGATATGCCGAAAGTCAGCGATTTGGTGCAGAGAATTGTCTGGGACGCCGAGGATATCCTTAGAAACGTTCCGCCAAAGCTTCTGGGATGAACTCTTCGGTGGTAAGATATTGGAGTTACACTTCACTCAAATCTTTGCTTGAGTTCTCTAAAACGACAAATTTGTCTGCCTGATTCTAGCTCTCGTCAAGAGTGGGATACATTCGGTCGCCAAGATTGTTGGGGTCCACGGCCTGTTTAATCTTACGCTGCCAGGTATGTATAGCTGCTTGCTTGGCCAGGTCTTGCTGCAATTCTTCGTGGGTTTTACCTACAGCGAGGAACATTCCCTCTTTCCCTGGCGGAATGTTGTGTTTGGCTTCTTCTTGTAGACAGTACTTCATCCACTCTATGGCGGCAGCGGTCGATTCCTTGTCTGCTACATCATAGAAGCCAAACTGCTCAAGCCCACATTGTCCACCACCGCCGATGGAGCCTACGCATCCCATCATCGAGTCACTACCGCAGTCCACCAGCAGACCCTTCGACTGGAATTTTTTAATCGTATCTTCGGCAAGTGGTTCGTATTTATTAGTAAAGTCCGGAGTACCGGCCTGCATGTAGTTGCCTATCCAACCGCCGGTATAGACGAAGTTCAGGTTCTTCTTACCCATCCTGAGCAGGTACAATAACGAGAACTGCTCCATTTCCGGCTCCAGCCACTTCTTGACCTTCCAGCCTCCGGTTTCTTTGAGTATCTGCTCCAGCACCTTCTCCTTATACTCAATGTCCCGCTGACTCATGCCTACAAGCACTAACTGGTATGAATATCTCATTTCTTTAGTGACTTGTTTTACCTCGCGCTTACGCATAAACTCCTCAATGTCATCAAGAGATTTGGTAGGGTTCTGGTAAAGCATCCAGAAAGCCGGACCCAGATCGGCGCCAAGCATGATCCACTGCCGGTGCGCATAGTAAGCTATCTCGTTATCGTATAATCTATAATAGGATTCAAATAGACTATCCCAGTCCTTGAAGGCCACGGTGTATGCCCTGAAGTTTGAGGGAAGAGGAGACCGATAAGCGGGCACGGTACCCTCGATGGGATATTCCGTTGGCCCTGGCCAGGCAGACAGCTTCACGGCGCATTTGGTGTATACCCCCAAGCCTCCTCTGGCTCCCAGCGCTCCTCTGACGATACCTCTCGTGCTCGGCCCCGGCCCTTCGGCACAGAACCAACCGCATCCGGAACCCAGAGAGCCTGTTCTTAAGATTTCGCCGTTGGGCATGACCCACTCCGCACCCAGTAAGTTTTCCCTGAGCTCACCGGTATAAATCGAGGTGCCGCTGCTCCCGTGATAACAGGTAGCGCCAACAAGGGTGGAGCAACTGGCGCCGGCGCCTGTTACAGTGCAATTTAGCCCACGTTTCATTACCTCTGCCTGGACAACACCCGCAATGGCATACGGCTCTATGACGGCGAACATGTTCTTCTCATCAATCTCAAGGACACGGTCAAGCCGCCGCATGTCCAGCTGGATGACGCCCTCGGAAAAAGGAGCACCATAGAAATACCATCCTGTGGAATAGGCCTTAAATCTTATCTTGTATTTGTTGCAGATTTTTACTATTGCCTGGACTTCTTTCGTACTACCTGGCAACAAAGCGGCTTCCGGCCGGGGCATGAACTTGCTCTGGTTGGGGCGTACGGTTTCAGCCAGCCACTGGTAAGCGTAAGAGTCCATCACAGCGGGGTCTTGTGAGATGTATTTGGACCCCACTATATCTTCCAAAGCACGGTACGCATCTGTCGATAATGCCATTTTCTGCTCCCTTCCGTTGCTATAATGCCATTTGAACAAGGTCTATAATGTCATAGACCTGCATTTTTTCATCCTGACTTTTAACCGTATCGGTAAAGTTCCTTTCACACCAGGGACAGGCCGTTACTATTGCTTCTGCACCGGTGGCCCTTGCTTCGGTAAGTCTTTCAGCCGCAGTCCAGGTGGCAAAGTCGGAGTACGCCTCCAGCACCCCACCGCCGGCACCGCAGCACCAGGCATATTCCCTGGTTCTTTCCATCTCCAACAGTGTCAGTCCAGATATACTCTTAAGGACGTTCCTCGGGGCATCGTATACTCCCCAGGCCCCGGTATATCTGGGCCTGCTCGGTTTCCATACCGGAATCTGCCCGTATATTTTCTCTTTAGTACCCTGCCAGGGCACATAGGGCTCACCCAGCCTGCCCAGATGGCAGGGGTCATGATAGGTAACCGTCAGAGGTACATTTGTACTCAATTTTATCTTGCCTTTCTTGATAAGGAACTCAATATATTCCGAGACGTGAATCACCTCGAAGGTGAAGCCTATCTCAGGATATAGACGCTTAAAGGTGTAGTAACATTCGGCACACGGTGTGACCACCGTCTTCACTCCGGCGGCAGTCCAGGCCTTGGTGTTTTTCCTGGCAAAGGCGTTCAGGTCTTTGCGGTATCCCCACTGGTATGCCCTACCGCCGCAGCATGATTCGTTTTCTCCCATGACCCCGATATCCACACCGGCGTCCCTGAGTAGGGTGACGGCTGCCCTGGCTTTCTTTTGTAATCCCTTGTCATAGCTGTAACGGCAGCCGGCATGAAAGACCACAGCACCCTTCTCTTTAGTCAGGTTTTTTACATCCAGCCCGTCAGCCCATTTGCCCCTCCTAGCCCGTGGCTCTATCATCATGTTCTGTTCTTTATGAAGACTATCAATATAAGGCTTGTGCTGGTGTAGAGTCTGTCCATCCTCGACCAACTTGAAGCGCATCTCGCGCATTACCTCAAGCCCACGGATGTTATAGCGGCAGATTTTGTCGGACAAATCACATGCCCCATCCATCTGACATTCCCAGACAATATTTTTCAACTCTTCGTTATAGCCGATCCTGCCTTCGAGAAGGGAAAGACCGACAGATAACCTACCACCAAGGGAGTAAGCCTGAAAACCACAATACTCAATACTGGGACATGCCCTGGCAAACTTGGCGCTCTTTATGTGGTCAAGCGGTATCCACTTGCAGTAGGAACAACGGCTGCAATCCGTGCAATCTTCCTTGTAGTCCTCTAGAGCCATGTCCTTTTACACCTCAAATTTCCATTTTGCTAGAAACAAAGCTTGCCTGGATTTAATATATTGCCGGGGTCGAATATGCCCTTGATGGTCCTTATCACCTCTCTATTACGGGCATCCCGGTTATACACCATATCAGCCCATATGCCGTAAGGCCGGGAGAAATAGGCTCCCCGCCTTATCAAGGCTTCACTGGATGTCTCCAGCAATTCTCTAACACAGTCAGTCTCTATCTTGTTCCCGGGGTCATAAGGCAGATTGAATTCACAGTGACAGGAAGTGCCCTGATGCTGCGGCTGAAGGTAAATACCGATATGCGAGACAGGGTATCGCAGAGTATTTGCCGCAGTAAAAACCGTATTGATAAATTCGGGAACTTTATCCAGCGTGGTCATGAAGAAAATATCCTGACAGGCACCTTTGTAAGCCAGCTTCCAGCAGGTCACGTTGGATGGATTGAGTATGGCCGATAATACCTGTCCACCAGTGATGCCGGAAACCGCTGGAAGTAATTCCAGACCTAGTTGCTGCACTATATCCCTGGTGTCTTTTTCTTGAGAATCCACCCTTTCCTCGGGGAAGAGATCTCGCCCGGCAATACCCATAACGATAACCCATGGCGGCAGTTTATTTTTCAAGGTTCCAATTCCGTCGGCATCCTTACTCAGGATAGAGGCCAAGGCAGCACCGTTTAATACAAAGAACTCGTCACCCAGCCTGACTCTCAACAGACGGTAGGCGCTTTCTATAAGGCGATTCAGGTCGTCCGCTGGTATAAAGAATAACTTGTGCACTTTGGGCAAAATCTCACATTTTACCGACGCCCAGGTCACGATACCCATGCTCCCTTGAGCACCGGAAACCAGCCGGTAGTAGTCCACTTGGCCGGGACCTCCTGAGAACACTTGGGCTAGACCCATTTTCCATTGATCCTCAAGCGTGGGGTAATAGCCACCAGCCTCACCGGTTCTCATCATTTCCCCGTTGCCCCAGACTACCTCCAGGCATCTCAATGGATCAGGCAGCGTGTAGTTGTACTTGGGTATCAGTGTTGGCTCCCTCTCCAACAGGCTAGCGACTACTGACTTTGACTGGCGGGGGAGCAGTGGAGTGGACAGTATCAAACCCTCTTTCGCCAGTGCCGGCTGCAGCTGCCCATAGGTTAAGCCCGGCTCAATTATCACCATCCTGTTTCTGCGGTCAATCCTTACAATCTTATCCATGCCGCGTAGGTCAACGATGACCGCTTCTGGTACACTCGGCACCGTATCACCATGAAAGTGCGGTTCACCCGAACTTACAGGTACCAGAGGTGTAGTCGTTTGATTTGCCCACGTCACAATCTTCTGCACATCGTCCGCGTTACTGGGTCGCACAACCAATCGTGGCTGCATCGGCCGGGTGAAGCTATTATCATGGGAATAACTATCAAGGGTCTTCTGTGTATTGGTGGTCTTTCCCTTGCCTATCATCTCCAACAAATTATTATTTGCTTTAACCTTCAATTCTCAATCTCCCTAGGTGTAATTATTGAACGGCGTGTGTTTCTTTTTTAACATTATTTTGATCTGTCCAGCAAATGGGCAATCCGGAAAATCTAAAAAAAGTTTTGAACTGGATTAACCAGGCACTGCGTTTATACTGATTAACCGCTCCATTGGTTACAGGATACGAGGACTGAATTGAGCTAATAATAGAAAGTTCTTTCGTATATGTCAACATCATTATATGGAAAATCTAGCTAGTAAATAAGAATTTTGGGAATTGATGATATAGAGATCGGTAGTTATAACTTACACCCCTTGACGTGACGATATCTATCGGGGTAATGTATTATGACCCACCTATAATAGAGATTCAAAAAAGTCAAAAATTAAATCAGGAGGGTAATAATGGCAGTTTTAGAAGAGCCGATAAAGGGGATAGTAGAAGTTAAAAATTATATTGATGGAGAATGGGTTGAGTCTGAAGGCGAGATTCAGGATGTGGCTAATCCAGTCAATGGAAAAGTTGTTGCTAGGGTCCCGATTTCAACCAAGGAAGAGATTGACACTGCAGTCGAAGCAGCTAAGGCAGCTTTCCCCGATTGGCGGAGTACGCCACCAGTTGCTCGTGCGAGAAGCCTTTTCCTTTTGAAAGAGTTGCTCGAGGAAAATTTTGAAGAATTAAGCAGGGTGCAAACTGTGGAGCATGGGAAAACAATTGATGAATCCAGAGGCGAGACCAGGCGGGGCATTGAAAATGTAGAAGTTGCTTGTGGTATTCCTACTCTGATGCAAGGTTATAATTCTGAAGATATTGCGTCTGGTATTGACGAGTATCTTATTCCTACACCGCTGGGTGTTTTTGGCATTATCGGTCCCTTTAACTTCCCGTTCATGATTCCACTCTGGTCAGCACCTTATGCTGTTGCGACTGGCAACTGTGTCATAATTAAGCCCTCAAGCGAAGTTCCTTTGAGCCAGATGAAAATTGCCGAACTTGTAGATGAAGCTGGTTTTCCTCCTGGCGTCTGGAATGTAGTGAATGGTGGAAGAACTGTGGTCAACGGGATGCTGGACCACCCAGATATTGAGGGCATTACTTTTGTAGGCTCAACTCCTACAGCCAAGGATGTTATTTACCCGAGGTGTGGCGCTACCGGTAAGCGGGTTATTGCTCAAGGCGGAGCTTCCAACTTTATGGTAATCATGCCTGATTGCAATCTGAGGGCAACCATACCGGCACTGATGACATCTTTCTTCGGAAATGCGGGGCAACGCTGTCTGGCTGGTCAGAATGTCATTGTTGTTGGCGATGATGACCATTTCTACAAAGAATTTATTAATGGTGTTGTGGATACGACCAAGAAGATAGTGATTGGTAATGGTCTTGATGAGGAAGTTCAAATGGGTCCTGTGCGTGATATCGAGAAAAAGAAGAAAATACTTTCCTATATCGATAGTGGTATCAAAGAAGGTGCGAAAATAACGCTTGATGGCAGGAGTAATTTTAAAATTAAAGGAGACTATCCCGATACCTGTTTCCTGGGCCCAACTATCATGGAAAACGTAAAACCCGAAATGAAGATAGTCACCGAGGAGATATTCGGTCCCACCATGGGTATTATCCGTGTTAAAACCCTTGATGAAGCCATCAAAATATGTGACGACAATCCCTTCCATAATGCAGATGCTATTTTTACATCGAATGGAAAGACTGCACGGGAATTCAAATATAGAATAAGAAGCGGGAATGTTGGTATCAACATCGGTATAGTGGCACCCATGGCATTTTTCCCATTCAGTGGAATGCGCGACTCCTTCTTTGGGATATTACACACTCAAGGTAAGGAAGCCATCCGCTTCTTTACAGAAAGCAAGGTAGTAATTGAAAGGTGGCCCTAATAAGTAAGGAAACATGAAATGCAGTTAAATACAAGCGCTTCGGTTATAAGTTTCACTAAGCAGTTGGAAGCAGATTCCTCTAGCTTTTATGAAAAGATGGCGGAAAGATACCCCCAGGGGGCAGAGCTTTTCCTCGCCTTTGCCAAAGAGAATAATAAGTATTCAACGATTATTCAAAGGGCGTATTACGGAGTTATCACCGATGCTATTGAGGGATGTTTTGCCTTTAGTGTAGAAACCGATAAATATATATTTGAGAAAGAACCGACGAGGGAACTAAGTTACACTGCTGCCTTAAATCAGGCCATCGATATGGAGAAAAAGCTTATCTCGTTTTACACTGATGCTGCCGAACAATCAAAAGCTTTTATGGCAGATGTGCCCAGAACCTTTTTAATAGTAGCCAAGAAAAGAAATAATCGTGAAGATAAACTAAGAGCGCTCCTGAAGGAGGCCTAACGAAGAATGGCACGTATAGTTGAAAGGCGTCGTACGAGCTGCCCGATTTATCATGTTAACGCTTATATTGCAAAGTATGACGATGGATCTCACGTTATTAAGTGTCCTAATAAACAGAAATGCGGCAGTGAATGCCCATATCTAAAAGACCCGGATTACAAATCCCCTTATCGCAGAGCACCCAAATATACGCCTTAGTAATCATAGTATCTTGTTCATTCGACATCTGAGCCTTGCCATCCGCTCTTGGTCCGTACTCCTTTCTGGGGCAGGTCAAGTTCTCTTGATTATTTTCAAGCTGCCTCTAACTAGGTGCTAGTATCTCTTCCTACTCTCCAATATCTTAACCAAATAATCGTCGAATGCTTTCGCCTCTGCAGCCATTCTATCTCTAAAATCCGGCCCCATTTCCGTATGGTCCCTTCGATCAACTATTGCCCACAGGGGAAAAGGTTCTAGTGAAGGACAACCGCTGGCAAATGGGCCTTGTCCGCGGTACTTCCTGAGGCAATCACCTATTAGGATAAGGTCCTTACCCGGTTTCACTCCCTGAGGAAGCTTCTTCTTAGGTCCTATAAGGATTGAGATGCCTGCATTTTTCTCGTACTCACCTAACGATTTTAGCTTCTCCATTGTGAATGCCAACAAAGACTGACAACTGCTGCAGGCATTTTCTGCGTAGATGTTGTACTCAGGCCATTGTTCGAATCCTCCCAGGTAGGGCAACCATAGCTGCTGGAATACTTCTTCTATCCGTTTCCCGCGGATCTCTATTTGGTCTTCATCTACATTCCCAATGCCCCGCTCTCGAGCAGGTTTGTAGTAATCTACCTTTTTGATGTCTAGACCGACCATTCTGCAAACGGTAGCATCCACTGCTGCTGGATCCTTGCCGGCGACGATACAGCCAAAGTCTACCGGGCTTGTTGCATGGGGGCCGAAACCCTCGGCAGGGCGAATCATATCCACTATTGACAGGTCTGGCTTGATAACCGACCACAGGTCTACCAGGGCTTCAGCCAGGTTGGTAATATGCATTTGTTGATGAACCTTATCCTGCACAACCCCCTTTATGTTTTTGAGCGCGCAGGTGAAGACCACACTGACATGGGCTTTGAAGATGGGCAAGTTCACTATGTGGTCTGCCTCGATAAGAAACCGGGGCAAGGGCACTCTGGTCAAATCCGACCTGGCGTCACGTATTGGAATGCTTATTAAGTCTTTCTCCGCTTTGATATCGATGATGCTGTCTGCACCAGCGTCCTCCGCTGCCTTCCGTATTCCGCTCACCTCGAGAGACTCCATTGTATCGCAGCCTATGGCTGAAGCCTCAGCCAGGATAATCTGCTTGGGCTTAGCTTTGCGTAGTGCCTTAACGACGGCAGAAACAACCGCCGGGCTGGTGTTCACGCTAGTTTCCGGCGGGAACGGGTGACCAGCATTAGGTTTAACGACCACTGTGGAATTCGGCTTGATTAGGGAATCGACGCCGCCTAGAAGTGAAAGTGTTTCATCCACCAACTTCTCGGTGTCGGTTCCTTTAACTATAGAAACAATTGATTTGAACACAATGCTACCTCCTTTTCACATATGTTCAAAGAAGTCAGTTTCTCGAATTGCCCATTATACAGTTATACGGGTAATACTTATGTAACGAAGCGATCGCTCTCCCCAGTTGGTGGCCCAATGCCTGCTGCTTAATCCCCACTGCCTCGACCACTCTTCCAACAAACCGCTTACCAGCCTCCTTATTGTAGAGACCAGGAGAATGACAGAGGTACTCCGTATTCTATCCCCAGTGATGATTCCAGCCACTGTTAACTATTTAGTACTTTCTTCTATCAATGTCTGAGTGTTAACTACCATTATATCAAATAGTACCGCACCCGGTTATCCATAAACACCATGCTCTTCGGTGGAATCTACCTATACTCCTACCAGCACGTCGTTACCGGATAACAATATATACGGAATGTATGAATTGCAGCAGCTATAGTATGACTCAGATTTGGCGTGCCCCGGACGGAGTCCAATCATGATGTTAAGCTAGAATGATAAAGAGGCAACTTCATAGGAGAGCTGCACGGAAAATACTGAATTGAGACCTCCATCAGTGAGTACAAATCTTTGACAGGTATTATCCAACGGTAAAATTTTTCAAATAGTTTGTTTCTTGTTATAATAACGTCTGACATAGGGGTTTTAAGAAAGACAGGGGATGATTCTGGACGTCAATCTAGGCTTTGGCTGTTTTCTAACTTCCAAATTTGGTATTTCACAACTACAAGAATCTTCAAAAAAGGAGGTGCAACATTAGCGATTTATTTGATTTGACAGGCAAGGTTGCCATAGTGGTTGGTGGTGCTGGTGGTATTGGTCATGCACAGGCTCTGGGTCTAGCGGAGGCCGGTGCTGACGTCGTTGTGTCCAGCCGTAAACTGGAGCATCTGAAGCCGGTAGCCGAGGAGATACAGGCTCGGGGTAGAAAGTCGCTGGCTGTTCCGGTAGAGGTTACCGATGAGAAATCAGTAGCGGCTATGGTGGATAGTGTTCTGAAGACATTCCCTCACATTGATATTCTCGTAAATGCTCATGGTCTGGCGATTCGTAAAACTGCGGACAGCTTTCCAATTGATGAGTGGCAAACGGTTATGGATATAAACACGCGCGGGACTTTTCTAACCTGCCAGGCAGTCGGGCGGGTAATGATCAAGCAACGCAGTGGCAAGATTATAAACCTGTCGTCGGTGAGGGGTAGATATGGTCTCCCTTCAGGTTATGCAGCCTACTGTTCCAGCAAAGGAGCGGTAGATACCCTGACGCGAACACTGGCCTGCGAATGGGCTAAGTATAATGTGCTGGTTAACGCAGTGGCACCCACTTTTGTGGAAACTGCTCTTACCCGTACTGCTCTAGCTGACCCCCAGTTTGCCAAGACAGTAAAAGCCCGTATTCCGCTGGATCGCTGGGCAATGCCAGAAGATATTGTTGGGCCTACCTTGTTTTTTGCCTCTAAGGCATCAGATTTTGTTACCGGACAGATTCTCTACGTCGATGGTGGCGTGACTACCTGGTAGCAGCGAAAAATTAGTCTCTATCAGGAGGTAATCAGATGGACTCAGAGGTGAAAAATTATCCGGAGTTTTGGGGCGGTAAGAAACTGGCTTACCCCCATGTAGCTCCCGAAGCACCTAAGTTCTCCAGGTCTGTGGTGGTGGGCAATCTCATCTTTGTCTCAGGCTGTCAAGGCATGAACCCGGAAACTCTCAAGACAGAGACTGACGTCTTTGAAGAGCAGATGATAATAGCCCTTGATAAGGTTAAGATGGCTATGGAGGAAGCAGGAAGTTCTATGAACAACGTTGTCAGGACACTCATGCTTCTCAAAAATTTGGAGGATTATCCTCGCATGCGAAAGACGGAGCTAGAGTATTATCAAAAGCATGCCCCTTTTCTGGTCGATAACCCGCCGGCCAGTACTTTTATGCAAGTCGCCAGTCTAGCAAAACCTGAATTCTTGGTAGAGATAGACGTAATTGGCGTTATTTCCAGAAAGTAAACAGTATAAGTTGGTATTATTTAATGAGTTTGGGGGGAATAGTGGCTACCGGCGTTAAGCCTGACATTCTTGTTTATTCAGAGGCAGATTATTCAAGGCTTAAGGTTGAGTTGCGGAGACCCAAGTAATTAAAATTTAAGGAGGTATATATTATGGGTAAAAAAGTATTTGTTTCTCTGTCGCATCCCTTCGGCGCGGAAATTCCCCGCTGGCCTTATTTTGATAAACCAAAGATTGAAGGTGCGCACACCATGGCAAAAGGCGGTGTTCTGACGCAGACAATTACCTGCCCTATGCACACCGGTACGCATTGCGATGCACCCCGTCATGTCATGGAAATCGAATTCGATGGAAAAAGGGCTCGTTACACGCACGAAATGCCTATCGATGCCTACACTGGTAATGCCGTTTGCCTTCCCATCGAGATCGAGCGCTGGGGGCTGATCCTTCCGAAGCATCTTGAGGCTGCCTGCGAAAAAGTAGGTATCAAGCCGAGCGAACTTGAAGGTATGGTCATTTGCCTGAATACCGGTATGCATCGTAAGTTTGACGACTCCAAGGATTACTTTCATTATTCCTGCGGTACCGGCGTCGAGGCTGGCAGATGGTTTGTAGAGAAAAAGGTTAAGTGCGTCGCTATGGATATGCAGGCTCTGGACCATCCTCTCCACACGGCTATGGGCAACAACGGTATGACCCGTATGAACCTGCTCGGTGCTTCTGGATATCCTATCACCGAGGAGTACATTCAGCAGTTTGGCGAAGAAGCATATGCCGAATTTGACAAGTTTACCTACATCAAGGTGCATGGTCAAGCTGCTTATGACAAGAAGTTTGGCGACCTGGAAGCTATCGGCTGCTGGGGCACTTGGGAGCCCTGCCATAAGTTGATGTTGGGCCACGGCATAGTCGGGGTTGAAAATCTCGGTGGAGACCTGGATAAGGTTTCCGGAAAACGCTTTAGGTTCAACTGCTTCCCGATCCGCTGGTACATGGGCGATGGATCTATGGCTCACTGTGTTGCCGAAATCGACGAGGATGATCTGAACGATGTGCCTGATAGGACCTATTCCTATGGTGGATGCCTACCGGGTAGATGAAATATATGGCTTTTTGTTTACCCTGATAATTCAAGACCAAATATGGAGGATATATGAAAAAGGTTAGTTTGACTCAAGTTAAGCCTTATGAGGCACCTGGCCACTTTGACGTTTCCGTACTCAGGCTAAGCGGTAAAGATGAGACCGGGGCTGAGAAGTTCTGGGTGGGTCTTTCCCATTTCCTTCCTGGGGGTGGAGCCGAATTTGGGGCTACGCCAGCGGAGAAGTACTATTTCGTCCTGGATGGAGAAATCACGGTTAAGACCGAGAAGGAAGAGATTACCCTGGGGCCATGGGACTCAGTCTACATCGCTCCCAACGAAGGTAGGTCGATACTTAACAAGACCAACAAACCGGTGAGCATGCTGGTAGCTGTTAACTATTAGCAATATTTGTCTATTACGAGAGAATACGATAATTCTTACCCGAGCAGGAAAGAGGGCAACTTGTGAAAGTCGAAGAAATTAATCACGTCGCTCTGCTGGGGGCGGGCATGGTAGGTTACGGGCTGGCATTGCATTTTGCCAAGGCAGGCTATCAAGTATCATTATACTCCCGGACTCAACAAACACTAGATAAAGCTCTTGAGAACATCAGGGCAAATCTCCCCGCCTTATTACAGGGACAAGCTAGCGTAGACGATGAAATAGGGAATATCATAAGCAGGATAAAAACAACAAGAAACAAAGAAGAAGCCGTGGCCAAAGCCCAAATGATTATCGAATCAGTGGCTGAAGACCTAAAGGTAAAACAAGACCTATTTGGGGAACTGGATCAGATATGCTCCAGGGATGCCATTCTGGCTACAAATACCTCGGTGATAAGTATAACGGCGATAGCAGCTAAAGCCAAGAACCGGGATAAAATCGTCGGAACACACTTCTGGTTTCCACCATACCTTATCCCTCTGGTTGAAGTTGTAAAGGGACACGATACATCTGATGAGACCATGGAAATAACCTATCAATTCATGAAAAAGGCGGGGAAATATCCCATCAAATGCCTCAAGGATGTCCCGGGATTTGTCGCGAACCGTCTTCAGCACGCCCTATGGCGAGAGGCTATATCCATTGTGGAAAGAGGCATTGCTGACGCAGCTACTGTAGACGATGCTATTAAGCATAGTTTCGGTATCCGCATCCCGGTTCTGGGACCAATTGAGAATGCCGATATGGTAGGGCTAGATTTGGTTCTGGCCATTCACAATATCGTGTTGCAGGATTTGGAGGCTTCCCCTAGTCCCTCACCACTTCTTAAGGACAAGGTAAGTAAAGGTGAGCTTGGATTTAAATCTGGAAAAGGTCTTTATAGCAAATGGACACCAGAAAGCATAAAGCACACTAGAGAGAGGCTTACTAAACACCTTATTGACCTGTCCCAAAAACAATGAACATTAGACAGGTCATAGTATATCATTAGTCAATAAATGTAAGGAGAAATGTATAAAATGGAAAAACTCATCATAACCGCGGCTTTAACCGGTAATATTACGCTACCAACACAAACCCCCTATCTGCCACTGACACCGGAACAGATTGCCGAAGAGGCGGAAAGGTGTGCTAATGCCGGTGCAGCTTCAGTGCATGTCCATGGTAGGGACCCAAAAACCGGTAAACCGACTACCGACCCAGCCGTATACAGGGATATCGCTACCCTAATTAAAGCAAGAAGCAATGTTATCGTCTGTGTAACCACGGGCGGCACTATGGAAATGACAGCGGCGGAAAGGATAAGGGTCGTCCCGGCTCTCAAACCGGAGCTGGCTACATTTAACATGGGCTCAATCAATTTCTCAATTCACCCGATTGCAGAGCGGTATAAGGACTCAGACTACAAGTACCCCTGGGAAAAGGATTTTGCCGCCGGAACTATAGATTTCATCTTCCGTAATACTTTTGGTGATATCGAGCACTTCTGTAAGACCATGATTGAGAATAATACCAAACCTGAACACGAAGCGTATGACGTAGGGCACCTGTACAATATTAACTACTGCATCAGGAAAAAGCTGTTGAAGTTTCCCATCTGGGTGCAATTTGTCACCGGAATTTTGGGAGCGATCGGCGCAGATTTAGAGAACATTATGTTCATGAAGCAAACAGCCGACCGCCTGTTTGGGTCCGAAAACTACAAATGGTCGGTGATTGGCGCTGGCTATCCCGCGGAGTTTAACTTGGCGACATTATCGATAATGATGGGCGGGCATGTCCGCGTGGGCCTGGAGGATAACATCTTCGTCAGTAAAGGAGTATTGGCTAAGAGCAATGCCGAACTTGTAGAGAAAGTAGTCAGAATCGCCCGGGAACTTGACCGCGAGATAGCTACACCGGATGAAGCCAGAGAGATTCTAGGCTTAAAAGGGAAGGACAAGGTCGGCTACTAGAGTCACTGGACATAATATTCTACAAAGTTAACCTTGTTTCTCAATCGCCGGAGAGAGGATTCCGCCGACAGTGGAGCTGGATTTTCGCCGCCGGTCGATGTATTCCACGCACCAGCTAGTCTTGCCTGACCCTGATTCACCTACAACGAGCAGTCTCACTAAAGACCTGATACGAAGGCAACTGCCGCACCAATCCAGCAGAAGGCTGTAATGGCTATGGTACTGGCATAGAAAGCCCTGGGCTTTAGCTGGCTGAATTGCCAGAACTTAGGCCGGAGCTTCATGCTCACCAGATGTCCCAGAAGAAGCAGCAAGGTACCCACAATGGCCAGACCTGTGCCGTTGGCAAGCACTGAATTAGCCCTCTCAGCAAACCCCCACGACGCCCAGTTCCCTATACCTGCTACGGATGCTAGAACGCCGAAGAGGATGATGCTCAGGTATCCCGCTGCAACACCAGCGCCGATACGACTCTTGACACTGCTTTCAAAGCCTTTGTAGAGCAGGCTGACTACCAAGCTGAAAGCCAGTCCTTCGAGAAGGATTGCCGAGGCAGGGTTGAC
>Ga0209536_100005136_pt1 | contig 20470 bp, 21 predicted proteins | sample DeeMarSeWOR28_12_FD_187461 | JGI IMG/M metagenome (GOLD analysis project Ga0209536, IMG submission 187461) | Marine sediment microbial communities from White Oak River estuary, North Carolina - WOR-2-8_12 (SPAdes) (version 2) | ecosystem: Environmental > Aquatic > Marine > Intertidal zone >...
TGCACTGCCACATTCAACGTGATCAGCGACGTGCCGCCTGGCGTTGACCTCATCGCACCTAACGGCGGCGAGGTCTGGATGGGCGGTGGCTCCAACGCGATAACGTGGAACATGAATGACGACGGGCCCATGACCGACCTCGTCGTCGACATCCTTTATTCGACCGATGGCGGGGCCACCTATCCGAACGCGATAGCTTCGGGCCTGACGGGTTACTCAGTGAACCCGTGTGTGTACAACTGGGACCCGACACCCCTGCTGGATACTGACCAGGTCAGGATAAGGCTCGAGGTCACTGACCCGTACCCGAACACGGCACTCGATTCCAGCGACGCGAACTTCGAGATCGACTCAACGGCTCCGGCACCCGCAACCAACGTGCATGCCGAGTTGGATGGGCTGGGCGTGAGAATCAACTGGGATGCATCGGCCTCGACGGACGTGGACCATTACGAGGTCTTCTACATCCTGAACGGCTGGGATCCCTCCGGCGATACGTACGGTTTCCTGGCCAATCCTGGGTTGGCCAACACATATCTGCATGCAAACATCGGTATCAACAATCCGAACTCGTATTTCTACCAGGTCAGGGCCTACGATGCCGCTGGCCACGAAACCAGGACAATCACCCAGGCGGCAAAATACGGCTCTCAACAGAGTATCATCTCGAATCCAACAGGATGGTTCTTATTGGGCAACGCACTTGTGCAAAGCGGCAGCAGCCTGGCTCATGTGATACAGGGGCAGGGTTTGCCCTCAAACTGGGATTGTGCAAGGACGTTCGACGGAATCAGTGACTCGTGGCTGACCAAGGTCGCTGGCTCACCGATCGACGACCTTACAGACATCCAGACCAATGAAGGTTTCTGGCTGCATCTCACTGCTGGCACACGCTATGCTTCGGCAGGATATATCGAAGATAAAGTGATTACTCTTTACAATGGATGGAACCTGGTGGCCTATCCGTTCGCAGAGAGGGGAGAAATCACTGCGAACATCGACGCACACTTGACAGCCAATTGTCCAAATTATGCGGAAATGGCAATTGCCGATCCATCTCAACCATATCAAATTATTACACCCACAGGTGTAGAGAACATTAACCACGGTTCAGGTTTCTGGGTCAGGGTCACCGGAGACACTACCTGGACAGTGACGAATTACTGAATCGCTCCCCGGCCAGCTTCCTCAACCTGGAGAGGTCGGCCAGCCGGATGAGCTTGACCCCGATGGAGGCCAGATTCTCAATGGCTCCCTCCTCCCTGTCCACTATGACGACGGCGGTGTCCACATCGCCGCCGGCTTCGCGGACCGCTTTGATCGCATTCACCAGGCTTCCCGCTGTGGTGGCCGTATCTTCCACGAAGAGTACCCTGTCGCCGGGAGAGAGGCCGCCCTCCACAAGGTTCTGTGTGCCATGGTCTTTCTTCCCCTTCCTGACCATGAGATAAGGGATGCCCGTTTCAAGGGACAGCGCGGCGGCAATTGGCACCGCGCTGAGCTCTACGCCGGCAATTCTGTCGTGACCGCTGACGAGTTTACCTATCGCTACCACGACCTTCTTCAGGAAATCGGGTTTTGTGATGGCCACGCGCAGGTCAATATAATAATCGCTGGTCTTACCGGAGGCCAGGGTGAACTCACCTGTCCTGAAGGCCCCTGATTCGATTATCTCCTCCTCGAGCATTTGAATGACCGGCCACTTGATAGGTCGGGTTCCATAAATACTTTGATAAATCTTTCATTAGTCTGAGTTTAAGAACGAATTGTCGGATGCGGGACAAACCATCAAGCATCCCTGCATCCGACCTGACATGGCAGAACGCACAAAGCAACCACGAATGTCAAGGACTCGCAACACATGCAAACGAATCGTCGGATCGACTCCAGGCAACACCAACCGAAGCATCGGACCAGGCATTTCATCAATCTGAAAACGAAGAGAAATGTCTAATGTTCCATAATCGGCAAACACCAAACGAAGAGATTATGGGTTACCAGGGCACATCCTTCTTCCCCAATTTATAGCCTATGATGTTCAGCCCCCTATGCAGAAGCGGGATTAGGATGATTATCCCGATGAAGCCGACCAGGTACTCGCCATCGATGAAGTTGTCCACGAACCAGGTGAACTGGAGTATTAGCAGGAGCAGAACGGCGACGATGAAGAAATCATATTGGTCCAGGATTGGAAATTCGGCTCCCTGGGCTTTCTTCTTCCGGCGCTTGATGAAGCTGCCGACAAGGTCGCCCAGCATAGCCCCGAAGGCCATGAGGAAAAGGATGAAGAGGGTCGGAAAGAACTCCTCACTCCACAACCAATCAGGCTCGTCCAGCTCCAAGGCCAATCTCCATTGGAGAATACCCAGGCCCGTGCTAAGGAGCACGCCGCCGATCAGACCTCTCCATGTCTTGCCATCGCCGAAGACGCGGGTGCCGTCCTTCATCTTCCTGCCAAGATCGATGGCTGCGCCTCCTCCCACCAATACGGCTATCGAATTGGGGATGAGCATCGGGAGCAGGAGCCAAAAAGCGCGTGGTATGACCAGGAGGATGTCCATCGCTCCCCGATAGCAAAAGCCATATTTAATGATGATTTGTAACTGGTTCCGAGTCTGGCCCTTTGGTGAATCTATTTATACCTACCAGCCTATTATCATAGTGGTGTTTGGATGAACAAGATTCCGACATACATCGAGGGGTTTGACGAGGTTCTCGACGGAGGCATCCCTGCGGGTCACGTTGTATTGATCTGCGGTACTCCGGGAACGATGAAGACGTCACTCAGCTTCAGCATCATGTACGAGAATGCGAAGAGAGAGAAGCTTAAGGGGCTGTACATCTCCTTTGAGGAGACATACGAGAGCCTCAAGGGGGCCATGTTCGAACTGGGGATGACGGATATTGACCAATTGGAAGTTTACATGCTCGATATTGGCAGGATACGCAAAGAACACCCGCAGGAGGAACTCACGCATAATTGGCTGAACGTCCTGACGACATATATCCAGAAGAGGGTCGAGGTGGACGATTTCGACATCATAGTCATTGATTCGCTCGCCGCCCTCCATTCGCTGGCCAGCCTGAAGAACCCGCGGCTGGAGCTGTTCCACTTCATCAGGTTCCTCAAGGAGATCCATTCCACGGTGCTGCTCATCTCCGAGATATCGCACGGTTCCACCTCGCTGGTGGCCAACGACGAGGACTTCCTCGTGGACGGCATCATACACCTGAAGATGCACGAGGTCGGGGAGAGCGATTTCCAGCTGAGGATCAACTGCGTAAAGATGAGGAGGACCAACCACCAGAGGGGCTGGTACCGGCTCATGCACGGGAAGAAAGGCTTCAACACCACGCCCGTGATCTCGGAGTAAACACACCCTTGTTTGGACTACGTTATGGTTCTAGCACGTCAGGTGAGAAGACATAATCCACTCTGAATAAGAATTCCTTTTCGAGGTAAATTGCCAATCATTTCTTCCTGGACTTCTTCCGCCTTACGTTGGCCTCGCAGCTGATGTCGAGGCACATGACCTCAGGTCGCCTGCGCTTTGCTATGAGCTTGATCTGAGGCCCCTCGCAATCGGTGCATCTCTTCTCGTGGAGCACAATGTTGCCGTACTGGGGCAAGGGATATGTGCGCTCACAGTCTGGATATGATGTGCAGCCCACGAACCGCTTGCCGCGCTTTGATTTTCTGATTACGAGATCGCCATCGCAATCCGGACATTCGACGAGCCGCATCTGCTCCCTCAGGGCCTCGTTGACCTCTCTCTTGATGTTGTCCCTGTGCTCCATCAACACATCCAGGCTCTGTGCCAGCATCCCCTGGGATTCGTTGACCACGTCTTCCTGGTTCTTCTTCCCTTTCTCGATCTCGGTCATGTCATCCTCTAGCATTCTGGTCATGTCCGGTTTGGATACCATGTCAGCGTTGTCCTCGAGGGCCTGTATCACCGCTCTGCCGGTGGTGGTCGGGGTGATGTCAGTGCCCTGCACGTAACCTCTGTCATAGAGTTTCTGTACTATCTCGTGCCTCGTGCTCTTGGTTCCCAAGCCGAGATTTTCCATCTCCCTGATGAGGTGACCCTGGGTGAATCGCTTGGGGGGTTCTGTCTTGCCCTCCCTGCCCCGTACTCCCACGATGTTGACCTCCTCGCCCTTCTTCAATTCCGGAAGGAAAATCTCCCTTGGGCTGAAGTACGGATAATAGGCGTACCAACCCTGGTCAATCACCTTGTAACCGTTGGCATTGAAGTCCTCGCCGTTGACGTCGAAGGTGGCGTTCGAGCTGATCACATCCGCAGGTGGGGCCAAGGTCGCAAGGAATCGCCTCACGACCAGTTCGTATATCCTCCAGTCATCGCCGGAGAGCTTTGCCTTCGTGGCCGCCCCCACTGGGTGTATCGGCGGGTGGTCGGTCGTCTCCTTCTTCCCCCTGGAGGGGCTCATCTTCTTCTGGGCGAGAATCTTCTCCGCCTCCTTCTTGAACTCTGACTTCTTCAGCTCCTGGAGTATTGTTCGAAGCGGCAGCGATGATGGATACACCGTGTTATCAGTTCTCGGGTAGCTTATCAGGCCGTCGTTGTACAGCCTCTCTGCAACTGCCATTGCCCTCGCCGCCGATATCCCCATCCGGCTGGCCTCCGCTAGGAACTGGGTTGTGTTGAACGGTGCGGGCGGGTATTCCTTCTTCTCCTCGGAATTATATTCCTTCACCTTGGCGATCTCGGCGTCCTTGACGGTGGCGAAGACCTTGTCGGCCTCGTCCTTCTCCCAGAACACGCCGTGGGCATGCTTGGCAAAGAAATGGCGCGTCTTCTCCAGGTCGACCAGAATCTCCCAGAACGGCTTGGGCTCGAAGGCCTCTATCTCCTTTTCCCTGTCCACCACGAGGGCAAGGGTCGGGCTCTGCACCCTTCCCACCGAAAGGAAGTCCGCTCCCATCTTGCCGGTGGCCGTTGACATGAAACGCGTGAGCACGGCACCCCAGGCCAGGTCGATTATCTGCCTGGTCTCTGCCGCTGTTGCCAGGTTGTTGTCCAATTCTATGAGATTATTGAACGCCCTCTGGACCTCGGCTGCTGTGAGGGCGGAGAACCTCGCCCTGCGGATGGTCACGCCCGATGCCAGGTCCATCACTCCGACTGCCTCCGCGCCAATGAGCTCGCCCTCCCTGTCGAAGTCGGTCGCGACGATGACCGTGTCGGCTTCCTTGGCCAGGTTCTTGAGAGCTGTGATGATCCATCCGGCCATCGGGCTCTTGATGGGAGGTGTCTGGACCATGTCCTTGAGGTCGTCCATATTCCAGTTCTTGAACTCTTTGGGATAGTCAAAATTGAGAATGTGCCCTTTCATTCCTATGACCGCGTACTCGATGCCGTTGATGGGGAACCGCAGCACTGGAACCTTATTCACGTAGGTCTTCTGGTAATTCCCCTTCGAAAGTATGGCCGCTACCCTTTGAGCCGCGTTGTTCTTTTCGCATATGATGACGCTGACCATGTTTCCGGTGGATGAAGCATTCCTTATAAAAATCTTGGGGATGATTATTCAGACATTGACCATCTCACCTTCTTCAGGTGAGATGACCGTGAAATCCTCTGCCTGCAGATCCGCAGCCAGTGCCTCGCGGTTGTCTCCGTGGCACAACACAACGGTCTCGGGCGAGCATTCCCTGACGAACCGCAGGAGCTCCGAGTGGTCGGCGTGTGCGGAGAAATCATAGAACCCGACCTCGCAATCGATCTTCATCGGGGTCTCCCCGTACATTATCTCGCCTGTCTCGAGCAAGCGCCTGCCGTTCGTATCCTCGACCTGGAACCCGGTCAAAAGGACCGCGCTCTTGGGGTCGTTCCTCCGCTCCTTCAGATAATCGAGCACTGGGCCGCCGTCCAGCATACCGCTGGTGGTGACTACCGCTTGGCCAAGGCCGATGGCCTCCCTTTCGGCGGCATTCCTGACGATGCGGGTCCTGCCCATGGTCTTTCTCAACTTCTCCACGGACCTAACGTATTCGTTCATCTTCACGAACTCTCTGTTTACGGCACGGCCCATCCCGTCGAGCCAGACCTCGAAATCCGAGTTCATGAGGATCATAAGGACCTCCTGGCTCCTGCCGACCGCGAACGCCGGGATAATCGCCAGACCCCCGCGCTCCACCACCTCCCTGGTCTTTTCGATGAACTCGTACTCGGTTTTGCTCCTCGGCGGATGGTTCCTTCCCGAATACGTGCTTTCGATCACCAGCACATCGCATTCCACCGGGGATGTCCCGTTGACAAGGTGGGTATCGAGAGTGTTTATGTCGCCTGTGAACAACACAGATTTACCCGATATCAGCTCGAACATCGCGGCCCCTGGTATGTGACCGGCCGTGTGTACCATTACCTCGATGTTGCCGACCTCGACTGACTCGTCGAACGCGGCCTCTTGGAAATACCTCCTCATAACCCGGACGTCGCTCTTTTCGTACGGGACCGGATAGCCTTCCGAGGACGAGACCTTCACGCTGTCCTCAAGCAGCATCTTGCCGATGTCGATGGTCGGCTGCGTGGCTATCACGTCCACACCCTGCTGCGCGCACAGCCAGGGTATCATCCCTGAGTGGTCTATGTGCGCGTGGGTGAGAAAGGCCAGGTCCACTGGCGGCGGTTTGATGGGGTACTTGGGAGGTTTTGAAGGCGTGAGTCCGCAGTCGAACAGGAACCTCACTCCGTTCTCCTCGAGGTACAGGCACAGACTGCCCACCTCGCTCGCACCTCCCAGCAATCTCAACTGCATGAGGGGGTAAATACTGTCCTTATATTATAATTCAATGTCGCATGCAGACATGTTTGGCTGGGAAAGAGCTCTTTGGCCTGTTGACTGCGTTCAAGGGTCGTACTCAATGCATCTCGACCTTATCCTATTCTAGATCCGTTATATGATGATGCAACGCTGATCCCCCTCTTCAAGCCCTACAATGGATATTTGAGCTCGGTATGAAAACCAAAAAGGTTTAACTCAAGAGAGCTTTTCCGGGCAGACAGGGGGCATTTATCTGTTCGAACCAGAGCTTGAATCCTTGAAAAGAGACGCCTTGGAAGACCTGCAGATGGAACGGCTGAAGAAGATGGTCAGGTATTCCTACGACAACGTGCCGATGTACAGGAAGAGGATGGACGAGGCAGGTGTGAGTCCCGACTGTATTCGAAATCTCGAGGATTATACCAAGGTGCCTTTCACGGTTAAGGACGACCTGAGGGACCACTATCCGTACGGGATCCTGGCTGTGCCAATCGAGCAGGTGACCAGGATACATGCGTCGTCCGGCACAACTGGTAAACCCACGGTGGTCTCTTACACGAGAACCGACATTCACACGTGGACCAGGCTCATGGCCAGGACCTTTGCCGCTGGAGGTATCAACTCCAGCGACATCATGCAGATCGCCCTGGGCTACGGGCTGTTCACCGGCGGATTGGGATTCCATTACGGAGCCGAGCTACTCGGTTGCACGGTATTGCCCACGGCGACCGGGAACACCAAGCGCCAACTGATGATGGCCAAGGACATGGGCTGTACCGTGCTTTCGGCCACCCCATCATACGCGGCCTTCATAGCGGAGGCCGCGGTGAAGGAAGGATATGACCCTCACAAGGACTTCAAGTTCAGGATAGGTATGTTCGGTGCCGAGCCCTGGTCGGACGAGGCCAGGTTGAGGATCGAGGCTGCCCTCGGATTGCGTGCCCACGACGTCTACGGCATGAGCGAGTTGTACGGACCCGGTGTGGCAGTCGAGTGCGTTCACCAGGACGGATTGCACATCTGGAGCGACGAGTTCCTGGTCGAGGTGATCGACACCGACACCGGCGAAGTGCTTCCTGAAGGCTCGCATGGCGAGCTGGTTTTCACGATGCTCACAAGGGAGGCCATGCCTCTGCTGCGGTACAGGACCCGGGACCTGGCGACCGTGAAGTATGAAGAATGCCAGTGCGGGCGCTACCATCCGAGGATAATGAGGGTCAAGGGCAGGAGCGACGACATGCTCATCATCGGCGGCGTCAACGTCTTCCCGAGCCAGGTGGAGACCGTCCTGATGAAGATGGAGGGTGTGGGCGATCAGTACCAGATAGTGGTTGACCGCGATATCCTGGACAAGCTTCACCTGAAGGTCGAGGTCGACGAGAGGCTCTATAACTCGCCCGATTACGACCCCGCTGCTTTCACCAAGCTTCTTGGCGAGGAGCTGACCGCAATAATGACGATCCGCGTGAGAATCGAGCTGATGGAGCCTGGCTCATTGCCCAGGACAGAAGGGAAGGCAAAACGCGTCATCGACCTGAGGAAGGAATGATATCGTGAACGGGCGTCATCGTAATATGAGGAGGGGAATGCTCAATGAAGGTTGACCAGGTCATGACAAAGGACGTTTTCGTGGTGAGGCCGGATGACACTGTGGCCGGAGCCGTCAAGAAGCTGGCAGAGTACGGGATATCGGGAGCACCGGTTGTGGACCATGAAGGCCGACTCGTGGGCATCATCACGGAGGCAGACATCCTCAACGCCCTGAAGGTCAAGTACAAGAGGCTGCAGATGGTCTATCCGTCCCTTTCACTTGTCAGCGTGTCGTTCGTCGAAACTTTCGACAACAAGGAGGCGGTCGAGGCTTTCAACGAGATATCCACGTCAATGGTCTCCGAGCTGATGACCAAGGACGTGGTTACTATCGAGAACGGAAGCGAGCTCGGCCAGGTGATACAGTTGATGATGGACAAGAAGGTGAACCGCATCCCCGTCATGGAGGACGGCGAGTTGGTGGGGATAGTGTCGAGGGCCGACGTCATGAAGGGGCTCGCAAGCTCCGAGATCGTCCTGAAGGTCTGAGGTTTTCTGATGAGCGAGATAGCCAGAGGTGCCGAGGCAACTATTACCAAGGGCATCTGGCACGACAGGACGAGCGTGACAAAGGAGCGGCTGAAGAAGGGCTACAGGGCAGATTCGCTTGACGACAGATTGAGGTCCATGCGGACCAAGAGCGAGGTGAACCTGATGAGGCTGGCCAGGGACGCGGGTGTCCTAACGCCCCTGATTTTCGACGTTGACCTGGTCGACTGCAGAATTGTGATGGAACACGTTGAAGGTCCGACAGCGAAGACCGTCCTCGAGTCATCGGAAGACCCGGGTTCGGTCGCTACTGAAATCGGACGCCGTGTGGGCATGCTGCACCGCGCCGACATAATCCACGGCGACCTCACGACATCCAATATCATCATCACGGAAAGTGGACCCAGCTTCATAGACTTTGGACTCGGCGAGAGGAGCGCCGAGGTCGAGAAGAAGGGCGTTGACCTCCACCTGTTGAAGGAGGCGCTGGACAGTGCCCACTCCGACCATCCCGAGCTCTATGCGGCAGTTACTGTGTCCTACCTGGAGGCCTATCCCGAGGGAAATGCCATTGTCAAGCTTGTGGAGGAGATCGAGAAGAGGGGTCGATACACGTGAAGGTCAAGTTCGTGACTGGCAATATGGGCAAGTTCGCCGAGGTCAGTGCCATATTCGCCGAACAGGGCATCGAGCTGGAGCGGCTGGAGGACGAGTACCCTGAGATACAGAGCGACAGGTTGGAGGACGTTGTGGACTGGGGATTGGATTGGCTCTGGGAGCGTCATAAGCAACCCATCATAATCGACGATTCAGGGCTCTTCATCAAGGGCCTGGGAGGTTTTCCCGGAGTGTTCTCGGCCTACGTGTTCAAGAACATAGGCTGCGCCGGGATACTCAAGCTCCTGGATGGACTGGACGATAGGGAGGCCGAGTTCATGTGCTGCGCCGGTTATGCCGACGAGGCGGGTAATAAGGTCGTCGTCTTCGGTTGTGTCGAAGGCCAGATAATACGGCGAGAGATGGGCACCGGAGGTTTCGGTTATGACCCCATTTTCGTGCCCGCGGGAGAGGAAAGGACCTTCGCCCAGTTGAGCCTTGAGGAGAAGAACTCGCATTCCCATCGTGGAAAGGCCTTCCGAAAGCTGGCACAGGTCCTGTCAAAGTTAATGGAGTGATGGTATGGTGGAGGAGGATAGGGCGCGAAGCGTCATGCAAAGGCTGTTCCTCTTCTGGTTCCCCATCCTGGTGAGCGCGTTCTACATCGTGCTGCTGTGGGCGGTCGTTCCGGACCCCATGTTCCCTGTCATCGGGACGCTTCTACTCTCCTACTTCATCTCGCCCTTTGGCAAGGAGGTGCTGATACCCACGGCCGTCATCGCCCTGTTGACCCTCCACGGCCCCAACCAGGCCGCGCTGGACATCCTCTTGGTGACCTCGACAGTCGTCTTCGTGGACGTGATGTGTTCGCTTTTCCTTCTGTGGAACCTCGACCTCCTGAAGCACATACCGAGGATCGGGCGCCTGATAGCTCGCGTGGAGAAATTCGGCAGGGCAAGGATGAGGAAGAGCCGACGGAGGAGGAGGCACTCCTTCATCGCGCTGACCAGTTACATGGCCCTGCCTTTCCAGGGAAGCGGCGGCATCGTCTCCACCATCGTCGGCATGGTCATCGGCATGAGGAAGCGCAGGGTTTGGCTCGCTGTTTGGATCGGTTCGATTGCAGGCAGTCTCACGATTGCTCTGGTATCGTTCTACGCAGGGCAGATCCTCATAGACGTCTTCGGCTCGTTTGTCTGGTACCTGATAGGGATATTGGTCATGGCCGGTATAGCGGCTTACATAATCGTCAGCTACATCAGATACAGACGTACAAAGGCACTGGCAAGCGCTTGAACCCATGTAACGAGTGGAATGCTCGGTCATTGCTATCACGAAAACGTGCGTCAGGATACCCTCATTATTATGCCAAAACCGTTCAGAATCAGTGCATCGGCCTTGTCGGGGGAAGTGGTGGTGCGGCTTCGATGGGCGTACCGCAGTTAAGGCAGAAGCTCTGCGAGGGCAAGCACGTGTGATGATATCTCTGCCCGCACTTGCATTCGTAGTGGTGTTCAGGGTGGGTATCGTTGTCGCACACGAGGCACCTTTGAGGTTTATGTTTATCAGCGGCTGCCCAGAGAATTACGCTTATGTCCACGATACCCAGCGTTATGACGAGGAATATCCAGAATATCGGATTGCCAAGCAGTGTCAGGGAGGCGGCAACGCCGGTGATGTCAACCGTATAGACGTTCGCGGTGTCCTCGAATGTTGCGTTCAGGTCCAATGCCGTGTCAGCCGAGGGTACTGCACCCACGGCGAGGCCACCGAAGTGGAAGGAGCCCAGAGGGTCGGCGAACATCCAGTATCCTGTTTCATCGTGGAAGGCCATCAGTTTCACATCGCTCCCGTAGTACGACCTCACACCCACCGCGGCCTGTTGGAGTTCGGCGGTGGAGTTGCCAACGAATATCGCGGCAAAGGCGTGGCCCTCGGTGAGGTACATCCTTGCTGTCCCGCCGGCGTGATGGACCATCGTGGCTATCAGGAGCGAGTAGTCCTCGCAATCACCGGCGCGGTTCAGCAGGCACACCTCGGGCTCATACCAGAGGTCCTCTGTGGGGTCGTCGGTGTAGACTATCGTGCGGTCGACGTAGTCGAATATCGCGCAGGCCTTCCCAATGTGGTATCCGGACCCTAGGCCAGCCACCGCTTCGTTTGTGGCCTGGAGCACCGTTGGCTCGTCATAGTCGATGAGCCCGTTGGCCTTGTCAAAATAGTGGGGGTTGTTCCTGTCCAGTGTGAACGCTCCGGCCGGGGTCATAGAGGATACGGACGTCGTGTGCGTCGGGAAGTCCAGCCAATCGTCACCGCCGCTGGTCACCCTGAACCAACCCTGGGCCCTGTGCTGCAGTACCCGTATCTTCATGCGATAGTCCTGTTCCCCTGAGTAATAGGGGCCGTCTATGTCCATTGCCCTGACCTCGACGGTTTCCCCCGGATGTAGCTCCTCGTGGACCTGGTGAACGTTCTCCACCAGCGAGCCCACCCATTCGAAGCCCACTTCGACGACGAACAGCTGCCTCGAACCGTTGTTCGCGATGCTCAACCGTATCGACCCGCCGTAGTCCTTGTAGACCTGGCCTATCGAGATGGTCAGGCTCACGTCCGGGGTCGTCTGGACGTCGCCCTGGACGGCAGGCACGTCCTCCAGCGGAGACGCGGTAAATGAACCCGGAGCATGAAGGTCCGAAGCGACAAAGCCCTCGACCTCGACCTCAGCGAGGATGGCGAACAGACCGCCGACTATGGATAGAATGAAAAACACAGTGACCGCAGCGGCGACCGCCGTCCGCTTCATGGGCGGGTGAAACACGGCTGGGCACATAATTCTATTGCCTGAACGACAGAATATGGAGGAGCGGGAATGTCGGGCCCACGGACTATAAACGGAAGTTGGGCGGGCAGGTCGGGCCCACGTGCAAGGATTCACATAAGGCGGTTTCTCATGGTTGGGGCGGGTAGGCCGGGCCCACGAACGTTTACCAAATGTATAAAAAGTGGACCCGCCTAAATTCTTGATTCCAAGAATTTTGACAGCCCATATTTTCCTGAAGGAAAAAGCTAAATATAGAAAATATGGGCCCGCCCAGATTTGAACTGGAGTCTATGGCTCCCAAAGCCACAAGTATAACCATTCTAGCTGGAGAAGGAATCAACCTTATCCAGAAGCTAACCCACGGGCCCTTTCAAAGCTGGATAGAGAGTGTTGTATTTATCTTTGATGTAAACTCTCGTATGTTGGAGTTTGATGTACCGGTAACATACCGAACCCCGTTGGAACTGGAGTACTCTCCTAAATTATTTCTGAAATAACGACTTTAAACCACAGTTCATTCCCACTGGGCCCGCAAATCGGCTGGATATTGTTAACGAAAATAATATTTTGTAATTGAATGTTGCGTTTCAATTATGTGCCCAGTCTGTCCGTCCTATCTATTCATATCCGATGAACGATTCGGCGATTATCCGGCCCTCATTTATGTACCGGTCCTCGAGAAGGTTCATTACCGTCCTGACCATCCCAGGGGGTCCCGAAATGAAGTAATAGGCTTCGTTCTTCATCTCGTCCGCATATTCCTCAAGCTTCGCGGCCAGTTCCTCCCTGCCGCCGACAAAATCAATGCCTATTTTGTCATTAGCGGCGGCGACTGCGGAGAGCTCGTCTTTGAAGAGATGCTGGCCGCCGGTTGAATAGATGAGCTTAACGATGCGGTCGTTTCCCTTTTCAAGTTCTTTGAATAGTGCGCGGACGGGTGTGATCCCGACCCCGCCAGCAATCATGATCACCGGCGTCGAGTCGTCCTGGAAATTGAACTCGCCGTATGGCCCCTCCATGTCTATTTCATCGCCCTCCTTGAGCTGTGCAAGATGTTTCTTGAACTGGCTGCAGTCCTCGGGAATTCGGGTTGCGAACTTGATGGTGTTCTCGTCGTGAATGGAAGCTATGCTGAAATACCGCGTATTCGAACCTTCAATTTCCAGGCCTGGTATTGAGAATATGCCGTGGACGCCGGGTGTCCAGAACATTTTTCTGTCGTAGGCACACTCGAATACGTGATAATCATCATGTGGCTTTTCGTGTTTACGAATTTGTAATTTCATCATATCACGCAATACAAACTTTCAGGTAATGGGCATCTCAGAGAACCTCCCCTATCTCGCTCTGGATGAGGCTGAATTGCCTCTGCTCCAGGGAGCTGGGGTTGAGGGACATGAAGAGGTTGGCCGCGCGGCCTTCCACCTTTTCCTTCATAGTCTGGATGAACTTGAAGACAGATGAGAACTCGTTGTGCGAGATGAGGTACTCGATGCCCTCCATTAGGACCACCGAGTTCTCGTTGCCGTCCAGGAAGTTGACGAAGTAGGCGAATAGACCGGCTAGGTTGGACGGGGACATGTACTCGTCCGTGACGCCGTACGGGGCAACGCCCTCCATGTCCATGCCCAGGGCGGAGGGGGGCAGGCCGTCCTCCGTCTTCTCGCTCATCGTCAGCCAGATGATCTGGGTCTTGCCGATGTCGTACTTGTCCCTTATCTGGAAGGGGGAGGTGCGGGCGATGACCAGGCCGGGACGGCCCCGCCTCAGCTCCTTCTGGAACATGTCGTAGCACCGCTCGGGCTTGGGCTCTCTGATCAGATATGAGATGTGGGGACGGACCTCCACGGTGACCACGGGTGTGGCGTCGTGGACGCCGACGACCGCGATCTCCGGCTCCTCGGCGTCGATGATCTGGGTGGCCTGTGCCTGGGCTTCCAGCTCGTCGACGATCTCCCTTATTTTCTTTTTGGAGGCGTACTCCTTGCTCTTGACCATTATCTGAAGCTCATGGGAGGTATAGCCCTTGGTGGCCATCTTCCTGACCTCTTCCCAGACGTCCTCCAGTGCATCACGGTAGCCCCTTGCGTATTCGAGGGACATTTCCTGACCCTCTTCCTTATCCTTTTTCTGCTCCGCCATTCTCCAATTCCTCGTTTACCCCTATCGCCAATCGGCGTATTAAGTGTTACTAACGGGCGTTGCCGTCCGCGGTTATCTCGCCCCGCAGAATCCTTGTGGACGACACAGGCTTCCCGTCATCGGCCAGTATCATGTCGATGGTTATTATCTTCAGCTGCTTCAGGCCCTTCATTTTCCTGACATCGTTTATGTCGGCTGCGGTGGATTCGGTTTCCTTTGAAACGATTATTGCATCATAGTTACCGGCGGCGGCCGGGCCGTGCTCATCGGTGATCCTGACTATATGGAACCTCTTACCGCCTGAGAGGCGCTGGGCCTCGTCAATCAGATGCCTCTCCCTCACCACATAGCTCTGTACGCTGACGACCCTCAGAGATTCCGCCATCTCGTCGGACGTCAGGCCGATGAACACCTCTTCCCCCTCCTCGAAGGCCTTCCGGAGCAGTTCAGTGTGACCCTTGTGAATGACGTTGAACGTTCCCGCAACGCATACCTTCATATGTCCTCCTAGGGAGAGAAGTAGACCGGAATCACGGTTATGAGCATGAGGATTATCGCGAAGACCATGAGCAGGAGGAGCTGGTTCCTCTTCTTCCTCATCATCTCCTTGTGCTCTCCCTCGCATTTGTCGTCGCAGAACTTAAGGTCTGGCAATATTGCCTTGTTGCAGTTCCTGCAATGCTTGTGCTGTAATAGTTTCTCAGCCATATCGCACCTCGGATACCCATAAAGGTCGGCCCTTCGTTCCCAATAGTTGAGGTCCAATCATCTTCAAGCTCCAAACAGTTTCCCCATCAATCCATTCTTTTCCATGGACGGGATCTCGGCCTTGATGTCGTCTCCGGTAGCCCCATCGAGGATGAGTTCGTAAATCTTTCCCCTGTACTCGTAGCTCACGAACCAGGCCGGGATGTGAAGGAATTCCGTGTCCTTGAAATCGAAGGTCGTGGTCATGGAGTGTGTCACGTCCAGTTCCGTCTTGAGCAGGAACTTGTGATGCTCCTCTATCTCGCCCTTTGCGATGGATTCGGCCTGCTTCTCGTCTATCTCGGAATTGAGGAACTTGGCGCCCTTCTCCAGCCTGGATGTGTCAAAGTCCACCTTGTGGGAGAGCGGGACCTCGTAGGACCGCGTCGGGAAGGATGAAGCCCTTCTGCCCAGCACCTCCCAGTAGTATTCCTTTACCAATTCGCCCTTCTTCTCGATGTTCTGGCCAGTCCTGGTCAGCAACCCGTCGTACTTCGTTCTTGCCACGACATGAACGACGAACATGGGCAGGAACTGGAGTTCCAGCCGGGTGATCTTGGATTTCCTGGCGAGGTCCGAGGGCTTGAGGAAACCGCGCTTCATCCAGGACTTGACAGCGTTCACCGCGCCCTCCTGGGTGATCTTCGACGGGATGATCGTGTGCTTGAGGAAGTACTTGGTGCCCACCGCGAGGTTCACGTCGGAGCCGCAGTACTCGCACGTGACTATCGCCTCACCTGCTTGCACCTTCAGCGGCCCCCCGCACTCTGGACAGCCCATGCCTTGCCCTACCTCGACCATGTGGATACCCATGGAATTCCACCATAAAAAATATATCTACAACATCGTATATGTGGATACGTGGCAAATCTGGGTTCGCTCAAGAGGAGCATGGCGATCACTCTGATCCTCATATTCGGTCTATTGTTCATGCTGATAGTCCTGATCTTCGAGCTCGTGAACTATTTCTACCTCGATACTGGTTTCGAGGATAGGTCAATATTGTACTGGACCATCCAGTTCTCGCTGATATTCGGACTGGTGGGCATATTCATGCTCATACAATGGGCCATCGCCCCGAGCATCGTGAGGTGGAGCGCAAGGCTCATCTATCTCAAGCCCGGGGAGAATCCCTGGCTGGAGCAGACAGTTAAGGTACTTGCCGACCAGGCCAAGGTTCCCATGCCTGCGCTGGCCATTTCCAAGAACCCGACGCCCAACGCCTTCGTGTTCGGTCGAACAAGGGCCTCCTCCACGCTGGCCGTTCATACGGGGCTTCTGGAGCAGCTGAACAAGGACGAGATAAAGGCGGTGCTGGCCCACGAGATAGGCCACCTGAGGCACAACGACGTCCTCGTGATGACAATCGTCAGTGTGATACCGCTCCTCGCCTTCATGCTGGCCCGCAGCATACTTTGGGGAGGAAGGCGCGACCGGGATGCTGGAGCTATTATCGCCGTTGCCGTACTCGGATACGTTGTCTACATCGTTTCCCAGCTCCTCATCCTGAAATTGTCCAGGCAGCGGGAGTATTACGCGGATTCTTATTCCGCTGTGGCCACAAAGGACCCGCACAGCCTTGCCTCCGCGCTGGCCAAGATCACCTTCGGGCTTTCCCTGTCCAGGGAGAAGCCCGGGGCGGCAAGGGCCTTTTACATCGGCGACCCGGTCAAGGCCAAGTCCGAGGTCGACGAGATAATGAAGAACAAGAACAAGTACGACCTGGACGGCGACGGCGTTCTGGACGAGAGGGAACTGAGGAAGGCCATGGAGGAGCAGGCAAAGACCGGCCGCGCCCGGATGGAGTTCATGTCAACGCACCCCTCGACCTTCAAGAGGATAATGCTCCTGATGGAGATCGAGGAGGACATGAAGCATGGCGAATTGGGCGAGAACATTTACAAGCATATCTAATACAACTGTCTGGGAGCCCCATCCGGACGGGGAATGGACGAGAACATCTACAAGCACATTTGACGGATATGCTTGGTAGGTTTTTACTCGGTTGTGGATATCAGAGGACCTGAGGAAAGAATACCAAGGTCTTCGTTCATGCTTAATGAATGCCGCCCTCGAACAGGAACTTGACAAGCCACATCAGGAATATACCGACGATGAACATCGAGAAGGCCAGCACCGTCCGCGAGACCCTCCGCTCCTTGTGCAGCTCCGGGACCAGGTCGGCGGCCGCTATATAGATGAAGCCGCCGGCCGCGATGGGGATTATGTATATCTGGAACTCACCCAGCTCGGGTATCAGGAAGAAGCCGATGAGACCGCCGATCAACGCGGTGAGCGCGGTCAGGAGGTTGAACATCAGCGCCTTCTTCTTCGCGAAGCCGCCGTGGACCAGTACCCCGAAATCGCCTATCTCCTGCGGTATCTCGTGCACAGCCACGGCCAGCGTGGTTATTAGCCCTATCTCGACGCTGGCCAGGAAACCGGCCGCGATTATCAGGCCGTCGATGAAGTTGTGGATTCCGTCGCCCACCAGATTGATGTATGCGAACGTGTGTATCTTGCACTCCTTGTCATGGCAGTGGCGCCAGAGGAGCTTCTCCAGGATGAAGAATATCACGAAGCCCACCAGAACGAATATGAAGAGAGTGTCATGGGAGGCGTGGTGCTCGAACTCGTGCAGTGCCTCGGGTATCAAATGCAGGAACGCGCCGCCGATGAGCGTGCCGGCGGCAAGACCCACGAGGGCCAGCAATACCTTCTTCAACAATCTGTCGGAAAGGGCAAGCGTCACTACTCCCAACAGAGAAAGCAGGCTTACGATCAGCGTGGCAAACATGATCCAAAGCAGCGTGCTCATATTCGACCTTCCTCCCGGGTCATTGCAGGACTAGTTAATAATAATCACTGATAAAAGAAGGGGAAAATGGGCCAGGTGTTTCGGCCTGGCCGTTTGAATTCAATTACTACGGACCTTCCGGCTGGGTACCTCGATGGACTTCCGGCTGGGAATCCCGTTAGGCTTCCGGCGGCGGGGGCGGTGCTTCCGCTTCTTCCTGAGGTCCGACCCGGGTTCCGCATTCGTTGCAGAACTTGGATCCAGAGTCGAGTTCGACTCCGCATTTCGCGCATTGAAGCCTGGTCGGGGCACCGCATTCCCTGCAGAACTTGGCGTCTTCCTTAATCTCGGCGCCGCATTTTCCGCAGAGAATCGTTTTCACGGGCGTAACCGATTTGCCGCAATCCTTGCAGAACTTGGCATCCTCGGCCAGTAATGCTCCGCAACTCGGGCACTTGACCTTTACCACGGTCCCTGAACCGCCCTGTTGCATGCCCTGGCTCATTGCTCCGCCCATTCCGATGCCCATGCCCGCGCCGGCCCCGAGGCCCGCAAGCGCTCCGGCGCTACTGTTGCCGCCCTTTGCAGCGCCCTCTCCAACACCCTCGATTGCCTTGCCGGTCTGGTACTCTGTATAGCCGACTCCCAGGGCACCCATTGCGCCCCTGCGGTCGATGGCGTCCTGCACCTCCTTCGGCGGGGTGATCGTCAGGTTAGCGATGTTGGTGATCTTGAGACCGTAGCGCGTGGCCTCGGACTCCACCTTGGCGATGACCAGCTGCTCTATCTCCTGGAGATAGGCCGGCATGTCCACCAATGCCATATGCTTGTCGCGCTTGAGCTCACCCAGAGCGTCGTTCACCGTCTGCACCAGCTCGCCCTTGAGCCAATCCAGCACGCTGTCGCTGGTGCTGTAGCCGTGGGTCCCAACGAACTGGGTGATGAAGATGATGGGGTCTATTACCTTGTATGCGAACTGGCCGAACACCCGCAGTCTGACAAGGCCGAAGTCAGCGTCGCGGTAGGTCAGGGGCTCGGGGGTGCCGAACTTTCCCCTCAGCTCCCGCCGTTGGATATAGTATACCTCACCAAGCTGGCGAACCCCAGTGACAATGGCCCCAAGGCTCTGGAACAACTGTGTCGTCAGTGCATACCTTCCGGCTTGATCGAAGACGTGGAACGCCTTTCCGTCCCTGAAGAACACCGCGTACTCGTCCTCGTTCACGACTATGTTGTCGTTCCACTGTATGTTGGTGGGCAGCTTGTACATCACATTCTCGCCCTTGTACTCCTGGGGCCAGCTGTATGTCTTCCTCGCTACGTCACCGCCCCTGCTCTTACCTCTTTTGAAAACCATGTTATCACTCCTTTACCTGCAGATTCGCGAAGGCCTCCCTCCGGCTGTCGAAGAGCTGGTCGAAGCTTGCCAGCGAGGTCAATGCCCCTTCGATTTCCTTGGACATCTCGGCCACGGGCATCGAGGATGCATTGGCCTGTAGGCCCGTTGATATCGCCTTGAGCGTCTGGATGTCGTCCAGCAATCCCAGGTCCCACTCGTACATCCTGTTGAGCTCGTGCTCCTCAATGCGATAATCCGGTGACACACCTGTATAGCCCTGCTCGGCGTGCTTGATCCTCTCCACGCTAGTGTTGATCCTGATGACCAGCTTGGCCATGTCCTCCAGGAGGTCCAGTTCCTTCCTTTTCGCGAGCGCGTTCCTGGCCTCCTCGACGGCCGTCGCGGCGTGCCCGAGCCCGTTCGCCAGCTCTTCCCTGAGCAGGCGGTCGGCGATGCGCAGGTCCTCCCGCTTCCTGTATCCCCTGAACCCTGGAATAGCCAGCTCTATCTTCTTCAGCAGTCCTCTGTCGTCCTTCACTTTTTCTCTGAAATCCGTCATTCTCACAACTCCTACTTCAAGTTCCTGAACAGTATTATCAGGCCTACAACGCCTATGAGTATCATCCCTATTCCGGCTCCGACCCAACCGCCGACGATGTCGCTCATCACGGCAAGCGCCATCAGCATGAGGATGGAGACCAACATGCCGGTGGCCAACAGTACGTTGGAACCCCTGGGTGCTTCCCTTGTCCTGATAATTCCAAGGACTATCATCAGGATGCCGTCGCTCAACAGCCACATCAGGAACATCTCACCGAGGTTGACAACCTCCAGTGCCCATATGACAATCCAAAGACCCAGCAGTATGAACACCGTGATCCAAGCCACATAATACATCATATCCGATTTCTCCATCTGTTGCCTCCTTTTCGCTCCCTCTTCATATACTAAGCGGTTTGGCCTATATTAATCTTATTTCGGTATTCCCTGGGATTACCCAACCAATAAGATATTTAAACAATGCAAATATCTGGACGTATTAACAGAGTTACTCAGTGCCGAGGTAGCTAAGCCCGGTTCACACTGCCCGTAATGCTACGCATTAAGGGCGTGCCTCGATGGCTTCGCCATCTTCGGAGGCGCCGGCCTTGGCCTCCAT
>Ga0209536_100005137_pt1 | contig 20470 bp, 16 predicted proteins | sample DeeMarSeWOR28_12_FD_187461 | JGI IMG/M metagenome (GOLD analysis project Ga0209536, IMG submission 187461) | Marine sediment microbial communities from White Oak River estuary, North Carolina - WOR-2-8_12 (SPAdes) (version 2) | ecosystem: Environmental > Aquatic > Marine > Intertidal zone >...
AAATTTGCACTCCTTTTAAACGGTGGATGTAGTTCAGTTGGTTAGAACGCCTGATTGTGGTTCAGGAGGTCGCCGGTTCGAGTCCGGTCTTCCACCCTGATTGTTAAGCAGTTACAATGGTATTTTTGTGACTGCTTTTTTATGTGCCCACGAAATGCATCTTAGAGGGTGCAAAATGGTTCCTTTAATACTATTGCCAGGAAGTCTGAGAGGCAGCTGAGTAGTAATCAGGAAATGTCGGTACAAGGTAATCCTACAGTTGGTTGTGGAAGCTTAATTCTTTGTTACAAAATTTGAGATTCTGTCGCATCTGTATTATTGATTACACGATTTGATAGTTAAAAATATATTTAGGATGACAGTGAAAAGAATGGATTAAACGGAGTTCTCCCTGGATCCTATAGTTGATTTTTCTCTATCCTTCGTCCCTATTCTATTCCTGAATTAGTAACACTGATAGATTTAAAAGACTTATATCCTAGCCCATTGCTAATGCACCACTTCATAAAATTTCTTATGTAGCGTTTAGTAATTATATGGTGAAGATAAATTTGACTTGCTTTATGGTGTCGTACTTTTGATAAACAGTTAGTCTGATTTTTTCAATCTTTTATAACCTGTAATTATGAAAAGAACAGTTTTACTGACCATATTCCTATATTTTTTGTTCATACATGGATTTTCACAGCAAACCGAATTCGTCAAATCCGCAAATGGAGTAAATATTGCCTATCAAGTTTATGGCAATGGTAATATCCCTTTGGTATTTGTTCATGGCTGGTGTTGTGATAAATCTTATTGGAAGGAGCAAACGAGTTATCTTAAAAATAGATATAAAATTGTCGCAATAGACTTGGCTGGACATGGTGAATCTGGTCTCGGAAGAAAAAGTTATACAATCCCAATGTTTGCTAAGGATGTTTCTGCTGTTATTAATAAACTTGGTCTGGATAAGTTTATCATAATTGGACATTCTATGGGAGTAAATGTTATACTGGAAGTTGCAGTAAATAACCTTGATAAGACTCTTGGTATATTTTCTATTGACGGTTATTTTGAGATTCCAAAAGTGAAAACTGCAGATGAACTTGAAGCCTATGATAAGGAACAGCGTATCGAATGGTCTAAAAGGAACTTTCAGCCATATGTTTATGATTGGGTTAAAAGTTGGTATCATCCTAAGTCTGATTCTGCATTAATAGACTATATTGCAATGGATATGTCAAAGAATGACCCATTTGCAGGAGTAGATGCAATAGTAACTATGATGCAGTATTATTATAAAGACTATCCTAACTCTTTAAAGTTAATTAAAGATATTCCTGTAATAAATATTGAATCGACATTAAAACCTAATGTGGAAGAATTCAGAAATTATGGAGTTAATTTTCAAAATTTTCATATGGAAGAACCAAGTCATTTTTTGCAAATGTCTAATCCAGTTGAATTTAATAAGATATTTAGCGAACAATTGGACAAGGTTTTAAAATCCGAAATATTCCAATAGGTAATTAGTTTCATATCGATTGTCATTTATCTAAATTATTACCACATCAATATTAATCTGATGTAGTATTTATACAAAATGAGGTGTACTATTAAAAAGCAATCAATATTTCTCGCGTCTGTCAGAATAGATTTAACATGAATTATGAAAATTTAATTTCAACTTATTCACATTAAAAGGAATTAAGCAGAGTCCTCAAAGATTTTTTAATTGATACATCATGCTTAATTTCCATTCCTGATAACTTTAACATGCATGTTGTAATTGTGGTTGAGAATTATAGAGTCAATACCATCTGATATACTAATTGACTTTCAACAATCAACCTAACACTATATCGGATGTAACATTTATATTAAATGAGGAGTATTGATCATATTTTTCTCTATATAAAGCAGCTCGCTTATTTGTGCATCTTTTTCATCATGGTTTTAAATACACTTCCCATATTTTCTTCATCCCAATTACAAATTTGAATGGGATAAATTGTTGACTTTAAATATGCGCATTCACACTCATAGTTTATTGACATAGTCGATGGTTTAGCACCTAGTTCCAGGTATTTGTACGCACTTTTAAAGTTGTTATTGTTATGCTTATGCCTCTATTAAAGTACAGTTTATGAAGATGAGCAATTCTTCTGAGACATTTATTTAGCACTGTGTAAAAATCATTTTTATCCTGTAAATGAATTGATTAATTAGTATATTCATCTTGATAATAGGGCGCTACTCCGTCGCAAAATGGCTATGGTGCTAGCATCGTTTATTATTCCCTATGGAAAAACAACCAACGATCGACCGTCAATTTCTGGCGAGTGTCAGAGGGATCATTATGGAAAATATTGACAATGAGCATTTTTCCGTGGATGATCTGGCCAAAGCGGTAGGATATAGCCGCTCGGCACTACACCGAAAACTCATAAAATATACAGGTAAATCGGCCACGGATTTCATCACTGAACTTCGATTGTCTCATGCAAAGGAGTTGCTGCAACAAGATGCGGCCACCGCGTCGGAAATTGCCTATATGGTCGGATTTAGCAGCCCCAGCTACTTTCACAAAGTTTTCAAGAAGTACTGTGGGTTGTCACCTGGTGAATTCAGAAAAAGCGCCGGTGACCAAGGACATGATCAAGCGACGAGAGTGGATAACTTTAAGATCATTCGATATCGCCGCCTGGGGATATTTGCTGTGCTTTTTTTAGCAGTACTCATCCTGCTCATTGTCGGGAAATACTATGTGACGAAAAAGCCAGGTAACCAGGAAAAATCTATAGCTATTTTACCGTTCGATAATTTGAGTAACAGCGATGAAAATCGGTATTTTGCGGACGGTCTTGCCGAGGACCTGATCAGCTATCTTTCCATAATCCCAAATTTGAAAGTGATTTCACGCACTTCTTCCGAAATGTTTCGTGAAAAGGGGGATAAAACGGTGCCTGAAATTGCAAAAATATTAGGTGTTAATTACATACTGGAAGGAACGGTACAACGAGACGCAAATCTGGTAAAAATATCCATTCAATTGATCGATGGTCATACAGATGACCACCTCTTGTCAAAACAATATAATAGGAAGTTGGATGAAGTATTTGAGGTACAGGCAGAAATAGCCGAAGAAATAACCAGTGAATTGTCTCTCGTCCTGTCTGATCAGCAACTTGCCTATATGGAGAAGAAACCTACAGACAATCTTGAAGCATATAATTTATATCTGAAGGGCCGTTTTTTTTGGCACAGGAGAACAGAAGAAGATTTAAAGAAAAGCACACTTTACTTTAATCAGTCAATTGAATTGGACTCAAGCTATGCCCTTGCATATACTGGATTGGCAGATGCCTATTTTATCTTGTCATGGTATGGTTGGTACCCAAAATTTGAAGGATTTACAAAAGGCAAAGAACTTGCCTTGAAAGCGCTTTCTATAAATAATAATATTTCCGAGGCTCATGCAATATTGGGAGGCATTGGAACCTGGTTCGAATGGAATTGGATAAATGCAGAAAATGAAATTAAGCTTGCCATTGCACTAAATCCTAATAACGCATCGGCACTACAATACTATTCTGAATTATTGGATATTCTAGGGAAGGATATAGAAGCGCGAAACCAAATTGATCATGCAAAAAAACTTAATCCAAATTCCTGGGTGATGAATGACTTAAGTGGTATGTATTATTATCATAACACTGAATTTAATAAGGCAATCAAAGAATCCATGAAGGCGCTTGAATTCGGCACGTATAATCGTACGATGTTGAGGATCTTTAAATCCTATGTAAAATTAGGTTTACATCAAGAATCAGTTGAATACTTGAAAACAATAGTTGCTTTTGCTGATGCAACAGACAATTATGAGTTATTGGATGATATATACCAACAAACTGGGATTGAAGGAATTATAATCTGGCTTATTGATTGGATATTATGTAATGAACGACAAGATAAGTATGACATTCCTTCGCCTAATTATCAGATCGCTTCATTGTTTGCGATGATGGGAGACAGTCACAAATGTATCGAATTTTTAGAAAAAGGCATGAAGGCAGGAGAGGTGAATATGCCCCGAATTAATACCAATCAGGACTTTGATTTTATTCGAAATGATCCAAAGTTCTCATCCTTACTAAAGAAAATGGATTTTTGACTTTTTGAAAGATGAAGCCTGATAATCTGGCTTTTATGTTAGGTTACGGGCATAAAAAAGCAATTGAACTGCTGGAACTGGCATATGAAAAAGAAAAACTACACTCACTTAGCCTGAATGTTATTTCTATAGTTAACAGAAAACTGCAAGACGAACCCCAGTACATGGCACTGTAAAGAAAATTAGGATTGCTGATATAATAGTCAGTTCTGCCGAATCACTTTTCACTTTAATTCTGACTTAACTCCTGACAATTGCTAATTCATATTTCACCTGTCAAGCGAATGCAACGAGGTTACAATCAAGCAACATCAACGCTTTGGAAATTACAAACAATTGCAACGTACTTGCTAAGCATTAAATTAAAATTCGTAGTTACTTTAAGACGCCCATGAAGCAAATAGCTTTAGGTCATTATCCCAAAACAATTAAAAATATGCAGCATCGATTATCAATACATCATACTATTTTAATGCAATTGCAGAATGCAGGTAAAAAAACGGATATGGAAACAAATCAAATCCATAGAGTAAGTAACCCTATTGTCTATTACAAACCAGTAAACCCACTTCTAAAATGAAAACATTTAGTGTATCCCTTGTAGCAGTATTATTACTGTTTTTTTGTGCAGGTTGTTCTGAAGACGATTTAGTTGCTCCTAATTTTGATCGGAACGTTCAGCCTAATGATGAACTGAAAGAGGCCAATAAAATAGTTCCGAACTTAACGGGAATTGGGGACCTGGTTGTTAGTCCAACCAGTCCAACGAATATTTGGAATGGCACCATCGATTTTGGCGATTACGGTGAATATAGTATTTCTTTCTTTACTTTAACACCGCCTCAAGATCGTTCGCAGGTGTATTTATTTGATGAAGATTTTATTATTTACGAATTAGGTACAGACTGGAGATTACCTGAAAATATTGTTTTGAAAGGATCAACAAAAGGGAGGTTAGTTTTTGCAAATAAAGTGCCTGATCCGATTAAATTTGAGTCAAATGGTAAAATTACCGAAGCTAGTGCACCTTTTGAAAAATGCGCTAACCGACCTGTTCACATCAAAGGAACCATATTTTCTAGCCAAAGCGGACCTCCCACGGCTGTTGGTGTAATGCGAATTAATTGATTACTTGACAAGAAAAGAATCCTCAATTGGTATACGTAAACTATCGCTAGTGACAAGACATATCATGTAGATTTAGTCCAATTCATATAAAAATCACAATAGTTTATCCCTTCATCCTATGCTAGATGGAGGGATTTTTCTTCGCGCTACTTATGTAAAATGTCCAAATCTTTTTCACAGTTATTAAAGGGAGTGGAGCAGGTGGCATAGCAGTTGTTGCAGGAGATAATTGGATAATCAAGGAAAATGACCTTTGTGGTGTAAATAACATTCCTATATTTTTAGTAAGCTTAAAGAATAGCGAGATTAAGAGCAATACTAATTAGGTTGTTTTAGGTCCCGGCGCTTCTGATCCATCGAATATTATTGGTGAAGGAAGGGAATGTGATTAACGATTTGAGAAAAGGTGAAGAGCTGTAGTATTGCTGCAGTTCTATCCACTTGGTCTGGGAATGACGTCCTTATTGTCTGGTTGTAGCCAAAGTGAACATCTTTGTGGTGCAAGGTACCTGACTTTGAGTTAATCTATCAAAGAGTTGGTGCAGATATGATTAATGGACTGCTCTTTTCTTCTCTGTGAGTTAAAAGAAAATCGATAGTTTTTCCTTCATTGTTAACCGTACGATGCAGATAGCACCATTTGCCGTTCACCTTAATATTGGTTTCATCTAGAAACCATCGTGATTTCATAGGAATTTTTCGTTTTCTAAAATTTTGATCATTAAGGGTGTGAACTTAAATACCCATCTTTGAATAGTTTCATGGTCAATGGTAATACCTCTGATTTTTAGAGGTTCTTCAACATCTCGATAGCTTAATGAAAATTTTAATTAGTAACGACAACCTGCAGAATAATAACCTTTGGGAAACAATGACCTTTGAACATTTATAATTTGAATAAATTACAAAACTAATTTATTCAAACAGATGCGACAAGACCAATTCTATCCCATAAAAAGTAATATTGCTTAAAGTAAATGCTTTATGACTGATAATTGCCACTCACCACTTAACATTACTTCAGATGTTAATGTAGGGTGAGGTGAAATCTAAAATGGCAGGTTCCAATTATTGTTTCCATGAGAAGTTGAGATGTGAAACCAATACAATGCTTTTTGGCTATTTTACGCCTTTGTCAAAAACAATAAAAATGTGATGGCTCATATAAGTTATATTTTTTGCTTTTTGCAATGTGCCCACGATGTGCCCACGAAATAGTTAATAATATGCATACTATCTATAAACAACAATAGGTATAAATTGGTTAAAATTGGCGTTTAATAAGAATTCAGATAATATTTGCATACTATCAAAAAGCTAATTTTGCGATTGTGGTTCAGGAGGTCGCCGGTTCGAGTCCGGTCTTCCACCCAGAAAATTTTTAAGCTGCTTCAATTCAGGCAGCTTTTTTTCATTTTGATGCCCGGTATTTCTATTTTTTCTTCTATGTATTGTCTCACAACAGCGTATTTTAGGTAAGTTTTAACCGATATATCAACTTTTTTTCATTTTATCAAGATCAAATATTATCATTTTATTAAATGTACAAATTACACTATTTAATTATTTGTAATAATTTGGAAATGGAATCTAAATATGTCAACGATGGCCGTTAATGCACACGTTAATTTAAAAAATTGTAATTTTAGGTCATTATTTTAATTGATGTAATAATTTTTTTTCTATTTACCATAACCCAATCATAAAAAATCACGTATCTTTGTAGTGAGATTAAAATAAAAATAAAATAAATAAAACAAAACGATGCAATCATCGTTATAACTTGTAGAAAAGAAAATGAGGAAAAAGTTAAAGGCTTTTTCCAGACTTAATAAAAGAATTGTCTTAGTAGTTTTTTCATAATTTTGGGTGTTTAGGTTGAATAAAGGCGAGCTGCCAAGCTTGCCTTTATTTTTTTAGGATTTCTCAATTGTTTTTTCTTTTTATGTGAGACCTTAGATTAGATGAAAGTCTTTGATTATTAACTGGCTATCACCAGTTTTTATGACTTTGATCAGGTATTTAAACCAAGCAATTCTCATCCTTGACTTTTGATTCTTAAATTGTTGCTTTTAATACCCTATTCGGTTAGATTTACCGTCCTTCTCAAATGAGATTAATATTTTTTATGAATTTTTTTAACCAAAAACGCTGATAATTATGCAGGCATATGATGAGAAACATATTAAAAATGTGGTATTAATTGGAGGGGCAAAAAGCGGCAAGACCACCCTTGCCGAAACAATGCTTTTTGAAGCAGGCCTTATAAAAAGAAGAGGAAGTGTCGAAGATAAAAACACAGTTTCTGATTATCATGAGATTGAACACGAAAGGGAAAATTCTGTATATGCCACCTCACTTCATACCGAATGGAGAGGTTACAAGATAAATATTGTTGATACTCCGGGATTGGATGATTTTATGGGTGAGATTGTCTCCTCTATGAAAGTAGCAGATACTTGTGTCATGGTTATCAATGCCCAGCAAGGTGTAGAGGTAAGCACGGAACTAATATGGAATTATGCTGACCAATTTAAGAAGCCAGTAATTCTTGCAATAAATCAGGTAGATCATCCAAAATCAAATTTTGAAGCCTCCCTTGATTCAATTAAAAAGAGTTTTGGTGCACCAACAATTTTAATGCAGTATCCATTGAACCAGGGTGAAGGCTTTGATAGCATTATTGATCTGTTGAAGATGACCATGTATAAATTTCCCAAAGATGGTGGTAAGCCAGAGAAACTTCCAATTCCGGAAGAGGAGCAAGAAAGGGCGGATGAACTTCACAACGAATTAGTAGAAAAAGCTGCTGAGAATGACGAAGAACTTATGGAGCTTTATTTTGAGAAGGGTAGTCTCGATGAAGATGAAATGAGAAAAGGATTGAAGATTGGCATGATGAAACATGAAGTGTTCCCGATTTTCTGTTTATCTGCCAAAAATAATATGGGCAGTGGACGATTGATGGGATTTATTGATAATGTTGCTCCTGCTGCCAATGAAATGTCTCCTGAAATCACAACTGAAGGTGAAGAAATTGCATGCGATCCAAATCAGCCGACCTCCATTTTTGTTTTTAAAACGATCATTGAACCTTTTCTTGGTAGAATTACATACTTTAAAGTGATTTCTGGTGTGTTAAAACTCGGTCAGGACTTGGTAAACAATCAAAATGATACTACTGAACGTTTCAACCAGTTATTCATCATGGATGGGAAGAACAAGAACAACGTTGATAAATTGGTTGCAGGAGATATTGGGGCAACTGTAAAATTGAAAGATACCCACACCAACCAGACACTGCATGATAAAAGTGTGAGTTACGCCATCCAACCAATGGTATTTCCCAGTCCAAGAATTACCACAGCTATAAGGGCAAAGGATAAAAATGATGACGAAAAATTAGCAGAGGCCCTCAGGGAGATCCATGAAGAGGACCCAACTACTATTTATGAGTATTCCAGAGAACTTAAGCAATTGATTTTGCATGGCCAGGGGGAACTTCACTTTGCAGTTACGGAATGGAAATTAGCCAATTTACATAAAATCAATATTGATTTTATTAAGCCGAGAATAGCGTATCGCGAAACAATACAAAAAGCATCGGATGCAGACTACAGGCATAAGAAACAATCTGGTGGCGCTGGCCAGTTTGGTGAGGTGTTTTTACGGGTCGAACCTTATTATGAAGGCATGCCTGAGCCAACAGATTTCACAGTCAGAGGTAAGGAGGTCATCGAATTGGATTGGGGTGGAAAGTTGATATTTTACAATTGCATTGTAGGAGGAGTAATTGATGCCAGATACATTCCTTCGATATTGAAGGGGATTATGGAAAAAATGGAGGAAGGTCCAATAACTGGTTCATATGTGCGGGATATACGTGTAATGGTATATGATGGTAAAATGCATGCCGTGGATTCAAATGATATTTCATTTAAAATCGCTGGCGCACAGGCTTTCAAAAAAGCGTTTGTAAATGCTGATCCGAAAATTCTTGAACCTATCAATGAACTGGAAGTAATGGTTCCGGATGAATTAATGGGGGATGTAATGACTGATCTTCAAACCAGAAGATCAATTATCCAGGGCATGGATAGTAAGGGTATCTATAAAGTAATTAAGGCTAAAACTCCATTGGCTGAAATGTACAAATACACTACTTCATTGAGATCCATCACCCAGGGCCGGGCTAGCTTTGCCACTAAATTTGCTGAATATTCACCGGTTCCGATGGATATTCAGCAAAGACTGATGAAGGAAATGAAGGAAAATGATGAAGACTAGATCAAAATAATTTTATTTAAAACCCATCAGTATTTTACTTCTGATGGGTTTTTTAGTTTTTATACATATTTGCTGAGAGTATTTTTATACTTTTACAAAAAAATTAGCCTTATGAAATCCGTTTTAAAAATTCTTTTCGTACACTTATTTTTAACGAGCCTTATTTGTAATACAACATATCTTTTAGCACAGAACCGTGTTGTGCGGGAGATTGCACCCTTCGATCAAGTTAACGTCTCAGATGACCTTAAAGTAGTATTTAAAAAATCAGATAAGGAAAAAGTCAGCATAGTGGCAAATGGTATTGGTTATGATAAAATTGTCACTGAATCATCCGGTCGTGAGCTTAACATAAAATTTAAAACCGGTATTTATAAACAAACCGATGTGCAAATAGAGGTAGAATATGTAAAACTAAGATCCATTGATGCGTCGAATAAATCAGATGTTCGCATTCAGGATGTACTAACCGGTGATGAATTGAAGTTGAAAGCTACCGGAGGTGCCGTGATAAATGTTGATGTTGACGTCTCGGCAGTTAAAGCCTCATTATCAAACGGAGGAAGAATAGAAATATCAGGTAAAGCAGATTTACAGGAGGTTGAAGCGAATTTGGGCTCAAAGTATCACGCCTATGAATTAGAGACTGAAAACGGTTATGTGAAATCCAATACAAATTCTGATGTGGTTGTTTGGGTAAAAAACAGGTTGGAAGCAACTGCTGGCTCCAAGGCAGAATTAAAATATAGAGGCAAACCTGCTGAAGTAAAATCAAGCACAAATCTTGGCGGGACAATTAGTGGAGATATCTAATTATTGGTTTTAAGTAACCAGCTTAAATCATCTCCGTCTTTAAAAATTTGTGGAGGTGTTCCTTGTTGGAATACCTTGCAGGAACCTTTACCAACAAAATATAATTGATTACCTTCTTGCCTTAATAACGAACCTTCAGGCAGACCTACGACGGGGATATTTTTATGTATTGTTATAAATTCCTGAATTCGCATGTCTCTACTTTCTCCGCCATGATTCGGGATTGTTGCTTCAGTATAGTGGGGATTGATCTGAAAAGGAATTAAGTGAAGGGCGTTAAAAGAGGCAAGTTCTACTATGGGCATATCATTGGTTGTCATAATGGTCGGGCAGGTGATATTTGATCCGGCACTCCAACCTATATAAGGCATACCGTTCTCCACAGCAGCTCTTATAGGTTGAATTAATCCTGTCTTTTGCAATAGGTTGGCAAGTCGAAAAGTATTTCCACCACCAATGACAATAGCCTCATAATTGGATATAAATCCTTCAAAGATCTCAATTTGGTGGATACTATCTGCCTGGTAGCCAAATGTGTTTAATTGTCCTGAAACGGCAGTATAATACTCATCATGCGAAATTGTTACACCGGCATAGGGAATGAACAGGATGTTTTTACCAGGAGTTCCTAAAAAATCTTTTATATGTGTTTCCGGCCAACTTAAATATGGCTCTCCGGGATTGGTGGAATTACTGAGAAGGAGAAGTCTTTTTTTCATATTATAATCAATTACTCACCATAAACTGTTAATACAAGGCTCCTGGAGCCTCCATAATTTCGATGTTCACATAAATAAATACCCTGCCAGGTGCCTGCGTTTATCCGGCCATTAGATATAGGAATTGTAACAGAGCAACCTAAAAGTGACGATTTGATATGAGCAGGCATGTCATCGTCACCTTCATAATTGTGCTTGTAATAAGACATATTTTCCGGGACCATTTTGTTAAAATGGCTTTCAAAATCCATACGCACTGTGGGATCTGCATTTTCATTTAACGTCAGGCTGGCAGACGTATGTTTGATGAAAACATGTAAAAGCCCAGCTTTTATTTCTTTTAATTCCTGGAAATTGGTGATGATTTCATGCGTAATAAGATGATAACCTCTGCGATATGGATTCAGTGTAATCTCTTTCTGAAATATTTTCATGTTTATAAGCTCATTCAATTCGTTCGTATACCCCAAGATCTGGCAAATTATCCCTCAAATTCCCATCTAAATCATAATCAATACCAGTAAAAATGCCTTTATCCTTAGCGGGGGATAGGGTATCTAGTCGATAATTGTATGTTGATGGATCAATAAATTTAGGGTCTTCATTCAGGATGTTATTCAAGGTATCTAAATCAGTAATTGAGGTTTTAAACATCGTATGATTAAAGGCAAATGTATAATTAGCGCCACCTTCAAGATCAAAGAATAGCTCATTTTCCATATTCCCATCAATTATTGAGTTCTGTATTTCCATGAATATATCTGCAATAATAACTGAATTATCATCCAGCGTGAGGTTATCTGTAATGTAAAAAGAGGGAGTTTGCCGTATGAAATTGATACTATAATTAGCAAAAGTACAATGTTTGTAGGTATAATTACCTCCAGCAATATTCCCGCAATTCAATTCAATGCAATTATTGACCAAAACATTTTCAGCATATAAGTCCGATGAAAAGGCCAATATGCCGGAATTGCTCATATTTTCTATGATGGTATTTTTAAGAACAACGTCAGGAATAGTATCCGAATCTGGAGATCCAAGGCGGATGCCAAACTCGGCATTTCTAATGACTGTAAAATTCAGATAATTTTCGTGACTTCCTTCTAAAAAAATGATCCCACCCCATTGTCCTGGTATATTTTCATAATTTGGTTCCATACGTTCCTGTCGGAATACTATTCGCTCTTCAGGACTTCCTTCGGCGATAATTTTCCCTTTAACGTAAATATAGGCATGTTTTGCGGCAAATATGCGTGTGCCTTTTTCAATAGTAAGCTGGCAAAGGGTATCCACTAAGATAGAATTATAAATTACGTAAGGGCGTTGGTTGGTCCACGTGCTACCACAGGGAAGTATTTCATTTCCCATATAATTTGCATCCTGGCCCCATGCAATTAATTTAACATTCTGCATAATTCCATTCGTTTCAAATACGATAGAATCTTTATCCAGGTATGGTGAATTTTGATTTTTTGCATCAATGAAAACCTCTATTAAGATCAGGATAGAATCTTTACCCAACAGACGCAATTCTTCTGATTGGCTTGGTTCTGTGCCGTTAATCAGAATTTTGTATGAAGAAGAAGCTCCTTTGCCAAGCCTGATATTACTTATTTTCAAGGCATTGTTATTTGGATTATAGACTTTCAGTCTTTTCGTAGTACTTCCTGCTTCGGTAAAAACAGTATCGAAAAGGACAGTGTCCGTAGAAAATTCCAAGCCATGTAAATAATCGTAATCGATGATTTCGTCTTCCGGCTGGCAATTGAAAATGGTAAGACCTGCCAGGAAAAGGATGAAGTAAAATACCGGATTGGTTTTTGCCTTGCCGAACTGCATTAATTATTCTTGCCTGTTTTTAGTTTTTCGGCATTATCGGCTATTCGCAGCTGTTCAATAAAATCAAGGATATTTCCATCCATTACATGTGGCAGGTTATGTTGTGAATACCCTATACGGTGGTCGGTAACTCTGCCCTGTGGATAATTATAAGTTCTGATTTTATCTGACCTATCACCCCGGCCAATCATTGATTTCCGTTCTGCGCCGATTTCATCCTGTTTTTTCTGAAGTTCGATCGCATAAAGCCTGGATTTTAATTCTTTTAGGGCTTTATCATAATTCTTCAATTTTGACTTTTGATCCTGGCATTGTACCACAATACCGGAAGGAATATGTGTTAACCGAATAGCTGAATATGTGGTGTTCACAGATTGCCCACCAGGACCTGATGAACAAAATTCATCTCTTCGCACATCGTTCAGATCTATTTCAACTTCTACATCATCCATTTCGGGTAGCACAGCTATACTGGCGGCAGAGGTATGCACTCGGCCTTGTGTTTCAGTTACCGGGACACGCTGTACCCGATGAACACCGCTTTCATATTTCATCATTCCATAAACATCATTTCCACTAATGTTTGCCACTAACCTGCTATATCCACCCGAAGTACCTTCCATAAAATCCGAAATTGACATTTTCCATCCTTGTTTTTCACAGAATTTTTGGTACATCCGCAGCAGGTCACCGGCAAAGATGGAAGCCTCGTCTCCACCTGTTCCGGCTCGAATTTCCAGAATGACGTCCCGGCTGTCGTTTGGATCTTTTGGGATAAGCATTTGCTTTAATTGACGCTCTATTTCCTCTTTTTGCGGATATAATTCATCAAGTTCCAATTTGGCCATTTCACGGAACTCCTCATCTTTTTCTGTTTCAAGCAGTGCTTTTGCGCTTTTAATTCCGTTCAGGATTTTCTTGTAGCGATCATACTTATTAACAATTTTCTCCAGGTCTTTGTATTCCTTACTAAGTTTGGAAAATTGCTTCATGTCGGCCATGGCATCCGGTTGAACTATGAGTTGTCCAACTTCATCAAATCGTTCTTTTATGGCTTCTAACTTGTTGATCATAGCTTAATTTTTGACGCTGCAAAGTTAATATTAATGATCGTTTAATAATAAAAGAAAAACAATATGTGTAATATTTTATCTAAATGTTTGAATAGCGAGAATTGTTCAGGATAATTTAAAATTCTGATAAATGAATTTTTTAATGTTTTTAATAAAAATGCTGTTGCCAGCACCTTTATTGCTAATTTGAAGCTAAATTAAATATTATCTGGTAGGCATGTTGATCTTGAATTGATTCAAGAAATTTCTTGGAAAAAGATATTTTGAGTATCAATTAACTATTTATTACACAAAGACATAGACGTATACACTTATATTTTGATTGTTTTTTATAAATTGGATCGAAATTTTGAATGACCATTTCACACTTTTTGTATAAGAACATTTTTCACAACATATTACACAACAATTTTCTAACCGATGAAGGGGATAAGATTTACAATCAAGCGAAAGATTATTTGGGGATTTCTAACCTTGATTATCATTTTTGGTGCTAATGCAGCTTACAGCGTTTATACTATTTATAAAGGGAATGCCATTATCCAACAATCTCAGGAAATTATCAATCCGATAACTGAGGCAGTGAATGATTTTGTACTTCTTGTCACCCGCTCGAAAATGTTGATTACCAACTGGGTTTACCTTCAAACAAATGAGGATGATAAAAACGCCCTGAGAGCTATTCACGATCACGAGTATCTTGAAGTAAAAAATAGAATTCTACAATATTCTTCACAAATTGATTTTAGTGGGGACGTAATTACTCCGGATTCAGCATTCATTAAATTTGAAGAGCTTTTAGAAATTGAACAAGGCATTATGACAGAGTTGGATGCCTTTGAGGATTATGAGGATCCAATTAAAAAGTTCATGGCAGAAGAATCAATTGAGAGCGAAATATTACCCAGGTCGGCAGAGTTGATTTTAATGCTGGAAAATTTAAATAATTATTTGCGAAACCAAAAAGCACAAACAGATGCCGGTTTGATGGACAATTTTAAGCAGCTGATCAACTCAACTGCTATATTAGCCGGGATTTTATTAATCATTGGTCTTATTCTGGCTTTTTCCATATCAAAAGCAATCACGCAACCAATCACGTATTTACGGGCGGTTATTGATCGCTTGGGCAAAGGAGACCTGGTAAAAATCGATTTAACCAAATTATCAAATGATGAAATCGGTGATATGGCCACATCACTTTCAAACATGGCAGAGGGATTTGGGGAAATCACAGTATTTGCAGAAAATATAGGAAATGGCAAATACGACAGTGAGTTCAAGCCATTGAGTGAAAGCGATATGTTGGGTAATGCATTGCTTGAAATGCGATCTAACCTGAAAAAGGTGGCCGAAGAAGATAAAAAACGAAACTGGTCGACGAGTGGTTTAGCCAAATTTGGAGATATCCTTCGCAGCTACAATGATAACTTCGAAAAACTAGCAGATGAAATCATCTCAAATCTGGTGAAGTATATTGGCGCCAATCAAGGGGCATTATTTATTATAGAATCCAATGATGCTGCCTCAGAGGAAGAATATATGGAGCTGGCGGCGTGTTATGCATGGGATAAGAAAAAATTCCTGGAGAAGAAGATATATAAGGGTGAAGGATTGTCTGGCCAGGCATGGATTGAGGGAGATGTGATTTATCTTACTGAAGTGCCAAATGATTATGTGTCGATTACCTCGGGACTTGGTGAAGCAAATCCTAGAAGCGTATTAATTGTACCCTTGAAACTTAATGATGAAGTTCACGGAGTAATCGAAATGGCATCATTCAAGGAATATGAGGATTATGAAATTGAATTTATTGAACGTATAGCCGAAAATATTGCTTCCACGATTTCTTCCGTCAAGGTGAATGAGAGAACACAGAAATTACTTGAAGAATCAACCATGATGACGGAGCAGATGAGGGCTCAGGAGGAAGAAATGAGACAAAATATGGAAGAGCTTCAGGCTACTCAAGAGAAGATTCAGCGGGATCAGCTTGACCGGGAGTCGAGGGAAAGGATAATACTAAGCGGTACTGTATTATTTGAATTAACCAAGAGTTTTATTATCAGAAGTGCTAATGATGTCTGTAAGGGAGTTTTTAAATATGCGCCATCCGAATTGGAAGGTAAAATGTTCAAAGATCTTATGATCTCAAGTGCTGACCTAAGTGCTATTCAGGAGAAAGCAACAACCGAAACATTCTGGAATGGTGTTTTGAAAATGAAAGACAGGAGTGGAGCAGAAATAGAATTGATGGCTTCTGCTGGTCAAGTGCCGGATTCAATCAACAATGATTTAATGTATGTCATCTACGGTAAGAATATAACTGACCTCATACATGGGGAATAAGGGCTTTTTTATCCTATTCGTCTTAGTAATTATATATGCGCACTGGTTTTGCACGACTGATAGACGAGCTGATAATAAGGCTGTGCAAAAGGAAATTAAAGACCGCGAGATACTTAAAGTTACTGAAGCACAAATTATTAATAAAGTCCTTGAAATAGGGAATTCAATTTCTGTAAATACACAAAAAACATTAGGGCAAAATTTGCAAAAAGCACTCCAGGAAGGAGGAGTGGAAAATGCCATTAGCTTTTGCAACCTGAATGCCATGCCTCTTGTAGATTCGCTAAGTAAACATTTTGATGCAGAAATCAGAAGAGTAACCATGAAACCGCGAAATCAAAATGATTTTCCTACGGATATTGAAAAAGAATTGCTGGAAGCGTATGATTATCAATGGAAAGATTCACTCCCGATGCAGAGTAATGTTCAGACGCTGGAAGGGGACAAATATTTGTTCACTAAGCCAATTCTTGTGGAAAATGCCCTTTGTTTAACCTGTCATGGCACTTTTGAAAATGGATTATTAGAAGAGACCAAAGAATTTATAAAATCAAAATATCCTGAAGATCAGGCTACCGGCTATAATATTGGGGATTTGAGAGGGATGTGGAGTATAACCATTTCCAAAAAGCATGTAATCCAGGCCATGCAATTCTAATAATTATCCACGATTTCCTGAAATCTAAAACAATCGCTTGTGTGATCATTGACCAATCCGCATGCCTGCATGTGTGCATACATAATCGTGCTTCCGACAAACTTAAATCCCCGTTTTATTAAATCTTTGCTCAAGGCATCTGATTCTTTGGTTTTAGCCGGTATTTCCGACATATTCTTCCAGGCATTCACAATTGGTTTGTTGTCAACAAATGACCAAATATATTTATCAAAGGCGCCAAATTCTTCACGGACTTTTAAAAATTCCCGCGCATTGGTCACAGCCGCATTCACTTTCAGTTTATTTCTGATTATTTCCTTATCCTGTAAAATATTGGCTATTGTGATTTCGTCAAACTTTGCTACTTTTTCGGCATTAAAATCAGCGAAAACTTTTCTGTATCCTTCTCTTCGTTTTAGCACTGTGCTCCAGCTTAAACCTGCCTGAGCGCCTTCCAGAATAAGAAATTCAAAATGTGTGCAATCGTCGTGAACAGGTACGCCCCATTCTTCATCATGGTATTTGATATACAATTCAAATTGACCTTCAACCCATTTACATCTCTTGCACATAGTAATTTCTTGACTTTAAAATGCCTCTTTCACAGATAAGTAAAACGCATATTGACCCCCACGTCCAATACCTGCATCCAGTCTCACGTTGAGTTTTTCATCTTTCATAGCCTGGAATCTTCCACCCAAACCGACAATATATTTTAATTCGTTAAATCTGAATTTATCCAAACCGGGAGCTACGTCTCCAAATCCGGCAAATGCCACACCGCCCAAACGCCAGAATAATTTTCTCCTGTATTCTGTCTGCATCCAGAAGGATTGCCTGTCAATGTACAAATTGGCATTCTCAATTCCTCTTAGACGGGAATTACCACCGACTTTTTGAAGTTTGTAGAATGGGATATTATCACCACTGGTAAAATTCCCGGCAATCTGGAAGGCAAGTATATTTTTATCCGATTTTATAGAAATATATTTCCTAAGGTCAAGACTATAATGTGTAAAGCTGAAATCTCCACCAAAAGCAGTCGAATAAAAGTTGATTTCAGCCATAGCGAAAATACCGCTGGAAGGATATAAGGTATTATCTCTGGAGTCTAATTGCATTGCTGGCCCAATTCCTGAAATCAATCCTCCTTTAATTCCAAAGACATTTTCTGTAATCAGTTGACCCTCTTCATCGAAATCGTACAGGCTATTGTCTTGGATATCAAACCTTAAACCAAATGACCATGTTGGATTGATGAACTTCATGAATCTGCCGTCTAATCGTAAAAATTCATTTGTATAAATTTCTTCTGCATCAGTACTGTTCTCATTGCCAATACCATAGTAGAAATCAGGGTACTTATAATATCTAGGTTTAACATCTAAATAATAGCCGTTTTTAAAATACGTATCAAAATCAACGGCTATGAGTATTTGATGGTTAAGTGTATATAAAAAGTAGGGAGATATGGTAGATGGACGGTAATATGCGTCATGTTCATGAGAATTATTACTATATACAATGAAACTAATAACGCCAAAGGTAAATCTTGTTTCCGGTTGATATCCAAGCACGGGGTATATGGAAAAATTTACTTTTTTTGATTTTAGACTATCCGTTTGTGCCAGTGTATGCTTTTTGTGGAAAAACTGTAGAAGCGTCAAAGACAGAAATACAATAATCGTGCTTCTTTTATACTGCATAATCAGTTATGTTTTCCAATATAAATTGCAAGATAATCTTTTAAATCTAATTGGGTTTGAAATAAAAGAGAATAAAAAAAAGCCATGCAACGGCATGGCTTCAATCCAATATTTTTAGGGAATTAAATTTTCACCTCATCCAGGTTAATAAACTCAATTTCATGTCTGTCGTTAAGTGTAATCCCGACAATTGAATCTGGAGAGATCCTGCCATCAAGAATTTCTTTCGACAATTCATTAAGGATATATTTTTGCAGGATCCGCTTCAACGGTCTGGCCCCGAATTGAGGATCAAAACCTATTTTACCCAGGTAATCCAATACTTTATCGTCAGCTTCCAGCTTGATCTGGTTTTCAGCCAGTCTTTCTTTGATGATACTGAATTGTATCTCCACGATCTTTCTGATATCTTTTTTCGATAACGGTTGGAACATGATGATCTCATCTACGCGATTCAGAAATTCCGGGCGTACTGATTTTTTGAGTAAATCCAGAACTTGCAGCTTTGTGTTTTCAATTATTTCATCCTTATTTTCATCGGTCATATGCACAAAGCTTTCCTGGATCAGGTGCGAACCAATATTTGTCGTCATGATAATGATGGAATTTTTGAAGTTTGCGACACGTCCTTTATTATCGGTCAATCGCCCATCATCCAATACCTGAAGTAAGATATTAAATACATCAGGATGTGCTTTTTCGATCTCATCCAGGAGGATTACCGAATAGGGCTTTCTACGTACTGCTTCCGTAAGCTGGCCGCCCTCATCATATCCAATATAGCCCGGAGGTGCACCGATTAGTCTGCTTACCGCATGGCGTTCCTGGTACTCTGACATATCGATACGTACCATGTTGTTTTCATCATCAAAAAGAAATTCTGCTAAACTTTTAGCCAATTCCGTTTTACCAACTCCTGTGGTCCCGAAGAAGATGAAGGAACCTATTGGTCTTTTTGGATCCTGAAGTCCGGCACGACTTCGGCGAACAGCATCAGATACTGCAGCAATAGCTTCCTTTTGGCCTGCAACGCGTTTGCCAAGCTCATCTTCCAGGTGCATTAACTTATTCTTTTCGCTTTGGATCATTTTAGATACCGGAATACCAGTCCATTTGGCCACCACGTCTGCGATATCCTCACTTTCAACTTCTTCTTTCAAAAGTGAATTCTCATTCTGCATTTTCTTGATTTGAATTTGGAGGGAATCAAGTTTTTTCTGGCTTTCATTGATCAATCCATACCTGATTTCGGCAACCTTGCCAAAATCACCAGCCCGCTCCGCCTTCTCTGCCTCAAGTTTCAGTTTTTCTATATTTTCCTTTTCAGTCTGGATGCTTTGAATTATATGTTTTTCATTTTCCCATTGAGCTTTCAGTTCATTTCTCTTCTCTGAAAGTTCAGCAATAACCTTAGACAATATTTTTTCCTTTTCCTTATCTTTTTCCCTACGAATAGCCTCCCGCTCGATTTCAAGCTGCATGATTTTTCGCTGCAATTCATCCAGCTCTTCCGGCATAGAATCAATCTCAATTCTAAGTTTGGAAGCGGCTTCATCCATAAGGTCTATAGCTTTATCGGGCAAGTAGCGGTCAGAAATGTACCTGTTCGAGAGTTCAACGGCGGCAATCACCGCATCGTCTTTAATACGAACCCCATGATGCAATTCGTATTTTTCTTTGATGCCCCTTAATATCGAAATAGCATCAGTCACATTGGGCTCGTCCACTATTACACCCTG
>Ga0209536_100005138_pt1 | contig 20470 bp, 14 predicted proteins | sample DeeMarSeWOR28_12_FD_187461 | JGI IMG/M metagenome (GOLD analysis project Ga0209536, IMG submission 187461) | Marine sediment microbial communities from White Oak River estuary, North Carolina - WOR-2-8_12 (SPAdes) (version 2) | ecosystem: Environmental > Aquatic > Marine > Intertidal zone >...
ACAAAGGGCAAATCCCTGATTCTGGGCGGTGAGGGAACGGATCCCAAGATCAACGCCAGAATCGGTTTTTTACCAGAAGAGTCCTATCTGTACAGGTATCTGAACGCCCGCGAAACGCTGGATTTCTACGGTAGACTGTTCGGCCTGCCGGCAAAGGTGCGGAAGATGCGTATCGAGGCACTGCTCGACATGGTCGGGCTAAAAGCCGTCGCGAATAGGGCAGTCGGGACATTTTCGAAAGGTATGGCACGTCGAATCGGCCTGGCGCAGGCGCTGATTAACGACCCCGACTTGTTGATATTAGACGAGCCGACAACTGGACTCGATCCCATTGGAACAAGGCAAATTAAGGATTTAATCCTGAAGCTTGCGGAACGTGGCAAGACCATTCTGCTATGCAGCCACCTGCTCGCGGATGTCGAGGATGTGTGCGACCGAATCGCAATTCTGTACGGCGGGAAAATACAAACGCAGGGGCGCGTAAGGGAGCTTTTGCAGCAGACAAGCAAAAGACAAATAACTACCGATGCCATCAGCGATACGGCTGTTGAGAAGATAAAACAGATTGTTCGGGAAGAAAATGCTGAATGTGAAGTGGCTTCCCCAATGGACAAACTCGAAACATTCTTTATAAGAACGGTTACAACCGCTCAGCAGCAGGCCCAGCCTACCAGCGGAGCGGTCAGCACAACTAAAATCGGCGATTTCCTGACACAGCACGAGGCGGTGGAAAGCATACTCGATAAACTTGTTTCGGCTCCAATGTCCAAGCAAACTTCAGGGGAAGCTCCAACAACAGAGAAAGTCGCAGTCGAAAGTATACGACCTAAAGCCGATGAAAAACTGCTGAGCAAATTGACTGGTGCATCTGGGCCGTCTGAATATCAGACTGTTATCAGAGAAACAATTCAAACCGAACCGGTCGAAACCACAACCACCGGACAAGAGCAGGTCAGAGAGGATGTCCTGGATAAACTTACCGGCGGCTCAGGCGCTTTGAGCCATGACAAGAGCAATACAGAAAAACCGCAGGCAGGAGATTCCGGCGATGCATAGTATCAGGGCAGTCGCCATTAATACGATTAAACAGGCTTTGCGGATGAAAGTAGCCGTTGTCTTTACAATCCTTCTGCTCGTCCTGTTGCCGGTCCTTGGTTTTACTGCTACGGGTGATGAGACGCTGAAGGGCAGACTGCAGACATTTGTTAGTTACGCTCTTTCGCTGACAAGTTTCCTGCTCTGTCTGCTGACAATTGTCGTTTCGATCTATACGGTAACAAGCGACATCGACCAAAGACAAATATACACTGTCATCACCAAACCAATCAGGCGTTATCAACTCATGTTGGGAAAGCTTCTCGGCGTCGTAGTGCTGGATCTGGTTTTGCTCTGTTTATTTTCTGCTATAATTTACACAATTACTATCTACACGCCGAAATTAACTAAACCATCCGAAGAAGAGCTTATCGAGGCCAACAATGGTTTTTTCACGGCCAGGGCGTCCTTGAATGTTCCGGTAGAAGACGTTACCAAGGAGGTGACGGTTAGATATAATGAGCTTAGCAGCAAAGGCGCGTTGCCAGCAGACATGCCACGTGATGAAATTATTGCCGAGCTTACTCAGCAGGCACAACTTGCCAGACGCGCGGCCGGTGTGGGCGACCCGTTGTTGTGGGAATTTAAAAATGTTAAGCCACTTGCAGAAAACTTGTTTGTCAGATTTAAATACGATGTCTCGGTAAATCCGCCTGATTCGCAGGTCTGGGGCAGATGGTTTGCTGGTGACTACAATTTCTTCAAATACGGCACTCAAAGCAAAACTCCGATTTATGACGAAGTACATAAGCACTCGGTCAGGGATTTTCACGAAATAGAAATTCCCGCCGAAGTTATACCTGAAGACGGCCATCTGGCCGTAGCGTTCGTCAATGATCCGCGGAATAGTCGAGAAGTAGCTATTATCTTCCCGCCGGACGGCTTGGAGGTGCTTTATAAAGCCGATTCGTTTACGAGTAACTTTTTAAGGATTGTTCTGTTGATTTTGTTCCGTTTGATATTTCTGGCTTGTTTGGGCATATTGGCATCATCTTTCTTGTCGTTCCCCGTAGCGATATTATTTTGTTTCGTTGTTTTCTTTACAGCAAGCTTCAGCGGTTTCGTTCTCGAATCATTCGACTTTCTTAGTGAAAATATCGGCGCTGTTTATTCATACAGCCTTAGGTGGGTAATTAAGCTTTTGCCGGAATTTGACAAATATAATCCATCAAAATTCCTTGTCCCGGCGCGGTTATTAACCTGGTCTGTATTGGCCAAATCTGCCCTTTTAATGGTTTTTATCAAAGCGTTCTTAATTCTTATACTTTCCTTAATCATTTTCAGATATCGGGAAATTGCCAGGATTACAGTTTAATTTGAAGGTGAAAAGCAAAGTACGAAAAAAGGACTATGCGTTTTCGTGATATAATAATCTGGACTGTTTGTATCGTTCTTGCAGCCGGCCTGCTTATTACCGCTGGTATGCAGCTTGATTCGGTAAATCGCCAGCGTCAGGATATGGGCCTGATAATTGACAGACCGGATAGTATGCCCCCCTCACTGGCGTTTGCAACCATTGCAACCGGTGCTTTTCGCGGCCTGGTCGTGGATGCCTTATGGATGCGTGCAGACAGGTTGAAAGATGAGGGGCAGTTCTTCGATGCACGGCAGCTTGCCGAATGGATTACTATCCTGCAGCCTCGTTTTGCTACGGTTTGGGAATTTCACGCCTGGAATATGTCTTATAACATTTCGGTCGCCATCCCGGCGACTCAGCCCGACCAGCGGTGGCGGTGGGTCAGAAACGGCTACGAGCTGCTTCGTGATGAGGCAATTGATAAATACAAACTAAACAATATAACGCTCTACCGCGAGCTTGCCCGCATATTCCAGCACAAAATTGGGGGAGTCTCGGACGATGCGCATAAATATTACAAGCTTCAATTAGCCATGTCTTTGGAGCCGTTGCTCCGCTCCGATGACAACCAGCTCAGCCCGGGGGACAATCGATATTTTGAAGCTCTTGCTGGAGCGCCGGTTAGCTGGCAAGAGATTATCTCTGATCCGAATATAGCATCGCTGGTCAAAGCGTTAAAATCGGCAGATAACACTTTTGCCGATGATAATGAATTCGTTAGCAATTATCTGTCACTTCGCCAGGACTCCCGCAGATTCAGTTCGGAAGCCGGCAGGACTATCGACGATTTCAGGGGATCGGATGCCCTAAAGAAATTCGATCTTTTCGCTAAAGCTCACCAATTTCGTAAAGTCTGGAAACTTGATCCGGTTTTAGTTAACAACCTCAACAGGGCTTATGGCCCGATTGATTTCACCGATCCGAATACGCATTTACCTTTGGACTGGCGTCACCCGGATAGTCACGCTATCTACTGGGCAGTCAAGGGTTTGCAGATAGCCGCCCAGAAAGAATCCAGTGAGATCAGTATGACTGAAACCAACACAGATCGTATTGTCGGCCACAGTCTGCAGAATTTATTCCGATACGGCAAGTTGCTTATTCGTGATATGCAGTTTCCAGTGCAGGTGGAAGGTTCGCAGGAAACCGAGGCGCAGATATTCAAAGAAGTATTTTTACGGCCGGATTTGAGGATGTTCGATTCGTACAATAATTCCTTTTTATCGACTCTCGAAAAATATAAAGACGACATTTCTCTCCAATCCCTCCAAAACGGTCATCGAAACATGCTAAAGAATGCCGTGCTCTCCTTCTATCAATCAGGTCACAGGAAAAAAGCGCAACAAATATATAATCAATTAAGAAAACTTTACGACCTGCCCGAGTTCAAAGCCCCTCTGGTTGAATTCGCACAGAAGCGTTTTTTTGAGGAATTAGAGTCGTTAGGTATAAACGATGCAACAGAGCAGGTTGTTCTACTGCTTAGGGAAAGTTACTTTCTGTATGCAATTGGCGACGATGAGACTTCATTCGGTAGAGAAAGCCTGGCAAAAGAAATTCACAACTATTACCAGACGAAATATCTGGATGAAAACAGGATTGACCTGCCCCCATTTACAACATTACAATATCTTGGGCTCCGCGATTTTCTGGAAGACTGGCAATACGTGCCCAATTTGAGGCTAAGTTTACTGGCGCGAATAGAAATAGAACGGCCCGAGCTTGCCGAAACCTTAAAGCCGTGGAAAGAAGATATAGAGAAGCAAAGGGATAAGGTCAGATTGCAGGAACAGGAATTAATTAAAAGCTTATAAGCAGCGAACTTCATAGACATGAGCCTTTTGATGGATGCAGAATATATTCTCGCGACAACTAACGCCTTCGCAACAAAAAGCTGTCTTTCATATTGATGGCCCGTTACTTGTTCTTGCCGGTCCGGGCAGCGGCAAAACCCGCGTAATTACATATCGAATTGCAGCACTGATAGAGTCAGGCGTTCGGCCGTATAATATCTGCGCAATCACCTTTACGAACAAGGCCGCCGAAGAGATGCGGCAAAGAGCAATTGTTCTTAGGGCTTCTGCCGGTGCTCATATCAGCACGTTTCATTCTTTATGCGTTCGAATCCTTCGACAGTACGCAGACCAGGCCGGTATACTTCCAAACTTCAGTATCTACGATGATTCTGACCAGACCAGATGTATCAAGCAGGCGGTTAAAAATTGCCGGCTGGATACCACAAACTTCTCACCCGCCCGAATGCTCGATGCGATTTCCACGCTGAAAAATAAATTAATAGACGCTGAATCGTTCAAGACTGATGCTTACGACTTTTTTTCGACTAAATTGGCGGAAATATATTTGAGTTATCAGAACATCCTGAGCGAGCTGAACGGACTCGATTTTGATGATTTGCTGATGAAGACAGCCTTTTTGCTCCGGGATTGTCCCGATGTCTGCAGGGAGCTTGGAGATCGTTTCAAGTTTCTGCTCATCGATGAGTACCAGGACACAAACCACGCCCAGTATTCAATTGCCAAAGCCCTTGCTTCGAGCCATAACAACATTTGTGCAACTGGCGATCCGGACCAATCCATTTATCGCTGGCGCGGCGCTGATATCCGCAATATAATGGCCTTCGAAAGCGACTGGCCTGATGCTGCTGTTGTCAAGCTCGAAGAGAATTTTCGCAGCACCCCGAATATTCTTGCTGTAGCGGACCATTTGATTGCGTATAACCGGAACAGAAAAATAAAAAAGCTCGTCCCGACAAAACCCGAGGGCCAGGACATTTGTGTTACGGGATTTGAAGATGAGAATGCCGAAGCCCATGCTGTTGCCGGACAGATAAAGAAACTGACCGACAAAGGCACTTCTCTTAACGACATTGCAGTGTTCTACCGTGTCAATGCCCAGAGCCGAGCGCTCGAAGAAGCATTTGTTCGGAGTAAAATTCCATACCAGATCGTTCGTGGTGTGGAATTCTACAGGAGAAAAGAAATCCGCGATTTGCTCGCTTATTTGAAAGTACTTGTCAATCCGAGCGATGAAATCGCGCTTATGCGTATCATTAACACACCCGCCCGTGGCATAGGAAAAGTTACAACCGATAGAGTCGTTGCTTATGCCGTCCGGCACAATATTAGCTTCTTCGAGGCACTGAAGAAATCCGAGGATATCGAATTTCTTTCCAAAGCGGCCAAAGCCAAGCTCGCCGTTTTTATCAACATGCTCGAACAGTTTGCTAACGACATTGCTGGTGAAGTCTCTCCGCTCGCCGATAGTGTCTTTAATGAATCAGGCCTGGCTGAATCTTTTGCCGCCGGTGGCCCTGAAGGTCTGAGTGCAATTGAGAACGTCAACGAATTGATAAACAGCGCCGCCGAGTATGACAAGCAGGCCGAGGAGCCTTCGCTGCTCGATTACCTCCAGCAAATTTCGCTCTTCAGTGATACTGATGCCTACGATGCCGCCAGCGACCGAGTTGCACTGATGACGTTGCACGCTGCAAAGGGGCTCGAATTCGAGCACGTTTTTATCACCGGCGTCGAAGACGGATTATTGCCGCACGAAAGAAGCAACGCAGGCGAAGATGACGAGCAGTTGGAAGAGGAGCGCAGGCTCTTTTTCGTTGGTACCACACGGGCCAAATCAGGCCTTAACATTAGCTACGCTCGCTACAGGACGGTGCAAGGCCAGTTCCTGCGTACTATACCGTCTCAGTTTCTTTTCGAACTCGGTACACACTTTTCTGAACATGCCCAGGATGACAACTTTGATATTGATGACAATCATGACTATGACACAAGCCAAATTATGTCGCGATTCAAGAAGGGTCAACTGGTACGGCATGAAAAGTTTGGCCTCGGAAGGATTAAGCAGTTTACCGATATGGGGGAAAACAGCGTCGTTGTCATCAAATTCAACTCTGGACAGACAAAATCGCTGATGTTAAAATACGCCAATCTTTCAGTGATTGATATTTAGCCGGTGGTGAGTCGCAGGTTTGAGTGCTCCTATCCGGCGAGAAGTGCAACGAAACAGCTAAAAGGAGATAAAAATGAACAAAGAGATAAACAGGAGAGAATTCATTCAGTTGTCAGTCGGGGCAAGTGCCCTTTGCCTTAGCGGTTCAAGTCTTGTTTTCGGCGCCGGTTCAAGAGGCTCGAAACTTATCAGTCCCGGCTGCCGGGGGACAAAAGTCAAAGTCGCCCGATTTTACATGGGCACCTCGCACGGTCTGTGGCCCGAACCGAGAATGGATTTCAAAAAAGAGATTGCATTTTATGAATCCGAATTTGCCAAGCTTAAAGGTGAGCTGTCGGATGTAGAATTCGTAATTGACCAACTGGTTTCGACCCCGGATCAGATAAAGCCGCTTAAAAGCAAGCTTCAGGAAGTAGATGGAATCCTGGCCATTCATTTCAATATTGGGGTTCGGCCGGTCCTCGATGAAATCCTCAGCGTCGGCAAACCAACAGTCCTGTTCGCCATCCCGTATTCAGGGCACGGCTGGACTGGATTCGGCGCTTTGCAGAAACAGAAGCTGGGAGCAAAGCTCGAATGTATGCTTACAAGTGATTACAGCCAGTTGGCGGTCGCCATAAGGCCTTTCCGCGCTATTCATCATCTCAGAGAGGCCAGAATTCTGAACGTCACGACCCGGAACTTCGCCAATTATGCAGATGCCATTAAAGATAAGTTCGGAACCGAAATAAAACAAGTCGAACGTCAGCAGGTACTCGACGCTTATGACGCCGTAAGTGAAAGTTATGCCAAAGCGGAAACCGAGCGCTGGATCAATGGGGCCAAAGAGCTTGTTGAGCCTTCCCAGTCAGACGTATTCAAGTCCTGCAAACTGGCGCTCGCCTTCGAAAATATGCTGGATGAGGAAAATGCTACTGTGCTGACAATTGATTGCTACGGCACAATGTGGGACAAAACCATTAAATTGCCCGCTTATCCGTGCCTCGGTTTCACAAGGCTCAATAACAAAGGATTAGGTGGCATCTGTGAGTCGGATTTACGCTGTGCCATAACCCATATTCTGTTGCAAGGCTTGTCAGGAAAACCGGGATTTATCAGCGATCCGACAGTCGATGAATCGAAGGATGCGATTATTCTGGCGCACTGTTTGGGTACGACGAAAATGGATGGGCCGGATGGGCCGACCGCTCCGTACAAGCTGCGAACAGTAATGGAACGCGAGGAAGGAGTTGTGCCGCAGGTGTTTATGCGGAAGGGCCAGAAAGTCACCCAGGCGCTTCTGGTGGATACGGACCGTCTGCTCTATTTCACGGGAGATATAATCGACGCTCCGGATATCGACAGGGGTTGCCGGACCAAGATTACGGTGAAGGTGGACGGAGATGCGGAAAAACTATGGAAGAACTGGTCCAGCGGTCTTCACCGCCAGACATGCTACGGAGACATCACCAAAGAGATGGGCTTTTTCTGCAAGTTCAAGGAAATCGAAATGGTCAATGAAGCCGTATAAGATGGAAAGGTGATGTTATGAACCGGCGTAATTTTCTCAAAGCGACAGGATTCAGTGCAGCTTCAGTGGTATTTTCAAGGCCGCTGTTTGCCGCGAAAGCGCAAGGAAACGAGATACTCGATCAGATTGATGCCCGTATTGAAAAGTACCGCAAGGGCGATGCGGAATTGAAATTTGCCGGGCCTGATGGAAAACCACTTCGAAATGGCCTCGTCATGAAAATAGAGCAGAAGCGGCACAAGTTTCTCTTCGGCTGCAATATTTTCAAACTAAACCGATGCAGGACACCAGAGGATAACGCCGCCTATGAGAAGCATTTCGCAGCACTTCTGAACTTTGCTACACTGCCGTTCTATTGGTGGAATTATGAACGCAGGCAGGGCCAACCGGACGATGAGCGTACTGATGAAATCGTCCGCTGGTGCAAGGCGCATAACGTAACGACCAAGGGCCATCCTTTGGCATGGAACTATGTGGATCCTCGATGGCTGCCGAAGGAACCGGCCGAAGCGATGCAGCTTCAGTTAAAACGTATTGACCAGTGTGTCCAGCGATTCAAGAACGACGTCGATATCTGGGATGTAGTCAACGAGGCCACACATTATGACCGGGAGCAAATCAAGAAGCGGGCACCGATATTAACCGAGGCTATTCGGAAGATGGGTGTCGGCATGTATGTCCGTGAGGCGTTCAATGCTGCAAGGCAGGCAAATCCAAAAGCCACGCTGCTAATCAATGACTATCGAACGGACGAGGAATATGCTGAGAAAGTAATTTCCGAGCTTATCGATAAAAATGATCAACCGATGTACGATGTGATCGGAATTCAATCGCATATGCATGGTGGTTATTGGTCTGTTAAGAAGACATGGGAAGTTTGCGAACGTTTCGCTAAATTCGGCAAGCCCCTGCATTTCACGGAAACAACCCTTGTTTCCGGCAAGCAAGGATGGGAACTCAGTAAAGAACGCAAAGATCCGAATTTCCGCTGGGTAAGTACACCCGAAGGTGAAAAACGCCAGGCCGAGAAAGTCGCTGAGTTTTATAGCGTGCTTTTCTCGCACCCGGCTGTCGAGGCCATTACTTGGTGGGACTTCACCGACCAAAATGCCTGGCAGCAGGCGCCGGCCGGATTAGTTCGAGAGGATATGTCGCCAAAACCTGCTTATGAAGAATTAGTGCGCCTCGTGAAAGGCAAATGGTGGACTAAGACCGAAACAACAACCAATACAGATAACACAGCAAAGTTCCGCGGTTTCCTTGGCGGATATGAAGTAAGTACGATAGTCGACGATAAAAAACTTACCGGTACTTTCCAGCTCGATAAAACATCACAGGAAATAGATGTTCAACTAAAAGCGTGATCGGCAAGTACTTATTGATTATTCCGGCTCAAAGTGATAATATCCTGTGTAAATCTATAGTTTCCTATAATAGTGGAATTTATGAATAGTCCTGGTATATTCAAAAATCCATTTGTTTATTATATAGCTTTTTTATCAGTCTTGTTGCTTTCTATTACGACTGAAGGCAGTTCTATTCCGCGACCGGAACATCCTAAGCCACAATTTCAGCGTGAAAAATGGCTGAACCTTAACGGCGAATGGAACTTCGCTTTTGACTTCGACGTTAAAGGTATCAAAGAAGGCTGGTATAAAAATCCATCAGTATTGGATAAAAAGATCATCGTTCCTTTTTGCCCGGAGAGCGAATTATCGGGCATTAAATATACAGCTTTTATACCGACAGTTTGGTATCATCGCATATTTAATATTCCTGAGAACTGGGAAGGCATGCGAGTATTTCTGAATTTTGGTGCAGTCGATTATGACTGCCGGGCCTGGGTCAATGGAATCGCAGTAGGCCGGCATTACGGGGGTTCTTCTTCATTCAGCTTTGAAATTACCGCCGCGCTTCGTGACGGCGAAAATGACTTGGTAGTCTGTGCTATTGATGACGTGCGAGGTGACGTCCAGCCTTCCGGCAAGCAAAGCAGGAGACTCAAATCGCAGGGTGTTATGTACACGCGAACGACTGGTATCTGGCAAACCGTATGGCTGGAAGCCCGGCCGAAAAGCCATATTGAATTTGTCCGTATTGTCCCTGATCTCGATAATAAACGGTTTGTTTTGACACCCGTTGTAAAAAATGAAAGTCCTGGCATGGAATTTCAAGCAACGCTTTTTTCCACTGAGGATAAAAAGCTGACTTCAATCCACTGTTCGTCGGCAAATGGTGTCGCCCAGGTGCTTAATATCAAAAAGTCCCGGACCTGGAGTCCTGTCGATCCGTATCTTTACAAGCTTCGATTCGAACTTATTCAGGGTGGTCGTGTAGTGGATTCTGTAAAAAGTTATGCCGGGCTTCGCAAATTCCATATCGAAGGAAACAAGTTCTATCTGAATAACAAGCCGATTTTCCTGAGGCATGTCCTCGACCAGGGATTTTATCCCGACGGTATCTGGACCGCACCGAGCGATGCGGCACTTAAAGCCGATATCGAAATGTCACTGGCCGTCGGTTTTAACGGCGCCCGTTTACATCAGAAAGTTTTCGAAGAGCGATTCCATTACTGGGCTGATAGACTTGGATATATAACCTGGGGCGAATTCTGTGACTGGGGCGGATCGCACTCGTTCGCCAATCCACAAGGCGTGCACAACCATCAGCGTGAATGGCGAGAGGTCGTCATGCGGGATTTGAACCATCCTTCGATTGTTGCATGGACGCCCTTTAATGAAACACATGGGGCAGCAAGTAATCGCTTTGAAACTCATCGGCGGGCAGTAAAGGAGACCGTTGATCTTACTCGTGCTCTGGATCCGACACGTCCGATCAATGATTGCAGTGGATATGTCCACGTTGAGACGGACATTTTCACTGTTCATGATTACGACCAGAATCCCGAAACATTCCGCGCCCGTTACGCTTCGGTCAAGCCGGATGGCAAAAACATCTTCATTCGCTTTCCTGAAATTTCAGTTCCCTACGAAGGGCAACCATACTCGGTGGATGAATACAGCGGGACTTTCTGGACCTCGGAATATACGAGCAAGAAACCAGCCGGCACCGGCAGGAATCAATGGGGATTTGGAAAGACCGCCGAACAGGTCGAGGAGCTTATCGGGGAATTAACGCTGATACTGACTAATCACCCTAACATCGCCGGTTATTGCTACACACAGCTTACCGACGTAGAGCAGGAAGTTAACGGTGTATATACCTACGACCGCAAGCTCAAATTTAATACTGAACGCTTGAAAAAATTCTTCGGCGCCCCGGCCGCAATCGAAGAGAGCAACGATTAGAAAAATACGAAAGGGAATACAGAGTGCCTAAAACAGAAATCAAGCTTTATTATAAAAATGTTATGGCAGACGTGATCGGGGATAAACACGGCATCTCAGATTCGCAGTTTCAGAACCTTACTGAAAGAACGTCTCCACTAATATCCCAAATTAACGAGCAGCGCAAGACGGGCAAAACACCCTATAGGGACCTTCCTCATAAAAATCAAATAGCCGAACAGGTTATGGAACTTGTCGAAGAAGTAAAAAATGGCTGCGAAATCCTTGTCGTGCTCGGTATTGGCGGCTCGGCTCTCGGTAATATAGCCCTGCAAACGGCCTTGAATCCTTATATGTATAATCTCGATGAAACACAAAGAAAAGGGCCGCAACTGTTTGTTTTTGATAACGTTGATCCTTCGCAATTCGCTTCATTTCTTAATTGGGACATAGACAAACTAGACAAGACTATATTCAATGTTATCAGCAAATCAGGGCGAACCGCTGAGACAGCAAGTCAATTCATGATTGTGCGCCAAATGCTTTTGGAAGAACTCGGGCCCAAAGGTTTTCGCAATCAGGTTATCGCGACGACGGATACAAGAGGGGGTACGCTTCGCTCCGTCGCCTCGAATGCCAATCTTAGGACTCTTGAAGTTCCGGATGGTGTGGGTGGTAGGTTCAGTGTTTTAAGTGCGGTCGGCTTATTCAGTGCTGCTATGTGCGGAATCGATATAGACTCACTGCTGACCGGTGCGCGGGATATGGATGAAAAAGTGAGTCGTGCGGATTTCCTGGAAAATCCGGCGGCAATTAATGCTGCTATCAACTACCATTTCTACAATAACGGCAAGAGAAACTCAGTCATTATGCCCTATAGTTACTCTTTGAAGGATATGGCCGACTGGTATCGACAACTGTGGGCCGAAAGTCTCGGCAAGAGATTCGATTTGAATAAAAGCGAAGTATGGGTAGGCCCGACGCCGGTCAAGGCGCTCGGTACTACCGACCAACACAGCCAGGTTCAGTTGTATCGCGAGGGTCCCAATGATAAATTATTTACATTCCTCCAGGTCAATAATTTTACTCAGGATGTCAAGATCGGTCCTGCGCCTGATTGCGCAGCCGAGCTTGAATTCCTTGCCGGCAAAGACTTGAGCGTATTGCTCAAGAACGAAAAAATAGCTACCGAATTTGCACTATTGCAGGATAAGCGTCCCTGCCTTACGGTTCTTTTTGACGAGGTTAATGCTTACACGGTGGGGCAGTTTATCTACTTATTCGAGGTGACGACTTCACTTGCCGGTGCTTTATTCAACATTAATACTTATGACCAGCCGGCCGTCGAGTTAGGCAAGGAAGCTACCTTTGCACTTATGGGCAAATCCGGCAATTACAATAATGACTATACATACGAACAATTCGCGGGCGACATCCGAGCTAAAACTAATGTTGATGAAAACTTTCTTATTTAGTGACATTGAGCCATAGATTGAAGAATATGAGAGGTTGAAATGAACTACGCAGTGATAATGGCGGGGGGGACCGGCAAGAGATTGTGGCCATTGAGCCGACAGAAACGGCCCAAGCAGGTCTTAAAACTCCTCGATGGCAAGACACTTCTTCGCCAATGTTTCGAACGTCTGAGACCCATATTCGACACGAGAAACATTATTGTCCTCACGAATGCCGGCTATGCAGATGTGGTACGTGAAGATCTGTCGGAATTACCTTCAAATAATGTCATTGCCGAACCGGCCGTGCGCGATACTGCTGGTGCTATCGGGCTGGTCTCAACCATTCTGTATAAATATAATTCCAACGCCACCGTAGCAGTCGTCACTGCCGATCAGATTATAAAACCGCCAGAAGTTTTACAGGAAGCCATTAAGGATGCCCTGGCCTTTATTAACAACAATCCGGACAATCTGATAACTTTCGGTATTCAACCGACTTTTGCCAGCACTTCTCTCGGTTACATAAAATTTGGTAAAGGCCAAGAATATCCGAACTGCAAAAATACTGTTTATTCCGTTGACGCATTCAGAGAGAAACCCGACGAAAAGACCGCAAAGCATTATCTCGAATCCGGTCGATATTTCTGGAATTCCGGTATGTTCGTTTGGAAAGCAGGGACGATTTTAACAAATTTGAAAAAGTTTATGCCGGAGGTTTCCGAACCTTTAGCCAAAATTCAAGCCGACTGGGACGGCCCGAATCAACAGCAAACACTACAAGACTCCTTTATCAAGCTACCCAAAATCAGCATCGACTATGCAGTCATGGAAAAGGCCGACAATGTCAATGCCATAAAGCTGGATTGCCAATGGCTTGATATGGGTTCATTTGCTGCTTTAGCTGATATTATAAAATCCGACAAGAGCAACAATATCGTCGTCGCAAGCCAGAGTGAACTGCTCGACTGCAAAAAAAGTATTATAGTTACTGAAGACAAAGATCACTTGATCGCAGCGGTTGGCTTGGAGAATATGGTTGTGGCCCACAGCCCCGATGCCACGCTTATTTGCCATATCGATGATACCCAAAGGCTAAAGGAACTGCTCGAGCTGATAAAAGAGCATGGCGGCGAAAAGTTTCTATGATCATATATATTGTGTTGTTTTTTGTTTATGGAGCACGCAGCACGCATTACTAAAATGAGATACTTAGCAATAGACTACGGAACCAAACGCACTGGCCTGGCGATTTGTGATGCCGCCGAGACCATTGCCTCACCACTTGCTATACTCCATGGCCAGAAGGAATTACTGAATAAAATTTCTGAAATAGTCAAAACTGAAAATATCGATGCGATTGTGCTGGGTTTGCCTTTGAATATGAGCGGTACGGAAAGCTCTCAAACCAAACTTGCCTTGGAGTTTGCCGAACAGTTGAAAAGCCGGCTCTCCGTGCCAGTTCACATGCAGGATGAACGTCTGAGCAGTTTTGGCGCCGAGGAGAAACTTGCTCCGGCGGAATTTACGCGAGGTAAAAGGAAAAAACGAATTGACGCTATCGCTGCAGCAGAAATCCTCGAAGCCTTCCTCGAAAAAAAGGCTGACAGCAATGGCAAATAAACGTATCGGGATGCTGATTATTATATAACAGCACAGTTTTAGGTAATTGCATGGTGCTTGTGGAACCGGTTTATAGCCGGTTATGGAGAATCTTTTTTAAAATACGTGGGAAAAAAGACTTGCAAACGCTTCAATATTTGCTTAAAATCTCTCCTCCGGATAGTATAAAGTATGAAAATGTATGTTAGAAAGGATTTATTAAAAAGATGCTGACGAAGCAGGAAAAAGAGAAGATTATTGATGATTTTGAGACTCACGAGAGCGATACCGGCTCGCCCGAAGTGCAGATTGCGATATTGACGAGAAGGATTAATGACCTTACCGAGCATCTCAAAACCCACCGTAAAGACCATGCATCCAGGCGCGGCTTGCTGAAAATGGTAGGTACCAGAGCAGCACTGCTTAAATATGTGGCCAAAAAAGACATCAAACGCTACCAGGGAATTATTTCCCGTCTTGGCTTGCGTAAATAATAATAGCATAAGAATTCGAATCACTTGCCCCACGCAAAGCAGTGTGAGCCAAGGCTATCTTATTGCATAACCTACCGAAGAGGTAATATATGATTGATTTTTGTAGAGTAGAAAGAGAAATAGGGGGCAGAACCTTATCCATCGAAACCGGTAAAATCGCCAGGCAGGCGGATGGAGCCGTTATAGTACAATACGGAGAAACTGTTGTTCTCGTTTCCGCGGTAACTGCACCGCCGAGATTCGACGACATTGATTTTTTCCCTCTAAGCATCGAATATCGAGAGAAACAAAGTGCCGCCGGCAAGTTTCCGGGTGGATTCATCAAGCGAGAGGGAAGACCGAGCACGAAAGAAACGCTCACTGCACGACAAATCGACAGGCCTATCCGTCCGTTGTTTCCCGAAGGTTACTTTCAGGAAGTGCAGGTTATAGCGAATGTTTTAAGTGCCGATCTTGAAAATGACCCCGATATTCTGGCAATGATAGGGGCCAGTGCAGCGCTTACAATAAGCAAGATACCGTTTATGGGGCCAACCGGCGCCTGCAGATTAGGCAGAGTAAATGGGGAATTTGTAATTAATCCCACACACAAGCAGATTGCAGAGGGCGATTTGAACCTGCTTCTTGGCGGCCGGAAAGAAGCCATTAACATGATTGAGGTAGGCTCAAAAGAATTGTCGGAAGATGTAATAGCCGGAGCAATCGCGACCGCCCACAAAACCGTCCGCGATGTCTGTGATTTGATAGAAGAACTCCGCGGGAAAGTGGGAGTCGAGAAAGAAATCCCCCTCGTGGAAGACGATGAGCAGCTCGAAGCGAAAATCGCCTCTCAAATATCGGATAAGCTTTACGAGTTAAAACAAATACCCGATAAGCAGCAGCGGAATGATGCCGTAAAAGAATTATACGAGTCGGTTACAAGCATTTACTGTCCCGAGGAATACGCTGACAGGGAAAATGATACCGATGATAAAAGTCCCGATGAAGAAACTCCGGAGCTACATAATGACACTAAAGCCTCATATCAAAAGGCGATGGTCAAGCGGATACTCGAAAAAATCGAGGGCCGGGTAATCAAGAAATTATTACTAAGCGGCAAGAGATCGGACGGCAGAGGCTATGACGATATTCGTCCTATCTCATGCGAAATTGGTATTCTACCCAGAAATCACGGCTCGGCGCTATTTACACGCGGCGAGACACAATCGCTTGTGAGTGTGACCCTGGGTACCATCAGGGATGCTCAGATAATTGACGGTTTGTTAGAAGAGTACTCTCAGAGTTTTACGCTGCATTACAATTTCCCGCCATTTTCCGTTGGTGAAGTCAGACCCATTCGGGGTGTGGGCCGAAGAGAAATAGGCCATGGAGCGTTAGCTGAAAAAGCGCTCGAAGCTGTAAGGCCGCCGGATGATGAATTCGCTTATACCGTCAGGGTCGTCTCGGATATTACCGAATCGAACGGCTCCAGCTCTATGGCATCGGTTTGTGGCGGCTCACTGGCTCTGATGGATGCAGGCGTCCCGATGACTAAAGCTGTTGCCGGTATATCAATAGGTATGATAAGCGATGAAAACGGCCGGCACGAACTGTTGACTGATATCGCTGGCGAAGAAGACCATTACGGTGAAATGGATTTCAAGGTCGCTGGGACAGTTGATGGTATTACTGCGATACAGCTCGATATTAAAGCCGAGGGTTTGGCTCATGAAATTATGATCGAGGCCCTCAAGAAAGCGAAGATCGCGCGCTTGAAGATTCTCGAAACGATGGCCCAGGCCATCGATAAGCCCAGATCGGAACTGAGCGTATATGCACCGAAGCTGGTGAGCATTGAAATCGATCCCGAGCTTATCGGCAAGGTCATCGGCCCGGGTGGCAAGATGATCAAGGGCATCCAGGAACAGACCGGTACAACTATCGAGGTCGAAGAGGATGGAACCATTTACATCAGTTGCCTCGGTGGCGACGGTCACCTCAGGGCCAGAGAGATTATCGAATCGATTACACGGCCGCCTGAAGTAGGGCGGATATACGAACAGGCAAAAGTGGTCTCGGTGAAAGATTTCGGAGTGTTCGTTGAAATCGTGCCGGGCGTCGAAGGCTTGTGCCACATCAGCGAGCTTAGCGATGGTTATGTCAAGAACGTCGAAGACGTCTGCAAAATGGGCGACTTAATAACGGTCAAGCTCATATCGATCGACGACCAGGGCAGACTGAAACTTTCCCGCAAAGCCGCTCTTGCCGATAAGAAGAAAAAAGATAAGCCGAAGGATAAATAAGTGCTGCAGTTTGTTGGCGGTTTTATTGTTGGCTTACTGACGGTTGTTGTCCTGTTGCTTCTTAAAAGAGTTACCGGGGCTAAAGGGGATGAAAATACCCACCTTGCACAGCTTGAAGAATTAAGCAAGCTGACCGGCGGACTTGCCCACGAAATCAAGAATCCCCTCTCCACCGTCAAAATTAATCTGAATCTTGCCAGAGAAGATCTGGAGGATTCAATTCGTGTCGAATCCGGCAAAACCCCGGCAGATAAAAACAGCACGATACTTAAAAGGGCAATCAGAAAATTAGCCGTCGTTCAAAAAGAAACTGACAGGGTCGAGCAGATTCTCGACAGCTTTCTGCGTTACGTTGACAGGACCGAATTGCAGTTGGCAAGTATTGACATCAATGGGCTTGTAAGCGACATGATCGATTTTTATTCGCCGCAGGCACACAGCCATTCGGTCATCATCCATCAGGGCCTGCATAACGAGCCGCTTGTTTGCAAAATCGACCCGGATATGTTAAAACAGGTCATATTGAATCTTTTTATTAACGCCCAGCAGGCCATGAGCAGCGGCGGAGACATGATGATACGAACCGATAGGCAGGAAAAAGATGCTTTAATACAAATCAGCGACACTGGTGCCGGTATTACGCCGGATAAATTACCGCACATCTTCGATGCCTATTATACATCTCGTCCGCAGGGTAGCGGCCTGGGCCTGCCGACGGCAAAGAAAATTGTTGAAGCACATAAAGGCTCCATTTCAGTTAACAGCGAGCCGGGAAAGGGAACATCTTTTGAGATAAGATTGCCCCTGCAGTCACAGTGAGGTATCGTTTTGGGACAGAAAGAAGGCGTAATCCTGATAGTTGACGATGAGCGTGACCACGCCGACGGAATCGCAGAATCGCTTGAAAAACTCTGTTCGCGGGCGATCGCCGTTTACGACGGCACCGATGCACTTGAGATTGTGCGCAGCCAGCAGGTCGATGTCATCGTTACCGACCTGAAACTGGGTGGCGACATTGACGGATTGGCCATCCTCGAAGAAGCCAAAAAGTACAATGACGGCACGGAAGTAATCCTTATAACCGCCTACGGCACAATCGACACCTGCAAGGAAGCTATAAAACGGGGCGCTTACGATTACCTCGTCAAACCGATTGATATCGGCCAGCTTCGAACGCTTGTGACCCAGGCCTGCCAAAAGGCCTCGGCTGCCAATGAACGCCGGGTGGAAAAATCCAAAGCAGATAAAGGGGACTTTGCTTTTGAGGGCGTGCGGGGCAGCAGCCCGGCCATGGAGGGCATATTCCAGGTCCTCAGGCGGGTCGCACCGACAAATATATCCGTCCTGATAGAAGGCCAGTCCGGTACCGGCAAGGAATTGCTGGCAAGGGCGATTCACAATAATTCGCTTCGCTGGAACAAGTCGTTTCGGCCGGTAAACTGTGCCGGCCTGACGGAAACGCTGCTGGAAAGCGAATTATTCGGCCACGTCAAAGGAGCTTTTACAGGGGCAGCAAATGACAGGAAAGGCCTGTTCGAGATAGCAGACAAAGGAACGCTGTTCTTAGACGAGATAGGCGATATGGCGCCGACCTCACAGGCCAAGCTTCTGCGCGTTATCGAAGATGGGGTCATCATACCGGTAGGCTCGAATAAACCGACCGTGGTCGATGTCCGTATTATAAGCGCGACGAATCAAAACCTGCCGGAGTTGATAGAAGAGAAAAAATTCAGGCAGGATTTGTACTTCAGAATCAAGGGTGTAAACATTTCTCTGCCGGCCCTTCGCGACAGGGCCGAAGACATACCGGCATTGATTGACTACTTTCTCAAAGAAGCCGCTGCGGAAGTCGGCTCCAAAGTAACCGGGATAACCGATGCCGCCCTGACGGTGCTTTCACACTACGACTGGCCCGGCAACGTTCGACAGCTCCGAAACACTATCAGGACAATGGTCGTCATGTGCGACCGCGACCGGCTGGATGCCCAGGACATCCCGCCCGAGATAGCACAGAGAAAGCAATTACTTGCCGGCAGTCAGGCCCCGGCGGGTCTTGGAGATGTCTCGCTTAATGAGCTTGAAAAGCAGGCAATCGAGGAAACCCTCGCCAAAACAAAAGGAAACCGCGAAAAAGCAGCAAAAATCCTCGGCATCGGCGAAAGAACCCTCTACCGGAAAATCAAGGAATATAATCTGTAGTTCTGCGTTCCCCGTTCTGTGTTCTGCATTTAATTGTAAAATTCCTGTTTACACCATGCCGGGCGTAGTCTTTTTGAAATAAAACTGCACCACGACCAAAAAAATTATAATAATTTTCAAAAAATACGTAGTCACCACAATTGACGGCTGTTGCTTTAGCCTTATAATTCGCTTTTTTAAGGATGAGTGGCATGGAGGCCCGATGTTCTTCATACCGGCTTACCCCACGAAATCCTGCATATTTTTAGTCGTTTTAAGGATAAATGAACATTTAAGCAGTTAAATGGGGGAGAGAAAGGAGCCGTTTATAGAGAGGGATGTGATAGAAATAAGTAGAATGTAAATGAGTATAAAAGGACCACGAAAAATTCGTATAAATAATCGCTGATGGTCCTCGGCAGAAAAATGAAAAATTAGAATTTAAAGGAGAAACAAAATGAGAAACATAAAGAAATTGAGTGTGCTAATCACCTTGGTTAGCCTTGCTATGTTCACGGCCACTCCGCTCATGGCGAATGGTGTCGATATTACCGTTGACCTGATTGCAGATGGTGGTAATGAGTTCTGAGCGTGGCGCGCGAAGCGTTTAACCAAAAACTTTCGTATTAAAGTTCATGAACTCTCAATATCTCATCAGAAACAAAAGATTCAGCCAAGCCTACGAGATGCTTATGATGAGTAAAAAAAACAATCTGAGTTTCTTTAGATAGCTCGCCAAGCGCGGAAAGGGCCGCAGTAGACCTATCATCGTCAAAATGTACTAGTACGTCATCAACCACGAAGGGCATTGGGCCATTGGCTTTAACATATCTTGCTAGACCACCAAGCCTCAGGGCAAGGAATAGTTGGTCCCGGCTTCCATCACTCATCTCAGCGAGTGTTAGCATTTTTCCGTTCGGTCGTTCAGACTTGATTACCGGATCACCCTTGTCATCAAAATCGGCCCGTACACCTTCAAATCCCCCTTTTGTAATGGCTTTAAAATATTTACTGGCGGCTTCCAAGACCGGACTCTGGTTCGCCCTGCGATATCGCTCAATGGCTTTCGCAAGAACTAAATGTGACAATTTTAGACGGACATAGTAATGTACGTCAGTTTGGATCTGTCCGGCTATCCCTTCGGCTTCCTCGGCGATTTCCAAAGCTTTGGATTCGCCACCAATTTCATCCAGGTCTTTGTTGGCCAAAGCGATATCTTTGACT
>Ga0209536_100005140_pt1 | contig 20466 bp, 20 predicted proteins | sample DeeMarSeWOR28_12_FD_187461 | JGI IMG/M metagenome (GOLD analysis project Ga0209536, IMG submission 187461) | Marine sediment microbial communities from White Oak River estuary, North Carolina - WOR-2-8_12 (SPAdes) (version 2) | ecosystem: Environmental > Aquatic > Marine > Intertidal zone >...
TAAGAATTAAATATGACCTTTCAAGAGTCCTTATCATCGATCTGGATTATCACCAGGGTGACGGGAATCTGGAGTTCTATCGAGAAAATAGCGATGTGTATACATTTTCAATGCATGCCACGAAGTGGGTTGAAGCAAATAATGAAACCAATAAAGATATATTGCTTCCGCATGATATTTCCGGCAGTGACTATCTAGATCTCCTAAGATCGGAAATTGAACCGGTCTTTGATAGTTTTAGACCTGAAATGGTTTTTTATATTGCCGGATCAGATCCCTATGAACATGATACACTTTGTGATCTGAATCTGACGCGTGAAGAGATGCTTGAACGAAATATCTTTGTAACCCGTCTGGCAAAGACTCTGGGAATACCTTTGGTTGTTGTTGCCGGTGGTGGCTATGGTGGTGAAAGTTGGAAGATCTACTATGATTTTATCGCGACAACGTTAAAAGGAAAAATCAAATGATTTTCTCCCATAAATACTGGCGAATTGCCAAACATTTAAATAAGATAGCTCTGCAACAACCGACGATGTCCAGTCTTGATCTTTCTGAAAATGATCTTTTTCAATTAGACATTGGTAAGCGGGGTGGGAACCTTTTTCTCGGTTATTACTCTGAAGAAGGTTTAAGATTAGCTCTTGAAAAATATGGTTTGTATGCAGAATTAAAGAATCGTGGATTTGGAGACGTCTTAACTGTTATCGATACATCAGATCCGTATAAACACAAAATAGCTGTTTACAATCAAGAAAAACGGCAAGAAAATCTTTTAATTGAATTGGTGGTGAGAAAATCTTTTTTTAAACTTAATATGCCGTTCCAGCATAAACATAACGGTAAATTTTTCCAATGTTTGACAATAGACTGGTTATCCATGCAAAATCCATTGGGTGAATTTACAGTACGAAGGCCCAGACTCCCCGGACAAAAACATCCCGGTTTGGGAATGTCTATCATTGCTGTTGAACTACTGATGATTACCTGCTGGAGACTTAAACTGGCTGCTTTAGTCAATTTTCCCAGTCATTATCACAATGCATTTCTCTATTCAAGAATATTTTATTATCTTGACCCGGCGGCTCAAGCGAAATATCTGGCCATAAAAAAAGCGTTTAAAAGACTACCACTGGATAAATTATCATGGGGAATTGACTGGGGTTGTGTCAAAGAAGAGGCTTCAAATGAAGTATTTACCTGGATGGTCAGTGAACAAATTGTACCTCTGGATGAAAAATTGAAGAAACTTTTTTCGGGAAAAAAGTATAAAAAGTATATAGATGATAAAATGAAAGAATACAGATTTACATTTGATGAAGAAAAATATCAGGATATAAAGAAAAAAATTACTGTATCAAGTATGGAGAAGATTGTATGAAATTAAAAGCGACACAATTGCGAAAAGGGATGATTATCGAACATAATGACGAACTTTATCAGTTAACGGATGTATTTCATAATACGCCTGGTAAAGGGCAGGCTTCTGTTCAGACAAAAATGAAGAATATCAGAACCGGTGTTAATGCTGAAAAACGTTATCGAAGTGATGAAATAGCGTTCAAAGCATCACTTGAAAGCAAAGAGATGGAATTTCTATACAATGATGGTGATGATTATTATTTTATGGATACAGAGACTTATGACCAAATTGCTTTAAGAACCGATATTATTGGGGATTCACATTTCTATTTATTACCAAATATAAAAGTGACGGTCAACTTTTATCAAAATACTGCGGTTGGTATTGAATTACCAGGCTCGGTGGAGTTGAAAATAATCGAAACCGAACCTTCACTTAAAACTGCCACTGTGACATCCTCATATAAACCGGCGACAGTAGAAACGGGGCTTAAAATTCAAGTACCCCCCTTCATTAGTGAGGGAGAAGTGGTGCGCATCGATACTACCGACGGCAAATATTTAGAAAGAGCAAAGTGATATAGATCATTAATGGTATTTTTTATTGATAACATATTTAAATATAATTAAATTTAAATTCTGCATGATTAAACATTATTGTTAAAGGAGGCGGTAAAAAGTGAAAACAGTATCTTTAATTGCGCTTGTATTCACAGTGCTCATTTCAGGAGCAATCGGTCAGGAATCTAAAAGTCCCGAAGCAGGGAATGCCTACAATAGGGGATTGGATCTGGCGAAAAAGGGTGATTTTAAATCAGCAGTCCCTCTTTTTGAAGAAGCAATCAAAGCGGATGAGCAATTTGCTCAAGCCTATTACATGTTGGGACTCTCACAACGACGCTTAAATAATAATACGGCAGCAATCAGCTCTTTCAAGAAAGCCATTGAAGTAGATAAACAGTTTGAAAGTGCATACATTGCGCTTGGTAATTTGCAGACATCACAGGAAGATTATAGTTCTGCGATCAATAGTTATAATGCGGTCCTTGCATTTAACGATAAATCAGCGAAAGCCTATTTTGGTGTTGGCAATGTCTTTTACCAACAGAAAAATTATAGCGAATCTATACGCAGATTACAGCTCGCTGTTCAAAATGATCCAGACTACGATTCAGCCTGGAATATACTTGGTCTGGCACAAGAAAAATCAAATATGCTTACGGAAGCAGTAGAATCTTTCAATAATGCAATTAAGACAACAAAGAAAAGATCGAGAAAAGGAAGCTATTACTATCGATTAGGAAATGCTGAATTGAAACTGAAAAAATTTAATGACGCAGAAAAGTCCTTCAATGAAGCGTTAAAATTTTCTAATTCTCAGAGTATTAAAGGTGGTGCAAATTTTGGATTAGGTGAGGTCTATAAATCGCTTGGTCAAAAATCAAAAGCGATACAGGCTTACGAAAAAGCAGCAAGAACAAGAGCCTGGAAAGCCTCTGCGGACTATGAAATAGACTTACTAAAAAATCCAGATAAGTATTCAAACTAAAGGTGTATAATGATATTTGCATAGAGCAAAGGGCATAGGGCATAGAGAAATTCAATTTTACTCTATGCGCTTTGCTCTTTGCACTATGCTATAAAGATTGTTTAAATACTACTAAACACAAACTGAGAGGAGGTGTGAGGGATTATATGATTACAGTGAAAGTACGAGAAAACGAACCATTTGAAAAGGCATTCAGAAGATTTACCAAAGCTTGCGAAAAATCAGGATTGATGTCAGAAATTAAAAAACATCAACATTTTGAAAAACCGAGCGAACAACGGAAACGCAGAATAAATGCAGCCCGCCGTAAGATGCGCAAACTCATGGCAGAAGCAAGATAAGATACTCAATGTCGGTTGAAAAACAATTATTAGAAGATATGAAGCTCGCAATGAAGAGCGGGAATAAAGTCGAATTGGACACCATTCGGATGCTGCGAGCTCAAATAAAATCGGCCTCCATCGATAAAAAAGATGATCTTGATGAGGCCGAACTTGCTCAGGTTCTCCAAAAAGAGGCAAAAAAGAGAAAAGAGGCGATTGATTTGTTTCAAAAGGGCAATCGCGAGGACCTGGTTAAGAAAGAAGAAGCAGAACTTTCAATCATTTCAAAATACCTACCTGAACAGCTCTCCGAAAAAGATCTGGATGAAATTATTAAAACTGCAGTAGAGTCGCTTCAAGTATCCACCGAGAAGGATATGGGACGTGTGATGGGAGCGATTATGCCAAAAGTCAAAGGAAAGGCTGATGGCAAGCTGGTCCAGCAAAAAGTGAAAGAATATCTGGCTAAATTAGCGTAATGAATTCCCTTGATATTGGAATCCTTTTAATTGCTGCTCTTTTTTTTATTCGGGGGATTTTCCGGGGTTTTGTTTTTGAACTTGTAACCATCGTAGGATTAATCCTCGGTTACATCATATCAATGACATATCTAAGTTTAGTCTCCGGATATATCCTTTCAGTTTTTCCATCTGCGCCGGAATCAATCATAAATATAATCAGTTTTTTTATACTGTTTGTAGGAACAAATTTGATTTTGCGTCTGGTAGCTAACATTATTACCAGGACACTTAAAATTGCCATGCTCGGTTGGCTTAACCGGCTGCTGGGCGGTCTTCTCGGCATGTTTAAGAGTATTCTTGTTATGAGTATCATTGTGTTTATAATCGACCTGATACCATTTTCTTCAACTCTATTGGAACAGGTGGAAGTTCAATCCAGTAAACTCTATCCTGTGTTGAATACGCTGGGCCCCCGGTTATATAGTGAAATTCAGAAAATAACAGCGATAATTATCCCTGGTTAGTCTATGAAAATACTACTTGATTCTGATCAAATCCTTGAATTCAATAAGGTGCTTGAACTCATCAGTACAAAATGTGTGAGTGATTTAGGAAGAGCCCGACTCCTTAACAGCAAGCCTTTTGATGATTATCAAGAATTGAGTAATACACTTAAAGAAGTTTCTGAAGTTAAGGAGATCTATGTCAGTGAGGGTGGGATACCTATATGGTTATTCGATGATATCCGCAGCCTGATAAATAAAATTGAACCGCTTGATAGTTATCTGGAAATCGCAGATTGTCAAAAAGTACAAAACTTTCTGGAAGTATCCGGTTCTGTTCACGAGTTTTTTATCAAGAGAGAAGACCTTTCCAAAGAGTTAAAAAGGTATGCCGATAAAATTGATCCATTATCAAATGTACTGAAACTGATACAAAATACGATTGATCCTTCAGGTGCGATTTATGATAATGCCAGCCCGGATCTGAAAAAAATAAGGGCTCAAATTAGTGTCGTCAGCAAACAGATTCACACAAAACTGGAAAGAATTATTCGAAAGCAGACGGAACATATTCAGGATGATTATATTACCCTTCGTGACGGACGTCTGGTTATTCCTGTAAGGGAATTCTCGGTAAATAAAATTCCGGGAATTGTCCATGGTCAGTCATCCACCGGTCAAACACATTATGTGGAGCCGATGCCTGTTGTTCCCCTGAATAATGAAATATTCGAATTATACAACCAGGAAAAACGTGAGATTATCCGCATCCTGAAAAGATTATCGCAAAACTTCAGGGAAAATAAAGAACCGCTTATTGTAAATCAGGAAAATCTTATTCATCTTGACTCAATCCAAGCCAAAGCGCAATATTCTATTTCCGTTGATGGAAGAGCACCTTTTATTAATGAAACATTTTCATGGGATATTCAAAAAGGCTTTCATCCTCTGCTGCTAAAAAAAATCGGAAAAGAGACAGTACCATTGAACATGGAGATCGGTACAAACTTTCGTATGATGGTCATCACAGGACCGAACGCAGGCGGAAAAACAGTGACGTTAAAAACAATAGGTCTTTTACAATTGCTTTTTCAATGTGGATTTCATGTTCCGGTGGCTGAAGGATCGAAATTTCCACTATGTCATCAGATCGCAGCGGTGATAGGTGATGAACAATCAATCGAAGACGATTTGAGTACTTTTTCTTCTCATATTAAAAAACTAAATGATATCATGGAGCACCTTGCCCACCGGTCATTGATTTTGGTTGATGAAATTGGTACAGGTACGGATCCGGCCGAGGGATCTGCGTTAGCGATTTCCTTGTTAGAGGATTTTAACAGGGAGGGTGTCGTAACATGCGTTACAACGCATTTAAGTGAATTAAAAGCGTTTGCCCATAAAATCGATGAGGCGATGAATGCGGCGATGGAGTTTGACTTCAAATCTCTATCCCCGCTTTTTAAACTGGAAATAGGTGTGCCGGGCAGTAGTTATGCTTTTGATATTTCTCAACGATTAGGATTAAATGAAAAAATATTGAAACGAGCCAGGGATCTTCTCGGCACATCACATAATGAATTGGATAGCATGATCAATGATTTAACAAAAAAGCGCCAGGAGATTGATGAAAAGCTCAAAGAACTCTCTTTAAAAGAATCAGAGATGGAAGGTCTTAAAGCACTCTATTACAGCCGTTCTGAGGATTTGAAAAAAAATCGAAAAAAATATGAAAAAGAATCCGTTGCCGAAGCGAAATCGATTCTTGATAATGTCAATAAAAAGATCGAAAATGTTATTCGCGAAATAAGGGAATCTCAAGCAGATTCCAGAATAATTAAAAAAGGAAGAGATACTTTAAAAGAATTGAGTGAAAATATTAATCAGCTGGGGGATAAACCAGAAGTGAGGAAGATTGACTTGGGCAAACTGAAACCTGGATTTTCGATTAAGAGTAAAAGATTCTCTGTTACGGGTCAAATCACAAAAATACTCAAAGAAAAAAAGCAGGTAGAAATTGATGCCAGTGGCGTTAAAATGACAATTCCAGTTGAAGATATCATATTAGATAAGTCAATAGAAAAACAATTACCAGCTGAACTTGCTATGAGAGAATCGAGTCCGTCTATCATCAACGAAATAGATCTCAGAGGTAAAATTGCTGAAGATGCTATAATAGAGTTAGAGCAATATCTTGATCATGCCTTAAATTCTGAATGGAAAGAAATTAGAATCATTCATGGAAAAGGAACGGGTGCATTGCGGGCATCTGTGCATGCGTTTTTAAAAAATCATAAAAAAGTACAATCATACCGGTTGGGCAATTATGGTGAAGGTGATAGCGGTGTGACAGTTATAGAATTATAATACGTAATATTTTCGTTAGGAATAAAACATTTCTCGCTGCGACGCCGCGAGAAATTTGCTTTAATTAAACCACATAAATTGGATATATAATCATGGCAGGGAAAAGACTATTTTTATTAGACGGTTCAGCGATTTTTTATCGTAGTTATTTTGCGTTCATCAGGAATCCCTTAATAAATTCAAAGGGTGAAAATACCAGCGCTGCTTTTGGATTTCTGAGTACACTATTTAAACTGATCGAAGATGAGAAACCGGAACATCTTGTCGTAGTCTTCGATACAAAGGAACCCACCTTTAGACACGAAATTTACGAAGAATACAAGGCGACAAGAGAAAAGATGCCAGATGATATGGCCAGTACGATTCCTAGGATGATGCAAGCCCTTGAAACACTCAATCTATGTATCTTAGAAAAACCTGGTTATGAAGCCGATGACATAATTGCGACAATAGCCAGAAAATACGCCTCTAAGGATCTGAAAGTCTATATTATATCCGGAGATAAGGATCTGGCCCAGCTAGTGGATCAAAATATTTCAATTTTCGTGATGGGTAAAGGTGCCAATCAGGAAGCAGAAATATTTGATAGGGTAAAAATTAAAGAAAAATATGGTGTTTATCCGGAACAAATAACCGATTGGTTGGCACTGATGGGGGATAAATCAGACAATATTCCGGGTATACCCTCCGTTGGCGAAAAAACAGCCGTTTCCTTGATCGAACAATTCCAATCACTGGAGAATTTATATAAAAATGTGGATGAAGTAGCGAAAGATGGAATAAGACAGAAAATTATAGACAATAAAGAACAGGCTGAGATTTCAAAAAGACTTGTTATACTTGAAGATAATGTACCTCTGAAGGTACAATTGGAAGATTTTGTATTAAAGTCCTGGGATAAACAAGCGCTTGAAATCCTGCTAAAGGATATGGAATTTAACCGTTTAATTGCCAGGGCGGCCAGTGTACATGAATTGGTCAGCGGGGAAGCGGTTTCCACAAAGGCTGAATTTTCGGAGAAAGAAACAGACTATAAGATTGTAAATGACCTGGATTCGCTTAATTTATTAATAAATGATCTGCAAAATCAGGACATTTTTGTGTTTGATTTGGAGACAGATTCACTGGATACCTTTACGGCCAAAATCGCTGGAATTGCTATAAGTTATAAAACAAATTCTGCCTGGTATATCGTCGTCAATCATCCGGATTCAAATCTTAAAGCTGATGATGTTTTTACAAGAATACGGCCAATATTTAAAGATAATAAGATAAAGAAGGTAGCACAGAATATTAAGTTTGACACGATGGTTATGCGTCAGAATGGGATTGATGTTGAAAATTTATATTTTGACACCATGATCGCTTCATTTCTGATTAATTCCTCGAGCAGTCAGCACAATCTTGATAATCTGGCAAGTGAGTACCTTGACTATCATATGATCTCCATTGAGGAGCTGATAGGGACAGGCAAAAATCAGAGAAAGATGACTGACCTGCCGGCGACCGAGGTATTCGAATATGCCTGTGAAGATGCTGATATTACCTGGCAGTTAATGGAAGTTTTTAAACCAAAATTAAAGGAATTCGGATTAGAATCACTTTTTTATGATCTTGAGATGCCTTTGGTTGAAGTCCTTATCGAAATGGAAGAACATGGGGTTAGCTTAGATCTGGAATTGCTCAAATCGTTATCAAAAGAACTTACAAACAAAATAGCGGCATTAGAAAAAGATATATATAAGCAGGTCGGTGAGGAATTTAATATAAATTCTCCACAACAATTGGGTAATATACTCTTTGAGAAACTTGAAATTCATAAAGAAATAGGAATAAGAAAACCAAAAAGAACCAAAACCGGTCAGTATTCCACGTCAGAGCAGGTTCTTGAGAGATATCATGCACATCCCTTACCAAAGACCATACTCGAATATCGTAAACTGGCTAAGCTGAAAAACACCTATGTGGATGCCTTACCGGATTTGATCCATCCTAAAACAGGAAGAGTGCATACATCCTTTAATCAGACAATTGCTGCCACGGGACGACTGTCAAGTGTGAATCCCAATTTACAGAACATCCCTATTCGGACTGAAATCGGTCGACAAATGCGTAAGGCGTTTAAACCGGCGGAGGATTCTAAACTGATCATGAGTGCAGATTACTCGCAAATTGAATTGCGTATCATGGCCCATCTTTCTGGTGACAAAGAGATGTGCAGTAGTTTTGAGCAAGATTTGGATATTCATCAGGCCACGGCGGCCAAGATCTTTGATGTGGATTTATCTGAGGTCTCAGAGGAACAGCGAAGAAAAGCAAAAGAAATCAATTTTGGTATTATTTACGGAATGAGTAAATACGGCTTATCCAACCGCCTCGAAATTAGCATTGATGAGGCTGAAGAATTTATTTATAATTATTTTGCAACCTATCCTAAAATACAGGATTTTATGCGGAAAACCATTTCGAATGCAGACAGAAAGGGATATGTTACGACAATGAAAGGGCGTAGGCGATACATGCCTCAGATTCATAGCTCAAACCGTCAGCTGCGTGAATTTGCCGAACGAACTTCAATAAATTCTCCAATTCAGGGAAGTGCGGCCGATCTGATAAAAATTGCAATGATCGATATTCACCACTCCCTGAAAGAAGCGAATATGACCAGTAAAATGATTTTACAGGTTCATGATGAATTAGTCTTCGAAGTTCCCAGGGATGAAATAGATCAGATGAAAAGCTTGATAAAAAAATGTATGGAAAAGGCTATGAAACTTTTAGTACCTGTTAAAGTAGAGATTGGAACAGGTAAAAATTGGTTGGAGGCCCACTAATCCAAAGGAATTTCCATCCCTTCTTCGGCGCCCATTATTCGCATATTACTTCCGGCTTGCCAGGATATTTTCTTTGCTGCCTCAACGATTGAGTCTACAAATTCATCATCGTGTAATGGATCATGATGAAAGAGGATAAGTGTCTTCACTTTTGCACCCAGGGCAACCTTTACAGTATAATCGTACGGTGAATGTCCCCACTGGATTTTTGTTTTGTATTCGTCTGGTGTATACTGTGCGTCATGAATAAGGACATCTACATCTTTTGTGAAATTAATCAATCGCTGGTTACTATCTTCAACAAATACTGTTTGCTCCAGATTATCCGAATCTTGTGTCGCTTCGGGGTGAACAGGATAGGGCTCGTTATCACTGATATATACAACTTTTTTATCTTTGATATAGAATTTGTATCCAAGCGCATATCCTGGATGATTAAGATACATTGCCTCAACTTTTATCCCTTCAAATTTATATTCCCCCTCATACATAGGTTCAAATTCAAATTTTGAAGACATTTCAGTGATTTGAACGGGAAAATTAACAGGATTCATCTGATCGGCAAGGATATCCTCTAATGAGAGATCAGCTTCTTGTGCACCATGGAATATGAATTGATTACCGGGTATATAGGCGGGGACAAAGAAGGGGATACCCTGTATATGATCCCAGTGCATGTGACTGATAAATATATGCGATTTAACCGGTTTTCCAAGTTTCATAAGATGCTGACCTAGTTCCCGAATTCCAGAACCGGCATCCAGAATGAAAAAATTATCACCGCCATAATTTAGTTCCACGCAAGGAGTATTACCTCCGTATCGACTTGTAGACGGTCCTGGTGTGGGAATAGATCCTCTGACGCCCCAAAATTTTACATAAGCCATGTATTATCCCTTTGAATAATTGATAATGTCACGAACATTTTTCTTGATTACAATCTCTTAATTGGCTTCTGATCCTCGATCCTGGATAGTAGATATGGGATCCGCGATACGCGATGCGAGATCCAAATCCCTATATCGTATCCCGAATCGCAAATCGAACTCATATGTATTTTTTTATCTCCTCTATTATAACAGCACCCTTGACCGGTTTCACAAGGTACGAATTCGCGCCAAGATCCCGTGCTTTTTTCTCATCAATAGGATAAGATTTACCTGTATAAATAATAACCGGTGTTTTTGCCAGACTTTTCTCATCTCTCATTTTTTTTAAAATAGAATAACCATCCAGACGTGGCATCATAATATCCAATATCACGACTTTCGGGTTGATCTTGAGCATCATCTCAACGGCAGTCAGACTATCTGCAGAAGTCTTGACCGAATATCCTTTTTGAGTAAGAAGATCTGTCATGTATTCTAACTGAACATCATTATCATCAATAACCAGGACATCAACGGGTACACTCACGATCAATCTCCTTTATCCTATTAAGATTTAAGTTATTTAAATAACTGTTTTTATATTCGAGATAATTCCCAGGCACTTTAGTAAGTGCAATAAAAATACGTATTTCAGTAATATACAACAAGTTATAATTAAACACTGTGCGACACGTCACGACGCAAAATCCTGGAGTTGTATAACAAACGCGTAAAATTTTAAAAAACTTTCGATCTTAATTTTGCCTTTTTAATATTCTAAAAAATGCAGGGTGTCTCCTCTCAAATACCTTATAATCAACGTATTCTAAAGCTTTTTCATATTCGGGATCTATTTTCCGTAGATTTCTTCTTTCGTGCAATGCATCAATAACATCCCAATTTTTTTTCTCAACCTCATTAATGAATGCAATCACTTTTGCCACAGAATCTGTCCATTGTAAAAATCTTTCAAGGTTGTTCTCAAAACAGGCTCTCTCAGCTCTATCTAACCACTGTCCCATTGTTGACTGTAATTTGAACTTTATCATTGTGCGTTCAAAAAGACTGCAAGTTTTCATGGCTGCGATAACAGCAGCCCACGCTGTCTTTTCATTTAACCATACTGCAACCCATATCCCATAAATAACATAATTCCGCATTTTCTCGAAATAATTATCATCATAATGTGAATCCATTTACATTCTTACCGTTCAATTTTAATAACAGTCTCAGGCTGACTGAAATTCAAATTCTACGCGTATAATTATAGTAATATCTGTAGAATCTATTAGATGGGAAATTTATCTGCACCTAGCCATTATAACTTATTGAAGTTAAGAAGGTATTCATTTTTGTAATGAATATAATTCTTTGCATATTGAAGGTTCTTTTCAACTTCATCATTCTCAAGAGATCTGATTACGCGTGCAGGAAAACCGGCTATCAGACTATGGCTGGGAAATTTTTTACCCTCCCGCAAAAGCGATCCAGCCGCAACAATTGATTTTTCACCTACTTCCACATCGTCAAGGATAATAGATCCGATGCAAATTAGCGTCTGATCATTGATTGTGCAACCATGTAAGGCAACACCATGAGCAATTGTTACCCTGTTTCCTATATTGAGCGGAAATCTCCCTTTCGTCACATGTAGTATCGAATTATCCTGGATATTTGTCTCATTTCCGATTTTAATATAATGGACATCACCCCTAATTGTAACGTTAAACCAGACGCTGCAATCGTTTCCAATGGTGACATTTCCTATAACATCGGCTGAAGGAGCGATAAAGACATTATTTCCAAGATTTGGTTTATACTCTTTATATTGATATATCATAATCCCATAAAAAATAAAAATCTACTTGAACTTGACATTTATGTGAATCACCAAAGTCAGATGAGGTAACGCGTGAGCTAAGTGTATTTAAAACTATAAGATATAGATAATTTATTTCTGTCGCAATAACTTTTTAAAGTAATAGAGAAACAGAGGGTATATACGACAGGAACATGAAAAATTATTTATGATTTAAAACTTCTGTTACTTATATTAAATGCAGTGATAACAAACAAATCATATGGTCATTTTTAAAATAGACAATGAAATCTAAGAGTATCAAAATTATCAATTATTTCATGGCTGCAATATTTTTATTATGTGTCATCCTCCAGTATAATGATCCTGATGCGCTCCTGTGGATGGTCATCTATGGATTGTCGGCGGTTATTTGCGTATTTTTTCTAATTGGACGACTGAGTTGGAGTTATTCTGCATTGATGGCATTGGGGGCCTTTGGTGCAGTCTTATATCTTGCTCCACAGGTTATCGGAAAGGTGTCGATTACAGAGATATTTGGCTCCATGTATATGAAAAACCTAACAGTAGAGAAAGCACGGGAAATGGGAGGCCTTATCATTATCGCAATTTGGATGACAATTCTTACCATAAAATTGAGACAGGATGGTAGTAAATAATCATGACTGCAGAATATTTCTTTAGATCAGATCAATTAATTATCTGGCGGCCAACAGGTCAAATGAATTCCAACAAAATTTATGATTTTATCCGGTATTTAGATAAGGTAAGCGAAGAACGTGATCCTCATTTCAATAGATTCATAGATCTTTCACTAATATCAGGTGTTTCAGTTAAGTATGATGATTTATCTCCTATAGCCGAACAAAGAAGAAAATATCACAAAAGTAAGCTCAAGAAAAGAGTGAAAATGGCATTCTATGTTAAAAATCCACTTTCACGGGGAATGGCAAGAATGTATCAGATACTTGCTGATGAAACTAATCTTGAGATAAATATCTATGATGAATTGGATAAATGTGCCGATTTCCTTGATGCTAATATTTCTCTGCTTACTGGTTAATTATTTCTTTTAACCTCTTATATTCCAAATTCTTACTCATTTTTTTATCGTGATACAATCGAATATTTTCGGTTGTATTAAAATAATTTCTATAACATGCAATAATTATAATGTGAGATCGTCTTATATTATAAGAATAAAAATTGGGAGTATTTTGAAATCATTGTTCAAAAATGAATATAAAAGATTTCTAGAATATACTAAGTTCCATATTTCAGATTTGACAGACATTGATCCTCAGGATGTCTTACATGAGGTCGCCTTTAACATATTCAATAGAATTGATTTTGAATCTATAGCCGAAAATGTAGCTGCCTACATCTACAAATCAATAAAAAACAAAATAATCGATATTATTAGAAAACCGAGAAGAACTGTTAGTCTCAATAATATGTTAGATATTGAGAATAATAATCTGCAAACTGATTTACTGAAAAATCACGATGAATCTGTTGAAATAACAATGGAGCGGAAAGAGCTTTATAAGTTATTATATCAATCCATCAATTCTTTACCTCCTGATTATTACAATATAATCATGGCAACAGAATTTGAAGGACGAACGATAAAGGAATTGTCTGAGGATTGGAAAGTTCCCTTAGGGACATTGCTATCTAGAAGACATCGGGCCTTAGCCATGCTTTTTAAAAAATTAGAAAACTATTATACATAATTAGAGGAGATATTATGGAGACTAAAGAAATAAAGAAATTACAGTTTTTAGCAAAAAACGATCATGATGATGAGGGAATTTTTGGACTTCTGTTTCAATCAATATTTATGTCTGTTATTTTTGGGTTGTTCGTGATGTTACTGTGGAATGCACTACTACCTGATCTCTTTAATTTTCCTGATATTAATTATTTACAGTCTGTAGGACTTATCGTTCTGGCACGCTTAATATTTGGCAGTATAGCGTTGAAACATCATTACAAAGATTCGAAAAAATCTCGTAAACCAATTGGTAAGCTGACTGGACTTGAGAAACTTGACGAAATAAATGACTGGAAATACTATGACAACTACTGGGATGAAGAGGGCAGGCAACACTTTGAAGAATTCAAACGGAAAAAAAATAGAGATAACAGTGGCAGGAATAAAAAAGAATAAACCTATCGGCATTTAATTCTCGGGCAGATAGTCCATCGGCAATAAATCTGCCACTCTTCTTTCATACCAGGCACCGGCTACGTGCAGAAGCTGGGGTGTGATGACATTTCCAAGAGTATCAATAACAATAAAATCCTGATTGAGAAATATTATACTCGGCGGGTGAATATTTTCCGGAGAGTAAGAGATCTTTAAAAAGTTATTCAGATAAAATCTTTTATATAATGGTGATCTTGTATCCGATATTCTCAAACTATTTTCATCCACAAATGTTCCGAGGCCACGGCTTAACCAGCCTATATTATTTGCTTCCAGCATTTTGAAATGTTCTTCACTCATTTTATTCCGAGCGAGGGTAGCAAAGAAATGTTTCAGAGAGGCCTGATATGTTTCCTTTCGGTTATTCTCCCACTTCTCTTGCTCATCAATATCTACCGCCTTTATTAATTCAAATCTGGGATAAATATGGTAATATTCGAGATAATCTTCGACACACTTAAAGTCCACTATTGCCACCTTGAGAAGATAGCCGAGAGCATTGTTCTTGACTTGAAGAATACTGTCTGTTTTGGCGAAAAATTCGTCCGTCTCACTGTTTATATCAAAATTTAACACCTGTGGATTAATAATTTCACATTCTTCTGCATTAGCGGATTCTCCGATAAATTGTCGAGCAAAAAATTCAAGCCGTTCCTGCCACTCCTCGGGATATGTGGTTTGAATAGAAATCTCCTCGGTATTGAATATCTGTGGATTGAGTTGAGCATCTAAGGTATAGGTCTGATTCATTTCAATTTGAATATTTCTAGCTTCAATCTCATATCCAATGTGCTGAAAAACCAGCTGATATGTACCTGGAGGAACACGCTCGATACAGTATGTACCAGAATCAGATGTTGAGGCGCCATAAGTTGTTCCGGAAATATAGACATTTACAAGAGTTAGTGCTTTACCCGAAATTTGATCCGTTACTGAACCACTGACTATACATTTATCAGCTGATTGACTGAGAATATTCTCTCGGAAAACAAAGATGAATAAAATAAGAATGGTATAGTATTTCAATCGCATATGATCCTGAACTGCAAATTTTTATTGCACGGAAACTCTTGTATTTTTAATGGCTTCTTTATTTGAGATTATATCTTTTACAGATATGGAGAGTTCGTAATCACCTGAATCGGTATCGGATAATTCGAGGTTCAGATATATTTTATCATCCCGGGTATTACCACTGTATTGGAGCGAAGATTTTATAGCATCTGATTCATCTTCGTCAACTTCATTCAAAACCCAGGTTACTTCAAAACGGGTCCTGTCATTAAAGTCAAAAAGTAAATTGTAAATTTCAATGTAAATTCCAATTGTTTCCTTCTCATTATAGGCTGTGAACATATGTGGGCTATATTCAATGTCACCTTTTCTGAAAATTGTCTGATTACTCTCTCTTGAAACCGGGCCAGACAGAAGGATATCACTCAACATCAATGAATCGCTTGAAAAGTCCGGTATAGTTACCGTTCCCTTATACAGACCCAGATTATTTGAACTCTTATCCTGTAATTGGAACTCAAAATTGTATTCACCCGGTAATACAGAGAAATTCTCAAGTTCCACAATTGCACTTTCTTCCCATTCATCTTGCTCAACCCTGATTGGAACACGCCTGTCAAAATTTACTCTGAAAATTTCATCCCAGGATCTATCGAAGAGGCCTATAAAGACTGAATAGAGTATATTGCCATATTCTGCACCTGGTCGGAATTCAATATTATCACCCTCAAGTCCATAAAACAAGTAGACTTCGGTCTCCGAATTTTTATCCTTAAAACAGATATAATCAAGTGGAAATTGAATCAATTCTTTTTCGTAATCATATGCTGATGTTTCAGTCGTTAATCCGACTTCAACATTCTTTATACTTTTAGCATTCAATTCTTCATATCTGTAGATATCCCTGTAAAAATCAATGTTTCGGTATATCGTTGGATCTAAATTAAAATAGAGTCCTCCGAAATCTCCACGCTCCGCAAAAGTATAAGGCGTCGACTCAAGAAACCACCCCCGTTCTTCACTGTGTCTACTGAAATGGAAAATCATTTCTCCCCTGTTTTGTCTATTTAAATATTGCCAGGACATGTTTTGCGGACAACTCATACAGGTAGCAAAAGCAGTATTATCGGGTTCCCCATGGCGTAAGTAGATAAGTCCCCGATCATCTATATCCCGATATAGCAATGAAGCGCTTGAGATGAAAGGAGATGTTAGATCATCACCCAATTTAACATTTAATCTACGAAAAAAAGGATGATCCAATTTATATATAGTGACCATTTTATAATAGCCCGGCTCAAATCGCCGGTAGTTTTTTTTAGCATATTTTAGTCGAATATAATGCTCAGCAATTCTCTCATTTGTCTCAGTTGCCAGGTTTGGATCTCGGGAAAGCCAAAAGCGTTTATAAAATTCAGGCAAATCTTTATCGGCTGTCATCAGGTAATTATCATATTCGCTGTCGAGCATGATGTAGCTGATGTCCGAAAAAATAAGAGTACGATCATACAGACTTTTTATACCATTGACGGCCCGCCAGTAATAGGTTAAGCCTTTTTCGGTGTTGTCCGTGTTAAACAGGATCTTTGATCGCAATAAATCGGTTTCAACTTGAGAATAATCCTTATAGTATACCTCTACACTATCTAATAATTTTAAGGAATAGTCGAGATTGTCCAAATTAAACATCGCCTTTGCATAATCCATCACATAGAATGATTTACTCGGGTTTTGTTTTATGAGGTACTCAATGGTTGGAAGACCGAGCTCTTCATATGCATACCAGAACATATTTTTCTTAAAATGCTCATAAATTGCCTTGTCATGTGGATTATATTTTAATCCTTCAGCTAATATCTTCAGTGGTTCCGAATCTGAAGGCATATCCCAGGGCTTGCGAAACTTTTCCTCGACTCTTGCCAGAGCAATCCATCCGATTGTGTAGTATGGATTTTTTTCAATTACGGATGCAAAACAATCTTTTGACGAAGATCCAGATTCGTCACTTTCATGTATAAGTCCCAAATAATAATAGGCATCAATAAATTCAGGATCTAGATCTATTGCTTCTTCTAGTTGATCAATAGCCTCATCACTGTCTTCGTATATCCTATCATATACCAATCCCAATCCATAATGAGCAAAAGATATTCTGTCATCTTTCTCAAGTATTTGTTCGAACTGAATTTGAGCTGAATCAAGTTGGTTTTGATTAAGAAAATCAAACCCTTTCGAATAGTGATCATACCACCAGGTACTATCAATTTGACCGCATAATGAACATACGGGAAAAATAATGGCAATCAGGAAAAGTAATCGATTATATATAAGCATTATAATTTTTTAATGATAAATTTCGGTTTGTACATATCAATTTATCTAAACAGATATGTAATTACAATAAAATACTTAATTCACATTTATTATGACCATTTTTGTGTAAATTATCAGCATGAAAAGACAGAAACTGCAGATCAGAACAAGTATATTATTAGTGGCATTATATCTATCATTGGTTTCTTCCGCAGGAGCTGAAAGAATATCCCTCGAAGAGGATATCGAAGACGGTTATCTTGAGGAATATAGTAAAATTGAAGCGGCCTTTATCCTCTCAGGTGTTACAGATCCTGACAGTATCGATCGTTACCTTACCTGGTATAATCAACTTCTGGAGAAAATAAAAACGTTCTCCTTCGATTTTAATGATCAGATCGGCTCCGCTCAAACAGTATTTATGTATTTGCATTCTGAATGGTTAAAAACCTATGCCCTCGAGTCAACGACACTGGCGGATATTGTCAGAAATAAAGAGTATAACTGTGTGGCGGCAACAATTTTATATAATATCATCTGCGAGGATCTGGACTGGTCTTGTGAGGCGTTTGAAACTCCAACTCATGTGTATACTATCTTCAATACGGATAGGGGACAGTTGATCGTCGAGAACACAAGTAGCATGGGATTTAATATGCTGAAGAATCTAAAAGCATATTCAAAGTATCTCGCTCAATACTATCCTCAAAACGAGGTTCTTCGAATAGGACTTGATAAACTCTACTATCATGAAAACAGTCAGGGACGTGTTATCACCAATACAGAATTACTTGGTCTATTGGCCTACAACCGAGCATATCTCGCTAAAAAGAATAAGGATTATAAAACTTCTTACGAATATGTTCTGCTCGCTCAGCAATTCAATCGTGATTCCAGATCGAATGTCAGGTTTGAAATAGGACTTTATTACGCCTGGGGAAATAAATTGTATTCGAATCACAGGTTTATGGAGGCTTTTACTGTTTTTGCCGATGGGTATTACCGCTATCCGGATAATGAGGATTTCCTTAACAATACTTTGGTCACGTTTTACAAGTCTCTGGAGATAAATTGGTATAAAAAAGACTGGCGGGAAAGCGCCCGCTTAATAGAAGAGATGAATGTGCTGGAAGTATATAAGGAAAAGGATTACCAAAAAATCAGACAAATCCTTTTGAACTGGCAACATTATTTTAGTAAGCAAAATGATGAAATATCTGTCAATCAGGTTCAGTCATTTCTGGATCTCTTCTAACTATAAAAATATGATTTTATATCCGATCGTAATATAAAACCCGCCTATATCAACAACCGGTGATTCATTCTCCCAAAAGGCGTCAAAATGTTGATCATCCTTATCATAAGACCAATGAGAAGATTTTGTTGAGAGGCGATAACCCACATGCAGTTCAATATCGGATTTTTTAGCCAACATTAAACTGGCACTGATACCCAACGTGCCGGAGACGATATCTGTCGCCACTATATTATCGTCATCATCCTTTTTGAAAGGGATGTCAAAATCGAGACCTGCCCTGGTATGGATCATTATAGCTGTAAGTGAAATGATTCTTGCCGAACCGAAAATTCCAAATCCGAATCCATTATTTCTCTCCTTGTAGGAATCTGTTATGTTTGTATAACGTAATCCACCTCCAAAATCCCAAGCGGCCAGCGGGCTGTAATGAAATTGGGCGCCGATATATATATAGTCGCCAGGAAATTCAGGGAGAAAAAATATTTGTAGACCATACATATTTTTATTAATCTCATTGGCAAAATATCCCGGTTTTATGATCTCCCACTGTCGAATGATATGCGAGCGATTGGTTGAATCACTCACATCCTGAACACATGCCAATCCCGCAGGTTTACCCGGAGCAGTCACTTTTTCTCCATTTTCAATTTTAATGCGATTCGGTCCCACTATTTCAAAAATCGTATTACCTGATAATCCAAGATTAGAACCTATTTTCAGATCCAGATCCAAACCATCAACAGTGATTACTTCTGATACGAATTGGTACATCATCTGCAATTCATTTAACACCGCCTGACGGAAATCTTCGAGCGTTCTCTTCTCTGATTCAGATTTTGTTCCACCGGTATGAGAGATTCTCACATTGAACCGATCAATCTCCTCACCGGTAATTAAACTGATGTTCCTGAATTGTACGGTTAAACGCGTGTGAATATTATCAGAATAATCTTCTGTGTCACTCCCGAAAAGACCATCAAAAATCGATTCAATAAAATTTCTATCTTCATCCTCATCATTATTAGCCGGAGGTACACCGATTTGAGAGAAACTTAATAAATCGACAATTAATGCCTCGTCACATTCTACGAATTCTCCAATTTTTATTATGATTGAATCGTGCAGGGTCGCATAAGTAACAGGGTAAAACTTATTAAGGAGATCTTTGACATCATACCGGTCAAATACTTCAAACCGACCGGATTGCCAGGCAATTTCAGTTACAATGTCTGTTATTTCATTTTCCCGATCCTGATCATCGTATTCGGATAGGGTGCCGGGTAGAATCAACATCCACAGGGGTTCACTGGAAATATCTGAATTTTGGGTAATTCCCTGTGTTATAAACATACTAATCAGGATAAGGATAGAGTGAATAGGATATTTTAGGTAAAATTTCGTTTTTGGTCCTTTGTTAGAATTCATATAGTGTAATATATTACCCACATGCAGGAAAGCAATAAATATTTACTATAAAATCAACAAATGATACACTATAGAATGTGCTAATGTAGGGGCATGGCGCGCCATGCCCATTTAACACATGGCACAATTGCATAAATAATTCGGTAATGCACGATTG
>Ga0209536_100005141_pt1 | contig 20459 bp, 12 predicted proteins | sample DeeMarSeWOR28_12_FD_187461 | JGI IMG/M metagenome (GOLD analysis project Ga0209536, IMG submission 187461) | Marine sediment microbial communities from White Oak River estuary, North Carolina - WOR-2-8_12 (SPAdes) (version 2) | ecosystem: Environmental > Aquatic > Marine > Intertidal zone >...
CTTATTGTGGGAACGGAGGCAACCGTACACGCAGAGGATCTGGTGCATATTGTTGAAGGTGCAATGAGCAGCGAGAATTACAATCTGCTCAAGAGGCCTGATGAATTGTTTGTGGTTGCGAAAGCCCACCGGCGTCCACGCTTCGTGGAGGACGCGGTTCGCGAAATGCTCTATAGCCTGATCGAGTCCTACCCAGACTTGCCGGACGATACCTTCGTGCAAGCCCGCCAGGTCAACATGGAGACGATCCACAAGCACGATGTGTATGCCGAACGGGTTGGAACATTGGCTGAATTGCGGCAAGAGATAAACGGCAATGCTTATGTTACCCCCCACACAACCCTTGACTACTGGCTGCGCGATCGTCTGAAACAATGATCGAGAGTTTCATTGGCTACAGATCAGTTGCGCTCAACACACCCTGGTGAAAGGCCGTGGCCACTAAAGCGCCGGCTGCACCGGCCTGATCCAATGCTTTCAGATCGGCCCGATCGCGCACCCCACCACCGGCATAGAGGGATAAACCTGGAAATGATTTGTGCAAAGAGACCAGTAGATCCAGTGGGGGTCCGGCGGCTGCTCCCACGTGGGCCAGGTCGAGCAAAATGACAGACTCAAGGTTGTGCGCAACTACTAGCTTGAGCAAATCGTTGGGGGTGGAAAATTCAGGTGGTGCCTGTAGCACCCCACCCATTAAATCGACACTCAGGGCGAAACAGGTCGGTGGAAAATGGGTTGCCAGGTCCACGAGTTGGTCTGGCGATCCCAAAGTCTCAGATCCAATAATCACCTTGTCTATGCCAAGTTCGAGAAGGGCCTGAGCCTGGTCTATGGTCGAGACCCCCGCATCAACCCAGAGTGTGAGGCCAGTAGCGGACAAGGAGCGCAGCAAGGCTGCGTGACCGGGCAAACCGGCAATCGCATCCAAGTCGGCGACGTATAGGGTCTGACAGCCCAGACGATCACGGTAAGCAGTCGCTAACCCCAGAACGTCTTCACCATCGCCGAGGACGCCGCGAACCGGTTTGTAGTGAACCCGCTGGCCCCGGAGGGCATGAACCGCCTGACCTCCTTTTAGATCAAGTACGGGGATAACAAGCATAACGGGATTATAACGATGATCAAAGACAATGACACCGGCACAAGGATGAAAGTGACCGGCTGGGACATCGGTGGGGCAAACCTTAAGGCGGTTCACCTCGGACCTGACGGCTTGCAAGTGATACAGCAACCCTTTGCTATCTGGCAAGAGCGTGATGAGCTGCCTGGCCTTCTGGCCGAAATAGCGACACAGTTGGGGCCGGCCGAGTATGCTGGTGTCACCATTACAGCAGAGCTTTCCGATGCCTTTCGCAGTAAGGGAGAGGGAATTGCTTTTGTAGTGGAGGCCTTACAAATGGCCCTGCCCGATGGCGTCAGGTTGCTGGTCTTTGGCAGCGATGGGCAATTTCACGATCCGGCCACAGCGCTGGAATTCCCTTTGCTGGTGGCGGCGGCCAACTGGATGGCAACCGCTTCGCTGCTGGCGCGCCATTGTTCGCACTGCCTGCTCGTCGACATCGGCAGTACCACGACTGACGTGATCCCTATTGCGGAAGGATTGGTTGTAGCGAGAGGCCGCGACGACCCCTCTCGGCTCATACACGGGGAGTTACTATACACCGGCGCACAACGAACCACAGTATGCGCAATCGTGCAACGCGTTCCGCTGTGGGGTTATTGGTGCCCTGTTTCCGCGGAACACTTTGCGACTGTTCAGGATGTATATTTGCTGCTTGGAAACCTGAAACCTGAAGCCTGCACTAGCCCAACGGCCGACGGCCGCCCGGCCACCCCATCCTTCGCCGCAGAGCGCCTGGCCAGGGTGGTTTGTGCTGATACTGAGATGCTCAGTAGCGACGAAATTCAGGCGATTGCTAAGCATGTTGTCGCCGAACAGATCCGCCAGATCGGGCAAGCCATTACCCAGGTCAGAGCCAGGAGCGATGTTCACGGCCCAGTCATCGCCGCCGGTGTTGGCGAATTCCTCGTTAAAGCTACTACTGCCCAAATGGGATTCCCTTGCCAATCATTGATGGACGTCGTCGACCTGGGCGAGCTATTAGGTGAGGAAGCAACCGTTGCCGCACCGGCGCTGGCAGTGGCCATCCTGCTTTCCGAGGAGGTCTCCATACGCTAATACGCTCACTACCATGAATGAAAATGAGGCCAGGATGGTCGGGGCAAGGCAGCCGGAAGACCGTCTAATGCCGCGAGATGACACCCGATCCGGCTGCCTTGCCCTTGCATTTTCGAAGGAATGCCATGTTTGAGGCGTTTATCAAGATCGGTGGCAGTGTATGCAATAGACCGGAGCTAAAGTTTTTAGCCCGCCACTGGGCAGACCTGGCCCGCCAGTATCGGCTGTTGTTTATGGCTGGTGGTGGTCTATTCGCAGACCAGGTGCGTGTAATAGATGACACCTTCGATTTGAGCGACAGCGCCGCCCACTGGATGGCCATTGCGGCCATGGATCAATGTGGATATCTGTTAGCCGACTGTATGCCTAACGTTGAAGTCGTTCATGATCTGGATAGTGCCCTTTCCATCGCCGCCTATGGATCTTCGGCCGTTCTCCTTCCGTCTTTGCTACTCAGACAGCACGACCCACTGCCCCATAGTTGGCAGGTTACTTCAGACTCTCTGGCTGCCTGGCTAACCGGATTTGCCAACATCCACTGCTTGGTACTTCTAAAAGACGTGCCCGGCCTATATCAGACTGACTCGTCAATCACACCGCCTCCACTGCTGGCAGAAGTAACCAGGGAACAACTGGCTCAATACGAGGTGGTGGATCCCTTCTTCGCCAAGGTGTTACCGGACCATGTTGAATGTTGGATTGTGGATGGCCGTCAACCAGACCGGCTGGCGCAATTACTGGAAACAGGAAAAGCGGCCGGAACGAGGATCCTGTAAGGCACCTTCGTAATAAGCCCAAAACCTGAAAGAGGTTCTCAGTGAAAAGGGAAGACCTGGCTTACGGCCTCTAGATCCAGGCCGTTGGCACTCACCGGGCCATCGGCCGTGACTTCGATCTCAAAAAGCCCGGGTTGGCCCGGCTGCTCTGGCAAATGGCCTTCGGCCAGGGCCCGGAAGAGGGGAAGGGGGTCAAAATCAAAGGTCACAACTCGAGACTGGTCGTCGACCAGTGTGGCCAGCACAGCTTGCTCGAAGGCCAGGATCTCGGCCAGGTGGGGCAGTTGCAGGTCGAGGGCTACCAGGTAGTCGGCAAAGACATCGGCCTCGGTGCCGGCAAAAAGCTGCGGCGAATGGCTACGCCAGAAATCCTCCAGGATGGCCCGGAAAACGTCGGTGCCTAAAGCCAGCATCATGAAGCGGGAGGTCAGGCGCAAGACGCTGACGACCATCGAGGCCCTGAACTCGCAGATGAGTTTGTTGACCAGATCGACTCCTGGATCGCCTGATAGTTCGGAGGCCAGATCACTGCCTGGGGCACGGCCGATGACCAGCTCTCCCAAGGCTTCTTCCCAGGCAGCCGGCGAGGTACCATTGCTCCTGGCGGCCGGCGCTTCTCGACCAACCGGTTGCGGCGGCAATGGTGCCCCAGGTGAACCGCCCCGTAGCCCCCACAGATCGTGCAGGATCTCCAATTGCTGGCGGACGGTGTCCAGGCCAACCGCAGGCAGGAAGGAGGGGAAGATCTCAAAAATGATGGCCTTCAGGTTGGGTAGAGCGGGGATCACCCGTCGGGCGATAGCCAGCAGGTGATCGGGTATGGCGCCTGAGTGGGCGTCCAGCCAGAATCCATCCATCTCAAAACCGCCAGCCAGGTGGATTTCCCATACCCGGTCGAGAGGCACCTGGCCGAGAAATTCATCGACTGGCTGGCGGCCATTGAGCGCATTGGCAAAGATGTTGTGTAAGTCCAAAAGCAGACCGCAGCCGGCCGCTTCGACCACGGCCGCAGTGAAGCGGCCGTCTAACATTTCGTCGGTCCGCGGCCGCAGATAATTGACGCCGGTTTCCACGGCGATGGGTACCGGAATGGCCGCCTGCAGGTCGCCAATGGCCCGCACCACCGTCGCGATACCTTCTTCCGTCTGGCGAGGTGGTAGAAAGAAGCCGGTGCTGAACTCAGGTGTGGCGTTGAAGCTGAGATGGTCGCTGAACCAGGGTGAACCCAGGCGTCCGACCGTGTCCCGCAACAGTCTGAGTTGGGCGGGCTGCGGCCGCACCGTACCGCCTACAGGCGTACCCACGCTATGCACCAGCTTGCGCCCTGGCAAACCGGCCAGGTAGTCGAGCACGGATTCTGAGACGAGGTAAGAGTCCGGTCCCTGCCGGGTCTCGATCCAGGTTGTTTGCGGTTCTACCTCGATGACGTCTGCCAGGCCCGGATTATCCTGGAGTAATGGGACGATCTGCGGGCAGTAGGTGATGCCGACGCCCAGTTCCGGCAAGACCGGGTCTGATGATCTAGTAGCCTTGAGTGACACCAAGGTCCTTGTCGATTAGGAAATCCAGTTGGTTGCGGAAGGTGATGTCAAAGCCTGAGCAACATGCCGGGCATCCTAAGCGGCCGGCGATCTCGGCCACAGCCTTTTGAACCTGATCAATATTATAGCTGACCGCTGTAGGCATAGCGGCGGAGAGGCTACTAGCGGAGGAGAGTGGCAACTGGATATCCGCGGGATGAGTGCGGACGGAGCCTAATTGTAAAGCCTCGTTGACTACGAAGTCTCGCTCGAGCTGGAAGGTGCAGTCAGCGCCGGAAAAACAGGCGCGACAGCCAAGCTTGTCGACCAGATCGGCAATGCTCTCCTGAAAGGAGTCTAAATTGTAGGCAACCTTGGCTGGAATCGTCAATCGAACAGCTCGCCCCGTTTGTCGTAAAGCTCTTTTTTCTTGTGCCATTATCATTCTCCTTTGGACCGGGTACACACAGAACCCTGATCCAGCTAAGGCGCACCACTATCGAACAGGATGTTCTATGATGCGCTCACCTCTAACAAGGTCTCCAGACCGTGCCAGCGCCTGCTGGAAAGAGGCAACCAATAATAAAACTTGCTTGTGAACCAAAACTGGCGGAATAACTTGATCGCCCGGGATGGTTTGAACGATAAGATGCAAGGTGAACGCTAAGCAATATAATGGAAAGGGTAGGTGTTTGTCAACATTGTGATGTTTGGCGCAATGTAAATTGAAAGTTGTGGGCGTGGAGGAGAGCAGTTACCTCTGTCATGAGGGCACCACCAAATTGGCCATTGTGAATAATTTCCTAATGTTGACAGCTTGCCCCCTGGTCCATACCATATTTACTAGCAGACCTTGATGCAGCTTTGAGTGAATCACCTCGGATTGTGCAGAGCTACACCAAATTTGTACCAGGAAAGTTCATTTAATATCGACGGACAATAGGATCATCCCTTGCCGTCAGGTCGAGAAATTGAACTATAATTATAGGAGGTCATATGCCCAAGAGCGCACCACCAATTATGAGAATCGAGGTGTGTGCAAAGATTCAATAAACATCTTGTTGATCTTGTTAATCATGTCTGTTTTTAAGGAGAATGACTATGAGCTCAAATGTTATCTTTTTTGGTTGGAATCGTTCGATTCCCGGCCGCGAACAAATGAGTGCCGAGCACTTCCAGGAATTCTTGGGGTATCTTGGTGGGCTGCAGCAAGCGGGCGCTATCGATTCCTTCGAGCCTGTTTTGCTTAGCCCACATGGTGGAGATTTGAATGGCTTCTTCCTGATCAGGGGAGATAATGAAGCGCTTAACGCACTGCAAGCCAGCGATGAATGGCTGACTCACCAGACCCGTGGTGGGCAGCACCTCGAAGGAGCAGGAGCTGTGCGAGGAGTGACGGGCGATCTGGTCATGGAATGGATGGAGCGTTGGAGTTCACTCATCGCGTCTTAACAAGGCGGTGGACCTACTTCACCAGATAGTAGAATAGTTCGAATTACACACCACGGCAGATATGGTTGGGTAAGCTTGGAGCCCGACTGGCGCTGGTGACCGGGATCAATCTCGGTTGTTAATTACCAGGCCATATCGTTGGGGACGTGCCAGAATTGGTGGTGAAACCTGGGAGAATGTGGGACATTCCATCGAATTGATGGAATATGTGCCTATCTTATCGGTTTGCCTATTAAGGGGCGGTTCGACCGCCATCGGAAAGACGATACCCACCACTATCAGGATGATTAGAGCACCTAGGATGTTACTGCGCGGCTTACACGGCTGGCGGTCGTGGGCTATCGTCAACTAGGAGCTTTCGATGAAATTGGCTCTAGCCGGATGACGAATCCGGCGGTTGGCGGCCGAGGGCTGCCGCCCACTGGGAGCTTTCGACAACAATTGCTCTAGTCGGATGACGAATCCGGCGTCTGGCGGCCATGGACTATCGTCCATTGGGAGCTTTCACCTGAACAGCTAATCTTGTCAATCTTGTTCATCCTATCTGATTTTTAAAGGATCACCGGTATCTCATCGGTGATGGTGATCTCCCGGCGCGAGACTTGGCAGGTATAAGCCTTGATGATCACCCCGGCCGCGGCCGCCTGGCGCAGGGCGATGGCGAATTGGGGATCGGCTTCCTGGTGCGGTTGGAAGCGGCGAGCATCCGGCCGCTGGACGACGAAGATGACGGCGGCCTGGTCGCCAGCATTGCGAGCCCTGACCAACTCATTAAGGTGTCGCCGGCCCCGGCCGGTGGGCGCATCTGGAAACATGGCTACTCTATCTTCTACCAGAGTGACCGACTTGGTCTCAACCCAACAGACGCCCTGGTCTGGGCCCGAGAGCCGAAAATCCAGCCGGCTTTGGCCGTAGTTCACTTCCTTTTCAACAGTGGGGTAGTCAAAACCCGGCAATTGCTTTTTAGCCAGCGCCTCGGCCAGGAGAGGGTTGGGCAGACGAGCGTCCACGGAGACCAGGACAGAGGTGTATTCAACCAGTTTCAGGTCGTATCTCGTCTTGCGGTGGGGTGTGGAGGCTGGGGCTAACCAAACCGGCCGGCCGGCTTGGAATAGCTCTTGCAGGCGACCGGAGTTTGGGACGTGGGCCCAGGCTTCCTTACCCTGGACGGATACGGTGGCCCGGAAACGATTGTCCCTCCGGATGAAGCGGCCGGGGATCAGCTCGGGTAATATCATGCTAAAAATGAAGTAATCGCGCCTGTCAACTATTGTAGGGTAATTTGAGTTTAAAAGTATACATTATTTCGCATAGGGATTTTAATCGTACTCTGAGCCTTGTAAACTTTGCCCTGGGATCGCGGCCATGGTAACCGCCACTTGGGTAACCGCCGGTCGTCACCATAAAGAGCCGTGACCATCAGATACACCCGACCTGACCCAGAATCAAGCCACCACTAAAATAGCCATGAATTACGCTCCGATTATCCCCTTCATTCCACCTTTCATCCAGCACTTTTCCTCCAAGAACCAGCTATTATTACTCATGATATTGCGTATAGTCATAAATAGAACCACATATACCCCAACCTGCTAAGGGGCTTTTGCTAGATTTGACGATATGGGCGGATACTCCATATTGTAAAGAAGTGGTAAAGTTAGGAGCCATGCCTGAGATTTCGCTCCAAGCACCCGCGCCCAATTTTAGCCTTAGGGACTACATGGGAGAAGAGATTCGGCTTTCCCAATTCAAGGGTGAGAAACACATCTTGCTGGTCTTGAACCGGGGCTTCCAGTGACCGTTTTGCCGCGCACACCTGGCGCAGTTGCGCCGAGATCACCAGCAATTCGTTGAACGAGATGTGGTTATTCTGGTCATCGGACCCGAGGATGCCAAGAAATTTGTGGACTACTTCGGCGGGCATCGATTACCCTTCGCTGGCTTGCCAGATCCCAAGCATCGGGTGCTAAAGTTGTATGGCCAGGAGATCAAACTATTCAAATTCGGCCGCATGCCGGCCCAGGTACTGGTTGACAAAAATGGCATGGTGCGCTTCGTCCATTATGGGAATTCGATGAGTGACATCCCCACCAATGAGGAGCTGTTGTCTTTAGTAGATCGGATGAATGGCGAGCATAGTGCACGGTAGAGGTCCGAAGCATGAAACGTAAAACGTGACCAGAGAAATTCACGTTTCACTCATCATGTTTTACGGGCAAACCCGATGAGATCCCAAAGAGCCAGCCTTGATGCAAAAAAATCAGCTCAAGAAATTTCAGCGTAAAAATGTATCTCCTCAGCCTGGAACCAGGAAAAGCCCCATTCATCATGTAACCAGCGGCCGCGGATGCGCAGAGGGAGCCATGGTTCTGGATTCTTTAACTTCTCATCGCCCTTGACCATGACGTAGGTTTGCCGGTCGCCCAGGAAAAAACCTTGAGCCCCGGTCCAACCGGGCAGACGCACCCCTGCTACCGTCACCACCTGGCCGGGCTTTTCTGGCAAACTGGACAAGGAGGTTAATCTAGACGACTCCTGAACCAACTCCAAAGGATGGACACTGACCGGTTGGCCCAAGATGTTTTGCTCCCAGGCCAAACGTTCGGCCGGTGACTCAGGAGAGGTTTCTACTTTGGCAAAAGCGAAACTCATTTGTTGGGCGCTGCCGGCCCGGCCGATGAGCTCGGCCTTGGCCAACAGCGACGCCCGGCTGGCGCCCAAACCGTCCAGAGCCCCACAACGGATAAGATGGGACAGCTCTTTACTCTGTAGAGAGACCCGTTCCACCAGGTCCTGTAAAGAGAGAAAGGGTTGCTTTTCTCGCCCGGCAATGATGGCCCGGACGCTGCTCCGTCGAAGGTCTCGGATTTGGCCTAAACCCATGAAGAGGGTGGGAGATTGGGGATCAGAGGACTGGGGTTGGAGGTCGGGGGTTAGGGGTTGGGGGCTGTAGGTAAGGGTGAAGGAGGTTTCGCTGAAGTTGACGTGGGGTGGGCGGATGGGGACACCCAGCCGGCGGGCTTCGGCCATGTAGATGGCCGGGTGGTGAAAACCACCCCAATCGGCCAGCCGGGCGTTCAAAAAGGCGGCCGGCCAATGGGTTTTGAGGTAGGCCGAACGATAAGTGACGTCGGCATAGGCGGTGGCATGACCCCGGTTGAAGCCGTAGCCGGCAAAGGCCAGAACTTGCTCCCACAAGGTCTGGGCCTGTTCTGGGCTGAAAGCTGGTCCCCCAGGTTCCGGCCGGCAACAACCCCGGACGAATTGGGCTTGCATGGCTGCCATTTCCTGAGCTTGAAATTTGCTCATCCCGCGCCTCAGGTGATCGGCCTGGGTCCAGCTCAAGCCGGCGATCTCCGTGGCCACCCGAAGGATCTGTTCCTGGAAGAGCAGCACGCCCTTGGTCGAGGACAGGATGGGCTCCAGGGCCGGGTGCAGGTAGCTGACGCTTTCTTGGCCGCGATATCGCCGGATGAACCGGGTGGCCATGCCACCGGTCGCCGGGCCAGGTTTGAAGAAGGCGTTGGCCACCGCCAGGTCGAAGACGGTGCGGGCCTGCAACTGGCGCAAAGTGCGCCGCGCTCCGGCCGATTCGCACTGGAAGACGCCGATGGAATCGCCCCGGGCCAGCAGATCGCCGGTCTGCTGGTCGTCAAGGGGGATCTGGTCGAGGCGGAAAGCTGGATCGTGATGGAGACGCACGAGATCGGCCGTATCGGCCAACACGGTTAAGGCGCGGATGCCCAATAAGTCCAGCTTGGGCAGACCTAAGGCTTCTAAATCCTGGTGGTCAAACTGGGTGATGAGGAAGCCTTTGGGTGCCCATTGCACCGGGACGACATCGGTCAGGGGGCCGGGCGTAATGACCAGGCCACCGGGATGGATGCTCAAATGGTGGGGCTGGCCGACGATGTCGTTGGCGGCCAAAATAACCTGTCGTTGAGCGGCATCCTCCACTTCGTTGGCCAGGTCGAGCATGGTTCGTTTGCTACGCCGCCGTGGATCCGGGTGCCACTCCCGCGGTAATCTCCTGGCGATGTGACCGATCTCCCCGTCGGCTAAACCGTAGGCCTTTCCCGCTTCCCGAACGGCCGATTTCGGCCGCAGGGTGCTGATAGTCGCCACTAGGGCCACCCGATCGTGGCCATAAGTACGGCGTACGTAAGCCAGGACCTCATCTCGCCGCCGGCTGCAGAAGTCAAGATCGATGTCCGGCGGGTTGGAGCGGGCCGGGTTCAAGAAACGCTCGAAGAGTAGGTCGTTTTCGATGGGATCGACGGTGGTGATGCCGGTGCAGTAGGCCACCAGCGAATTGGCCACACTGCCCCTTGTGCTGACCGGAACCTCCTGCTGGCGAGCATAGCGGACGATATCGGCTACAATGAGAAAGAGTGGGGCATAGCCTGATTTGGCGATGGCCTGCAGTTCGACCTTCAGGCGCTGGCGCACTTGATCCGGTATGGTTTGCCCATAGCGGGCTAATAAGCCTTCACCGGCCAGTTCCGCCAGGGCCTGATCCGGCGTCTGACCAGCTGGCAGATCCAGGGCTGGGTATATTGGCCCGGAATCGGGCAAGGCTGTTCCACACCGGTCAGCTATCTGGCCCACCTGGTTGAGCGCTTCTGGGAAAGAGGCCAAGCGGTCGCCGACTTCATCAGGGCTCAGCCAGCTCATATCTTCCAGGTCTTCAGTCACCTCTTCTACCGGGCAATTGCGGTCGATGGCTTTTAATAACCGCAGGGTGGATGCACCGGCCGGTTGCAGGTAGTAGACGGGCTGAACGGCTACTGGAGGTAGTCCAAAGCGTTGCCCGAGGGTTATTACCTCCTGGGCGATAGCCTGGTCACTTTCCTGGTGGATCTCGAGGCTGAGGTAGAGATTTTGGCCGTAAATGCCGCCCAATTTGGCCAGGTACCGGCTGGCGGCCGATGGATCGCCGGCCTGTATATATCGGTAGATCCAACCCCTTCTCCCACCGCTCAGGCAGATGAGGCCGTCAACGTATTGGCCCAACTCGTCCCAATCTAAACCCTGGGAGGCCTTGACCTCCCGATCCGGTCGGCCCTGGATAAGGGAGGAAAGACCGCATAGGGATCGATACCCGGCTTGGCCGGTTGCCAGCAGGACTAACTGGCCCGGCTGGTCAAGGACGATGGCTCCCATGTCGTCGGGCGGCCTTGCGACCGACAGGGTTAAACCCAGGATCGGCCGAATGCCGGCCGCCCGGCAAGCCTTGTCAAAGGCTACAGCGCCATAGAGGGCGTTGGTGTCGGTCAAAGCCAGGCTGGTCAGCTTGTCGGCCTGAGCCTGGGCCACCAATTCGTCGATGGAGGCCGTCGCCCTTAATAAAGTGTAGTGGGAATGAACTTCTAGATGAGTGAAAGTCAAATCCTTACCAGAGAAAGCAGATAATTAGCGAATCGTTTTACGGCGAAATTTACAGATGCTTCTTTATCCTTCAAAAGCGGTTACCCTTCGACGACAATTGGTTGTAGATGCAATATCTCCCCCTCACCAGTAAAAGGCACGATCTCGAGCGTGTAGGTATCATATAAAACCAGGTCCAGGTTGTGGCTACCAGGCGGCGTGTCTGGAGGAACGGTCAGGTAATAGACATCACGAATGGTTTGCCCCGGTTCCCACCAACTGGTCGGCCGGGTGCCGCCAACGGGCATACTGTCTTTTTGGGCGTAGAGCCAGCCGTCGTCATTAGCGATTCGCACGGAAACAGTGCGCTCAGCTTCAGGGGCTGCCAGCGCCTCCCAATACAGAGTGACCCGTATCTCCTGGCCGGCTTTGACCGGTATTGGCGAGGCGATGGTGTTTTGAAACCGCCCATCATCGTCAAGCAGGGCAACCTCGATCCGATCTAACCGGATCGAGCCTTCTGCCACCCGATCGACTGGGTAAGCAGGCAGTTGCTGGCCCTTATTGTGAAACAAATAAATGCCGTCCGCTTCCTCGACCACCACGTAGGATGTATCCGCCACCATGTTGGTGATCTCGTCGTTGATCTCCCGTTGGTTATAAGGATATGGTTCGGTATGCCGGTCAAGCAGGAAATAGTCGATGTTTTCATGGCCGATTTTGATCCACGGAAAGTGATATAGATCGGCCAGGAAGGTCAGGTGGGGGACGTATAAGGGTTGGGCCGCGACGCGAGCGCCGGGCGGGACGGAGTCTAGGACTTGTGTAGCCAGACGATCGTGATCGCTAACCTGATAGAGGCTGGCATCGTAACGGCCGCCAAACGGCGCAGGACTGTACAGGAAGTATCCGACGACCGTCATCGCCAATAGCCCGGCCATGGCCCATCGCTCCCATCGTTTAGGGATGCGGTCCCAACCAACGGCCATGGCTGCGAATAGCACGACCAAGATCGTCCCCGGATACCACTTGACGATCCGGTACATGTCCTCGTCTGAACTGATCAGGAGGATGAAGACATAGGGCACGGTAAATAATACCCAGCGCGGTTCCAGGAAAGGCAAGATCAAGCCTAAAGGTAATAGGACGCGCCAGAGAGCGATTAATTGTTCCTGGCCGAACATGCGTCTGAGCAAGATTAGGGGGTCGGCCAGGAGATTTTGGGTGATTTCCTCTAATGAATTGCCTAAATAGCTAAAATAGTACAGCTGGGGGTACTCTCCGGCCGTGCTGGGGTTGAAGAGGGGGATGATCCACAGGCTGACCACGATCAGCCAACCGGCGCCCAGGATCATCAGCCCAACGCCCCATTTCCAGTCACGTTCGAAAATCAGCAGGTAAAGGCCGATCATAAAAACAAAAAAGCCGATATTCTCCTTAGCCAGCAAGGCCAGGAACAAACCGAGCAGCATGAGCCAGCGATTGTGTTTGGAGAGGGCATAGAGAGCTAGGGCCAAAAACGGCAGGGCAAAGACGATGCGTCGCACTTCAAACAACGTGACTTCGTGCAGAGCCGGGTTAAGGAAGAAGACAAGCAAGAACCAGGGGGCCAGCTCCGGCCGTTTGTCGTGGAAAATCTTGTATAGCAACAGGCCGGCGACGACGATGTTAAGGGCCTGGATGAGGAAAAGCACCCGCTCGTCGGGCCAGATGAGCAAGAAAGGGGCCGCCAAGGCCATGAGCGGCGAAAAATGATCGCCGAGAATAGAACGGTATCTAATGGACTCGAAGAGAAACTTGCCGTCAAGCGTGTTCCAGATGGCCTGGCTAAATCTGGCGAAGTCGTAGACCCGGGTGTTGAAGGCGTTGTGTTTGCTCACCAGCAGCGAGAACATCACCACCAGATAGATCAGGGCCAAAAGATATGCGCCGCGTTCAACCCATAGGGTCTTGAGCCTTTCTCTAAACGTCATCGTCCTAAATCACGACTCCGGGTCCAGTATCGTTGGTCCGGGCAGCAACAGGCGGTTGTCAGGCTGAGGACCGCCTGAATCCGTCAATATGGGTAGGCGCTGCAGATTCTGTAGTTCATACATGCCTATGGCCAAATCATAACTGCCCGGTGGCGCTTCCGGTTGGATAGTCAATTCGTAAACATCCTTGATACGCTCTCCCCGGTCCCACAGATATGTTGGATACTTCCCCCCCAGCGGTTGGCTGTCTTTCTGCCCGCGCAGTTGGCTCTCTTCGTCGAGCAAATGGATGAAGACGGTATAGTCGGCGGCGGTCGGGTTCAGGCTCTCCCAGTAGAGGGTTATGTGGATGGTATCTCCGGGGAAGGCCTGGGCCGGTTCATAGTCGTAGCCCAGTAGCCGGAAATTCTCGCCAAGATTGGCCTCGGCCGGATGGACCAAATCCGCCTCGTCGATGACCGGTCCTGTTTTGTATACCCAGACATAGGGCACGCCATTAAACTCAACTACGTATTTGGGCTCGCGACTTTTATAAGCCTCCCACACTTTTTGCCATTCGCCGGATTCGGCGTTTCGCAACACGATATTGCGAGAGAAAACCAAATAATCTACTTTGTCATCGGTGATTTCCACGGTCTTGCCTTCGAAATAGCGGTAAAAGGCAGTGAGCTTATGGGATCCCACGACGAGCAAAGGCGCCATAGGCATGCTGTTCAAATATTCTGCCGCTTCGGCCATCCCTTCTGATTTCTCCTGACCCTCCACGATCCCGTTGTTGAGAACGAACTTGGGACCGCCCATAAGGTAGTTGTAGTGGGTGCCATAATACGGGTGGAGAGGAAGAGAGACGGCCGCTTGAATGAAAATGATCAGCGCCAGGGCGATGAAATACCATGGCGCCTGGCCCTTGGTGAGCCGCCGGAAGGTGTAGACATAGCCGATGCCGGCCGATAGGATGACAAACTGTAGAGCAGGTAAGGCATACCGGATAAATTTCTTCTCGCCCAGGGTCATCATCACGGCAAAAAAGAAGATAAAAGCCAATCCCAAAAAGAGGGTGATTTGCTTTTGACGTTCCAGTCTTCGGCTGAAAAAAAGTATCAGGCTCAGTAAAAAGCCAATTGTCACGACGGCCGTGGTCTTAACCGTCATGGTCACCGGATAGTATAGGGGGCCAGGATCTTCCATCGTCGATTTTCCCAAGAAGAATTGAGCGCCCTCATGGGGATTTTCGAGATAATAATTGGAACCGGTGAGGGTTGTATGCAGGGTATGGCCCGGTTGGCTCCACATCGACGGCCACAACAAGAAATAAACAGCCACTAAGGAGATGGACCAGATGAGGATAGCTAGACTAGTTTCCTTGACTAACCTGGCCAGCTCCCTTCGATCGGGAACCGTTAATCTTTGATTAATAAATAGTCGCTTGTTCGCCTGCCAGACCCCGACGACGAGCAAGAAGTAAGGGATCATAAATAGCGCCGGTGTCTTGGTGAGGATGCCCAAAGCCGCAAATGCGCCCGAAAAGATCAGATAACGCCAGCGGGGATCTTTAATGAAGACCCACAGAAAAAGCGCCGAACTCATCATAAAAACGCTCACCAACGCATCGACGTGGATGGCCTTGGCCAGAGAGATGTGATATGGGTCGAGGGCCAGGAGTAAGGTGGCTACGGCGGCCACCATCCGGTCGAAAACGTTGGCCAGCAAGAAGTAAGCCAGGACGATGGTGAGGGAGATGACCAGCGCAAATGGTATCACATCTAAGGCCAATTTCTGGTTTAGCGAAAAATCGTCGTAACCAGGGATGAAGGCCTCGCCTAATAGCTGGGTGAGCCCGGACAACCACATGGTTATCACCCCAGGGTGTGGGGCTTGCAGGGTTGCCTCCCAGTTTTGGCTAAGAAGGCCATTAATGAATTCTTTGCCGCGTTGGTGCCATAAATCGGATGTTCCAACAAAGTTAATGGCGCGGGGAAAAAAGGCGATGGCGAACAACAAAAACGGGAATGACAATATCACAACTCGCTTCAAGTTGTCCGATATCGGTCGCCTTACTGCTGAATCACCTAGCGAAGCTGTGTTCATAATTAGCTAATTTAACCTGCGTAACGTCATACATTAGCATAGTCGTCTGAACTAGCAAATGGTAGAATCACCCAATTATGCTGCAACCAATCAAGCGGGATGAGTTGCTGCCCAAGTTGGCAAGCCTGCTACTGGCCGTAATCTTTACGGCCGTTTTCTTTTGGCTCAATAGCCGCCAATACCGGACTTTCCAGCTTCGCGCCCCTGATATCGCCCATTTTGACCAGGCTATCTGGAATACCTTGCACGGGCGATTCCTCTTCACAACTATTACCGGCAAGTCCATTTTGGAGTTCCACTTTACGCCGTATATGGCCTTGCTATCGCCCCTGTTGCTCATCTGGTCTGACGTACGCGTTCTTTTTCTGGCTCAACTCGTAGGCATCGCCGTCTCCGGCCTGTTGCTCTATAAGATAGTAGAAGACAAGCATCCCCTGTTGGCCCCGATATTCTTGCTGGCCTTTTACCTGAACCCGTTGCTCCATCAGGTGACATTGCTGGAGTTACGCCGGGTGACATTGGCCGTGCCATTTGTTGCTCTGGCCCTTTATGGGCTTTACAAGGATAAGCGCTGGTTGATGCTCATTGGGCTTGGTCTGGCGCTCTTGGTCAAAGAGGACATGGGCTTGATCGTGGCCATGATTGGCCTCTATTTAACAGTAGTCAAAAGGGATCTGAAATGGGGCATTCCCATCGCGGTGTTAGGTATAACCTGGACCTTAAGCATGTTGATGTGGATCATTCCCAGCTTGACTGAGGGCGACTACCGGCAACTCAATTACTTTGAAGACTGGGGCGGATCGCTGGGCGAAATCATCCTGAATATGGTTACTCATCCGCTACAGGTACTGCAGGTCATGTTTGACGAACAAAGCCTGCGCGGATTGTGGCTTAGTTTGCTACCGGTGGCCCTGGTGTTGCCATTTCTTGCCTTCGACGTCTTTCTGATAGGCCTGCCTGCAGTCGCCGTCATGCTGCTGAGTAGTGACCAATCCATGCACAGCCTTGACCGCTGGTACATGGCCCCCGTGATACCCGTGATTTATGCGGCTGTGGCCTTTGGGTTGACCCGGTTGAATCGCCGGTATGCACGCTGGGCCACAGCAGCCCTACTGGGAGCGACCATCATCGCCTACATCGCTTACAGCCAGGCTCCCCTTGGCGGCCGCTTTGAGCCATACCGGTATCGTTTGACAGAGCGCCATAAGGCAACCTGGGAATTGCTGGAAGCGGTGCCCGACGAGGCTAAGGTGGCCTCCCAAGTCGCCTTTTTGGCCACCTTATCCCAACGGGAAGATGTCTACATGTATCCATGGATTAGCATCGGCGAAGAAAACGTCGACTATTTTGTACTGGGCCGTGATTTTGCGGCCTATCCGCTGCAAATTGACGAGATCGGATGGGAAATTGAAAACATGGTTGCCGACCCGGATCTGGTGGTGGAAATGGAAGCGAATGGCGTCTATCTCCTACGCAATGGCGGCGAACCATTGCCATCTTTTCCGGTGAACCAGGTAGCCGAAGAGGCGATCAAGCTCGATCGTTTTGAGATTGCCGTTGCCGACGAGATGGGGGTCTTTCGCGTTGTGGATGAAGAGCCCTTGACTGTCTGGCCCAGCCAGCAACTGCGGGTTACCTTGTATTGGGAGGCGATCGATGCGCCAGAGGCAGAGCGGACTGTGTCGGTGCGGGTCGAAGATGGGTCCGGTGCCTTGGTAGCCCAAAAAGACGTCATGCCCAGCAATGGGGCCCGGCCGACGAGCTGGTGGCAACCGGGTTGGAATTTTAGAGATGTTTACTACTTGACCATCGCGCCGACAGCCGTCCCGGGTCCGGCCACGCTCGACGTCTTATTATACGACACCTTTACGCAGGAAAGAATACCCTTCGAGGGTGGGGAAGAAGTTCTCCATCTCTTTCAACTCGACCTGGTGAGTCAAAATCCCGAACAAAAGGTAGAGGGGTAACGGGTGGCCTCCGGCCGGCATAACCTTTGGGGTGGTCGTGAAGCGTAGTCACTTAGCTGCACTGCTCCTATGGACCGCCCTGTGCGGGTTGTTTTTCCTGACCATTCTCGTCGACCTTGAACGATTACCGGCCGGTGATTTCGCCGATCAGTTCCATACCTTTGCCTCATTTCAGGCCCGGGAGATGTCCCAGGGCCGCCTGCCACTCTGGTCCCCCCATAGCAACAGCGGCGTGCCCTTTGCGGGCGATCCCCAGGCGGCCGTCTTCTATCTTCCGCGGTGGTTTACCATCTTGTTGAGTATGCCCTGGGGCTTGTCATTTTATGCCCTGGAGCTGGAGGCGATATTCCATATTTGGCTGGCTGGCATCTTTACCTACATGCTGGCCTACTCTGTGACGGGCCAGTCGCTGGCCGGGTTGCTGGCGGCAGTCGTCTTCGCCCTGGGCGGTTATTTAACCTCTTACCCTGTGCAGCAGTTGGCCATCCTGGAAACGGTGGCCTGGTTACCACTGGTGCTATTTTTGCTACGAAAGGGAGTTCTTCGTGCTAACGATCCCGGTCGGACCTCATCTGGTGCCTGGTTTGTGGCTGCCAGCCTCATTTTGGCACTCAGTTTTTCGGCCGGGCATCCTCAGACCTTCTTGCACGCGAGTTACCTGGCCGCAGCATACTTCCTGTTCCTCACGGTTCGAGCGCGCTGGCGCTGGACTTGGATCCTCCTCATTGGCCTCCTCATAACAGCGGTGATTGTGCTGGTGGCCATGCCTAGCTGGCTGCCAGCGGTCCAATATGCGTCTCTCACTTCCCGCAGCGAAGTGGGCTATGAGTTTGTCTCGTCAGGCCAACCCATGCTGCATTTTGTTCAATCGATTGTGCCTGGCTCGGTAACGCTATGGTCACCAGAGTATCTGGGCCTGGCCGGATTGATCTTAGCGCTGTTGGCTCTTTCTGCTCGATACACCACTTCTGAGCAGAAGGTGGAGTCTATATTCTGGGCTGTGATCCTGTTGTTGGCCCTGTGGGTCTCGCTGGGCGATCCAGGTGTGCTGTTCCAGCTTGTCTATCGTGTGGCGCCGGGCTTCTCCTTGTTCAGGAGGCAGGAAAGGTTGTTAGGGGTTGCCAGCCTGAGTGGGGCGATGCTGGCCGCCCAAGGAATGGCGCTTTGGTTGGGATATGAGGGTATCCTTCATCGCCAGCAGGTGCGTAAGCTGGCTTATGGCCTGGGGGTGGCTATCTTCGTGGCGGCGATCGTGTTGTTCGCAGCCTGGCCCAAGGCAGAAGCCGGCTGGGTGACAATCCTGGTCCGGCAGATTGGTATTGGGATCGTTGTATTAGGCTTGCTCTATTTCCGGCGCTGGCCCCGAGCCCAGGCCTTAGTGCTGATTTTACTGCTGGTGGCCGATCTATATCTCGTCTCTCTCAAGAGTGTCCAGCGCCAGCCGATGACAACGGCCGGCTATTGGCAATATCCGGAATGGTTGAACGAGTTTGAATCGGATTACCAGCAAGCCGGACCGTCGCGGATCAATTCTAATGGCCGTTTCTGGGGTAATGCGGGTGAACTCTATGGCTGGGAAGACATCAGTGGTATTAGTCCCTTGAAGCCGGACCTACTGGCCAGGCTTGACGACTTACCCCGCAAGCTTCGTTTTCGTTTGCTCAACGTGTCTCACTTCATCTCCTGGGAACCCATTACTGATGAACATTTGACCCCGCTATTTGATATCCAGGAGGGTCTCGATCCAGATCGCCCGCTCTGGGCCAGGATCTACCGGGTGAAGAACCCCCTTCCCAGAGCCTGGATGGTTTACCAGCCGGTGGTCACACCGGATGCGGAGGCCGCCTTCCGCTATATGAAAGAGCCAGTTTTTGAGCCGGCCACTGAGGTGGTTCTGCACACCGACGTCGAAAATATTGAATCGGTGCAACCGGCTGAACTGTCCAAACAGCCGGAAGTAAAGTTCCAGACCAGGAATGCGGGTAGCTCTAAAATCCAGGTGACGACGGAATACCCTGGCTTTCTGGTTATCAGCGAGTGGTTTTATCCGGGCTGGGAGGCATTCATAGACGGCCAAAAAGCACCACTCTATCCAGCCAATTACGCCTTTCAAACCATTTTGGTTCCGCCGGGTGACCACGTGGTCGAGCTTCGTTACAGGCCTCCAGAAGTGGCCGTCGGAATCGCCATATCGCTCCTGGCTTTGCTGGCCGCGGTTTTGCAGGCCCGGTTCTGGCGGCCGGCCATCACCAGAGCCTCAGACGAGCGAGGTGTAGCGGATTTACCTAAACTGCCAGTGCCAGCTCTGCCCAAATTAAGTTGGTCCAGGCCAAGGCGAATACCCTGGTTATGGCTGATCGTAGCTGTCCTCTTGTTAGGCTTCTTCCTGCGCGTCTTCCGCCTGGATTGGCAAGAGCTTCGTGGTGATGAAGCCTTCAGTTACCTGTTTGCCAGCCAACCGGCGGCCGAGATCATCCCCGATCTCCTGGGCGATGGGGATCCTCATTCGCCCTTTCACTACCTGATGCTGCATGGCTGGATGAACCTGTCCGGAGACAGCGAGTTTGCCTTGCGAACCATCTCGGTCATGGCCGGTGTCGTAGCGATCGCGTTGATGTTTCAATTAGGCCGGCAATTGGACGGCATTCGCCTTGGATTGCTATTGGCCATCTTAGTGGCCCTCTCTCAATCCCTGGTCTGGGTGGGGCAGGATGTGCGCAATCAATATGTGCTGGGTCTAACCTTTGCCTTGCTGGCAACCGTGGTATTGGCCAGGGTATTGGTGAACTCCGATTGGAAGCTGTGGGTTTTGTATGCCTTGGCTTGTGCGGCAACGATTTACAGCCATTACTATGGTCTGTTCGCTTTGTTGGGCCATGGCGCTTATCTGCTTTTGAAGCCGGCAACACGAAGGCAGTGGTTGGCCTGGATGGCCAGCGTTGCTGGCGCCGTTCTGCTGTTTCTGCCTTGGCTGTTGGTGATGTTGCCACCCCTGCTGGAAGCAGGCCAGTTAGGCGAGCCCAGCACGCCAGATCTGACCCGTCACCTGGTTACGATCGGGATCGAGCTGGCCTCTGGTTCGGTGGTCGAAGGCCGGGTGGCAAGGTGGCTGTTCGTGGGCTTGTTGCTGATTAGCG
>Ga0209536_100005142_pt1 | contig 20459 bp, 37 predicted proteins | sample DeeMarSeWOR28_12_FD_187461 | JGI IMG/M metagenome (GOLD analysis project Ga0209536, IMG submission 187461) | Marine sediment microbial communities from White Oak River estuary, North Carolina - WOR-2-8_12 (SPAdes) (version 2) | ecosystem: Environmental > Aquatic > Marine > Intertidal zone >...
GTTTTAACTGATTTTTTATAAGCTTTCAACATCGAAGTCACAGTGAAAAGCAAGGAATTCACTGATATCACCGTCCTTTTCCTTCATATCAATGAATGTAGCCCAGTCTTGACGACGTGCTGATTCATCAACTTGTCCATCATACTCGAATTCGTCCTTAAGAAGGGGAAGATAGTGTGCTTCCCATTCTGCTGCTAGACGGTCACTTTTCTCTTGGATAAGGTCTTCAAGTGCCTCTTGGAATGCTGGAGCAAAGGCAGCCAAAATGGTGTCTGCAAGTGCATTTTCATTTAAATGGTCACGAAAGTCCCATTCGTCTAGGTCTGCTTCTGAGGTTAAGCCACTTACCAAGTCGTCAATGAAGTCACCAATACGGTTTTCAAGCTCTGGAATCATCTTGTTGAAATCGAAGGTCATTTAGTCTCCAAGTGATTTGTGTGGTGAAGTGATTTCTCACACCCATAATGTAACACGATAGGGCGAGTGCTGTCAAACATAAAGATGTCAAGAAAATGTCAAGAGTGATTTATTTACTCGACAAACGCATTGAGATAATCACGATTGCCATAATGGCGATGAAAAGTGAGGTATCAATAATTGTCAATAACATGTCAAATCCTTGTTAAGTTTATGTAAAGTTTATAGGGGTTTTGTTACGAGTTTTTCACTTGACACCATATGTAGAATATGTACTAAGTCTGTACCACAATATATGGTATGCCCAAGTGATTAATAACAAACTAACCATAAGCGGCTTAAAATGACCCTAATCACCACGTTTGTGTATCCCACTGTGTCCCATTTTGTACCATTTCTTCCCACTCTTTCCCCCACTCCATATCTGACCTGTGAATCCACTTCCATCTATTGTAATTGGCTATCTCATATTCAGAAAGAAGATAACGAAAACCAGGTTCGATATTCCAGAATGATCCTGCTATTGGTTTTGAAAAGATAACAATTGTCTTAAAATACACGTTAGATCGCTGGATGATATCAGTGACTTCCTCACCATACTGTTTTCCTGCTGAATGATAATAAGGATAAGTGACTTGCTCTATTAGCCTTCCTGTGATAAGGAACCTTCCCACTTCCTTTTCTTCGCCCGCGCTTAAGGGCGGGTTGTCTCGTTCTCCTCTCCAGAATGATTTGTTAAACTCTGTTCCGCCTATTACAAACTCACCAATGATATCTCCAGGTCTTAACTGGGAAGGAGACATAATAATCTTTTCGTCATAAGCCATTATGCCTTTAACTATTAATCATTATTCCCTTTCTTCCCTTTCATTCCCCTTAACTAATGCTAATGGTTTAACTTTATTCTTTTTAGTCCTCGGCAATCTTCCATACCAAGGAATAAGTCACAGAGGAAGCCCAATCTTCTTGTGAAGTTGTTACCCCTTCTCTCCATAACAATTGTTCAATATAACTCTTCTCGACATGGATCAAAGAACCTTGCTCTTCGCCATACCATTGAAAGTGATTTGGATTATCCATTCCTGTGAGAGTCTTGGACCAAAGCACATAAAGCACGACAATAGGACCAAGTGACATTCTTGGGGTTTTATCTTCTTCGAGGATATCACAAACAATGAACTTTGTCACTTGCAAACCGTGATACCATTCTGTGATGATATCTCCTGGTTTAACCCCTAACTCTTCAAGGGTTTTTCTTTTCTTGTCTTTTGGAATGGATATCACTTTTGAACCCTTTTGTTATATCAATACTTGAACCTTGGGTTTGGTCCGTTGTCTACATCATAAGTCACCATGAAAGAGCAATCGTTGAAAGTCGAGCTTGGATCTGCTATACTCATTCCCCACAACCAAGTATCTACGTCACCTGGTTCCCAAAAGCCATTGCCTTGGATACAATAGCCTTTTATTCTATCTTCCATTTGCTCAAGCACAATAAAGGTAGAATTGCTTGGCTTGTGAAGAACAATATTTCCTGGTTTCAAAGGGGCAGTTGCCTCATATCGCATTACGACTCTCCTTTCATATTCCTTTTGATTTTCGGCAATGATATCATCAAGTTCTTTTGGTGCGCTCATAGCATTTATCCTTTTCACAAAAGCAGGGAAGTTAGGGCTTTCTCTGAGATTCCTTTTGAAATCAGTTTGATTTTGCCTTGTCTTAGATTATTGCGAACCCAAATGTGAGAGTAGTTAATGAAGGATCCAACTTGTGAGTTTGATTCCCTGGAATCGTAAGTTATCAAGATTCTCCAATTAGGCTGAAGTCGGGCATCTATTGAAAAGTTCTTTCGGTCTATGTTATAGCAATCATCAATAATCACTCCATGAATGATTCTTTGGTGCTTCATTCTTTCTGGATAAGCAAGTGTCTCCGGGTAATATATCTCAAAGCTTACCAAATCACCAATGTTGAATGATTCCAACTGGGGAGTTTTATTTTCTTCTTCAATTGCTCTCATTCTTCCTGCTCTTCTTTCTCTTCTGGTTTTGCTCTTGAAATAATCGTAATCGTTCCATCTGCATCTAATCTTGGATCAAAATAATTCCATTTGTTCTTATACTTTACCGTTCCTGCTACGTTGTAGTCTTTGTCTTTTCCTTTGAGAATAAAGAACTTGCAATGGTCTTGCCAATTGTCTTCTTCTTCACCCATTCCAAGATAAATGCCCGTGAAGCCCCAATTTACCGCTCCTATATAATCATAATCGATTAAGTCACCAACCTCAAATGGAAGGTCAAACGGGATTTTAATTGTTCTCTCCTTATTCACGGTTTGCTATCCTTGAAGATATCTTTAACTCTGAAGACTACCTCTACCTTGCCCTCTCTTATCCATTCAACCATTTCATCCTTGGTATATGCTCTTTGTGTATGGATTTGACAAGGGACATTTCTCCAAGCAAGTGGTGACTGTAATAGTTCTCCGTATTCGTCGTGAGAAGGCATCCAAACTTCGTTATAGATATAAACCACGCACCAATACTTGGTGTTATGTTCTCCTGGTTCTATGCTTGTGATAATCCCTGTTGAGATATAAGTCCCTTCTAATACTACATATGGGTTGCTGATGATTGAAATGATATCACCTGCTGATATCTCTGGTGTTTCCTCCGATATATTGTATTTTCGTTTAAAGATTTTAAACACTTGATACTCTGTTGGAAAAAAAATTTGGGCGAAAAAAATCGCGGTTCAATCACTCTTCTCACTGGTACGGCGGCTGCTGCGGCTCCGATAGAATCTCATAATAATCATAATCACTATAAATAAACACCTGGATAATCGCCCCTACCTTCGCCCATCCTCGCCCGGAATACAAAACATACCCGTCATAATAATGAGAATGCCCACCGAACCACGTTAAATCGTCATCTGCTCTCTCTCTGGAGTTTAATAGAAGGTAAACAGCACCCGTTCTTATATAACGAATAACCTGTCCTGGTCTAAAGTGCTTGCCAAAATCGTCGTCCACATATTAGTTAGTTTCAACCTGCCTCAATCTCTTTCCAATCTTGGAAGCGAAAGTCCACTATCCAACGGGGATTATTGCTGAAATTCCATGCTGGGTCATAAAGGTAGTATACCTTTACTTTATTGCTCATTCTTGTTGTCCATACTTGGTTTGTCGTCATCTGCTTCACTGGAAAATAGCTTGCACTCAGAACTATTGCCTTTGCTCCAAGGATACGACTCTCAATGAGAGAGCCGACCTTGGGAAGATCAGTTAGAGGCTCCTTATTCGTCAATTGCAATTACTCGTTCGTTCGTTTGGAAGTATGGACGTTGAGCATGTTGCTTTGTGGTCATCCACATACGCTGACACTTGCTTGGAACAGGCTTTGGAGCCTCCATATCAGTCAGAATAATGTGACCATCGAATCCTCGCTCATTGACCCACTTGGTTGGCGCATTAAAGCAGGTTCCACCAGTCAAATAACGATTCTTTTCTCGGCGCTCGCCTCGCTTCCAAACATGGACATGATCTTCTGAAACCTGAGTATCAAAAGGAACAATCGTAAACTCAGCAAGTTGAGCAAGCTTCTCAAGTTCTGAGTAGAAAGCACCGAGCATAGCATCGGATACGGAGCCGGATTGGTCAATGGAAACCGCGATTTTCGCTTGACGGTTTGCTTTACGTCCTGGATGAATGTAAGCATAGCGGCGATTGAGACGCTTGATAGTCGAGGTCTTAGCAGCCCTTTGAGACTTCTTCACGAAAGAGCGCAGTACAGCACGCCAATTGACCTTTGGGGTAATAGCTTCTTTAATCTTTCCTCGCATTGAAGCAGATACAGAACCAAATCCTTTTCCTTGTGCCTCGGAAAAAGCATCTTTCACAGCATCTTTTAATCGCTCTTCCGCAATCTTGCGAGACTCATCTGTGCCGTCGGAACCGCCCCATTCAGAGTGGTCGTCGAAACCGTTGCCGGTATCATCACTACCGTCGCCTCCACCACCACCAGAAGAAGGTTCACCGTCACCTTCACCACCTTCACCTTGCTCACTGGTTTGGGACTGTTGCGTCATTTCATCGGTAACAAGCTCCATATACTGCTCAGCAGCGAGATTCGGAGGTAGTTCCTCGTAAGGACCGACACCAGGAATAAGAGCACGATCAAGCGGCAACATCGAAGAAACCACACGATAACCTGACTTGGTGCCGCCATCAATCGTGTATGTAGTTAGATCGCTATTAATGGCGAGGTCTGTGGCTATGTTCCACTTCTTTGTCATCTTCCTCTTGGTTTTGTCTTGCTTGTCAAACGGAAGACGAGTTGTAACGTGGAGAAGCATGATGTGATAGAATTCATGCAGCAAAACTCCCTTTACGAACTTAGGGTCTTGCTCGAACATATCTGACATGAATGCTTCGTTATAAAGCAGTTCAAACCGGCACTTGTCTTCATTGAAGCAAACACCAGCAGTAGGAATTGCCCTTGTAGGTACCTTCTCCATACGCCGCGAAAGAGCAGCAAAGAACGGCTCATCGCGGAGTAGGGCTACGATATGGTCATCGAGGTTGAACTTGGTCATGAACGTTGCTCCTTCTTACATTACTAATGTATCATGCTGAGGAGATTTATCAAGGAGAAAGTTGTCAAGGAAATGTCAAAAGCCATACCGATGACACAAGGTATTCTCATGAAATTTATGGTCTACTCCTTGACTATCGCGAGCAAGGAACAATCCAGTTCCAAGGTACCTAACGATAGTCACAAGGAGATCTTCACCTTCAAGCTCAGGTTCGAGATACCAAACGGTATCTCCTGGCTTGAACCTGCTATATTCTCGGACTCTCACTTCGCACCGAGGAGCTTGATAAATTCCTCAACCTTTCCTTGCTTTGCAAGCTGCTTATGGAAGTTCGCTCCATTCTCAGCAGAGATCTGACTATTTGCCGCAGTCAGTGTAGTGAAGAGTTTCATACGGGCTTCTGCTGGGAGGACATCAAAGTAAGATACAAGGTTGACAATCTTGAACTCTTCAAGGGCATCATCGAAGGCACCAGAAGCGGCGATCTTCTCGATAAGAGCTACGTGATCAACAAGTCCGAAATCAGCGGTCTTTTCAATCTTTCCGTGGACAATGATATCCTCAGCAGTCACTTGACGCTCGTAATTCTCAACGAAGTCACGGAACGCAACCGCAGCTTCAAAGCCGACAAAACCATTGGCAAGGTTGAAAAGCAAGCCTAAATCTGCTTCTTCGTTGTCAAGCATAGCAATCTTGGCGTAAGTGTTGTCAAGACGGTGCCAAGAACGACGAGAAGGATAGACTACTCCAGGTTCAAACTCAGCTTTGTGCTCCAGGTGATCACGGTTTTGATTGATAAAGTCCCAAACAATAGGATGAATCTCGTTCTTACCCCAAGTAAGCCAATCTTCAATTGAAGGCTCAACATCGAAAGTAACCCAACGGTCAAGTTCTGCCGGGTCCATATCAGCGACTTGGTATTGTGCCGCATGAACGCCACCATTGACAGCGCCGAATACGACGGTACCAGGATGAAGCTTCCAACCATTGATCTGGCGAGAGTCACCAAGCTGGAAGAATCCTTGACGAACCTCGGTAGTTGCGCGGTCAACTTCATCAAGGAAGAGAACCACAGGCTCAGTGCAAGCCTTGACAAGCCAAGCGAAAGGGCGGAGAGAAGCAGCAGATTCACCGTTGACATTGACATCATGAGGGGAAGGAAGACCAAGCAAGTCGCCTTCAGTCATTTGAGAAGCACGAATCTCAACAACAGGAAGAGAAGTTTCACCGTCCTGAACTGGGCGAGTGGTGCCATTGTCCACATCCCAAGTCAATCCTCGTGCAGTCTGGTAAGCAACCCAAGACTTACCAATACCGTGACGACCACGGATAAGGACAGAATAAAGGTTATTCTCATCGCCCGAAAGGAGCATTGGAATCATAGCTTTGAGGTTTGCGAATGTGATTGCGACTGACATAGTGTATCTCCAAAGTTAAGTAGTGGTCGCTGTGCTTACATCTATAATTTATCAGTTCTGTTGTCCTGTGTCCACAAGAAAGTTGTCAAGAGAATGTCAAGAGATTTTTGGAAGCAGAATAGGTCCGGAAGAGTGCTTGTGCTTGGCATATGCTTCTTTGACACTGCCATCTTCGCATTCAAGCCATCCTTCTGGTGGTACCGCCTTTATGCCGGTAGGGCTTATAACCTTGAAGCACTCGCGAGCCTCACTAAACCTCTCATAGTCGCTTCCCCCATACCAATGGACAACTCCATAATCAAGGAGAGTTTGGTCAGCGAAGAAGCCCAGCATTTTATCGCGCCAAGCTCTATCATCGGCGAATAGCATATTGATCTTGCGAGCAAGGAATTTAGGAGCATAATACTGACTAAAATCAAATCCTCTGCCCTTCTTGACATTGGGATGGTCAAAGTAATCAGACTTGCGATGCCAGAAGGAGATGTCTTCCCAGTTAATCCTGGTAATAATAAGGTTATCGTCAATGTAATTGAGAGATACCATTGCTCCTACCGAAACATCATTGCGGTGCATTGCTTCAAGGAACATCTTTCGATAAGCTTTGTTCTGTTCCTTTGTGACTTCCATATGCTCTTTCAAAGTCGAGCAAGTACGACGAGTATGACCTTGCTCAGAACAGTAAGAGCACTTGCGAGGTCCGCTCTTCTTGGCTTTCTTCATATCATACTTGGCAACCCAAGGATGCTCATCGCCGTATTCTGCACGCCATTCCTCAATACGAGCCTTGTAAGCAGGACAAGTAGACTTGTTGTGTCCACGATTGTGACAGTAGGAGCATCGATTAAAAGACTTTGTGGTAGATACGATTGGCATTGACTGACTCCGTTCTGGTGTTCTTTCTTCTTACTTCTATAATATATCACGGTTTCAGCACTTGTCCAACACAAAGTTGTCAAGGAAATGTAAAGTCTGATAGTTGACTTTGCAAAAGAGATATCAAGATAGAGCCACTATCGGTTTTCTCGGAGCGCCGATATCCTAGTTTGTGCTTCTGTTTTTAGACAGCCCCCACAAACTGGAGGGCTCGGTTATGGTTACTCTTTGTGTAATCAGAAGCGACTTATCTTAATATCCCTTTTGCAAGGTCAATTATCCTCTTTTCTTTTTTAGGTATCGCTCCTGAATCACCATTGTATCACTCATTCCAAAGGGAAGAATGACATAACCACGAGCACCCTTAGCGTGCGATACGATGATTCCATCGTTCTTAACTACAATAGCGGGGAGATCTCGCAAAGAGTGCTTGATAGGTGCTGTCTTGCGAATCTGGACAAGTGAGCCATTTTCATACTTTGGCTCTTCTCTCAGCATTGCAAGTACCTTTTGAACAAACTTGTTGTTCGTGACAAGCTTGTTGTATTGCTTTTCACTTGGAATAAACTTAGGGTCATCCAGGATACGGTCTGCCAATTGGCTGAAATAAGGCGGATTATGCTTGTAATACTCAGCAGCCGCACGAGCATTGAAAGCTTTTTCTTCATTCCAGTCATCATACCAGGCTTTTCGAGCAGCGATTACTTCTTCTGAGTATCGTGCTTCAACATGCTGGAATGTTGACCATTGCTTTGGAGTAATGGTATCTTTCTTCTTGGCATACTTTACCACATCTTTCAGGAAGTTGTTTTCCCAGTCTGTAAGGGTGATATCTTCACGAGCAAGTAGAGCCTCAATGCGAGCAAGTTGTTCCAATGTGATACTCCTTTGTTCTGACATGTATATCTTATCGGATAGACTACGACTTGTCTACCCCCAAGTTGTCAAGAGAGTGTCAATAGTTAATTATAGAGTTCTTTTCTTGGTGCCACTCGAATTCGGTTAGCATCTCATCTAGGACATGTTGAAAAGCATCGGAATTGTATAACTTTTTCCTATGTTTTCTCTTGTAGTCCAGCGAGTCTGTAACATGGTATACATCAAGGAACTTCTGGTTTTTAAGGTTGAAGGCGTCAATCACAACAAAAGAGTTCTCTCCTAGACAATAAACTTCACCAGGTTTACACTCTGATGCTATCAACCTATTGGGCAACTTCAACCTCACTTAACGGTAGCCAGCCAAACCAGCCTGTTTTATCTGAATCAAGAAAGACGCTTTCGCCTAAATCCAAGACTGAACGTGGACTTTGGCGGACATTGAACCGTGGACCATTTTCGCGAATGCGGTTCTTGGTGCGCTGAGAAGCGCCCTTGGTAGGGCGCAACTCAACGATATCACCGGTTTTAAAAGGGAAGTTCTTCATCCATTTGATCCTTTACCCAATCTGGTGGAGAGTCATAATCATCGTCGAAGCCGTATTCTGGCTCATAGTTGTAGCCATCATAATCACGGTCGTCGCTGTAATACTCTTCAGAAGTGGGCATAAGGGGTTTGAGCCATGGGTGCATAGTGTTCTTTCCTTTGTTGTTAGTTCCGTCCGAAGACATGTATAATTTATCAGATTAAGTCAGTGCTGTCTACTGTTTTTTTGTCAAGAGAATGTCAAGACAGAGTGATGTAGCCAAGCGACTCAGTATCAACGGATAGTTCCCACTTTCCTACGTCTCGCATTTCTGGCGAGGTTTCAAGGAGATTTCCAAGCGGAACCTCAACTCCAAACTGGAATGTGATTTCTCCCCACTTGTAATCGTGTTGTTCTGTTTCATACTCAAAGATATCGAGTTCCCAAGACTTATCCCAATTCAGTTCTTTTGACAAGTTTTCCGCTACTGCTTGCCGATTTTCGGGGGTGACTTCTTCAGTCAAAACCTGATTTTCTTTCAGCCAGTCAGATATATTTAGTTGAAGTCCTGGTGTTGCGGCGAACTGAGAGAAGGTAGTTGCAATGTCGCAAGCGTCGAATGCGTACTCTACTTTTTCCGAACTGCCCAAGTTCACATCCATTGAGTCAGCAAGGTGCGTAACTGTGACAACGGTGTCAGAAGGTAGGTTCAAGTTGCGTAGTCTATCTAGTATCGACATAATGTCTCCTTTGTTTTAAAGCTTGCTGTTCGGGAAAATCTTATAAAAGATTCTTCGAATGTCTGTTATTGCGAGATGAGCAAAGAACTTAATCATTAGTTCTGTATTGCTGGGTTTCCTAGCTCGTTTCATCTTTCTTTGTTCCTGGGAATGAAAGCACGTTATTTGGAAGCGATTGTTCTTCTGGTTCTGGCTCTACCTCTCCTTCATCCTGGATTACTCCGCCTTCCCTTGATAATCCAAATGAATCTTCCCATTTCTCTATTAGTTCCTCAAGCATCTCAATGAGAACATAGCAAGTATCAAGCGTCCATCCGTCTGGTGCTTTGCCTTGTTCATAAAGATAAGACCAGTTTGTATGGGTATAAACAAGAGATTGATGGATAAGGATAAGTTCGATATCCGATAACTTTGTCAAGTCGTCCATTGAAAGCTCAGATTAGAATATCGTTAGCGTCCAAAAGACTATCCACCAATTGGATAATCCCGTCAAAGTGCTCAATCGCCTGGTCCCTGTCAAGACCGAAAAATCCTTCAATGAAGTCTGAGTTTGAGTTTTGCATTGCTTCAATGAGATAAGAAAGAGTTTCACGTTGTTCCATCAAAAGATCAACATCAACTGTTCCTGCTTCTCCAAGTTCAATGAAATCATATTTGTCCATCATTTTAGGCTCTCCTATGTTACTCTGGTAATATAACAAATGCGAAATGGCTTGTCAACAGTAATTTGTCAAAATATCGTTTTCGATGGCATTCCTGTTTGGATTGGTAAAATAATTCGTCTTGCGTTGTCCGCCCTTGTGAGTCATCATTGGGCGAACATAATACGAAATTCCATAATCATTATCCAGGTTGCCATTAAGAGTGCTGGTAGCCTCGTTTAAAACTCTTGTATGCTCCATGATCATTTCATATTCTTTTCTGGGGAGGACGTGATGACCCATAAAAATTGTCGTCTCGTTTGTCTTTTCAGCAGAATAAATATAGATATAATCAGGCTTTGGTACTCCGCTATTATACATGGGGGACGAAGTATTGCTAGAAGTACTCTTACATTCTAAAAAATAGACCTTGTTGTTGCTCTTTACGATGAAATCTGGGCTATTGTGAGTCCCGCATGGCTGTGAGATGTACTCTCCGTTTTTCAAAGAACATAGTTCATTATCTCGCATCCAACTATCGCGCTCAGCTTTGGAGATCTTTTGGGTCTTCGATGGAGCGCAGCCATGCTTCTTCAATAAATCTTCTACGGCATCCTCATGTTTTGAAATATTGTGAACAGCACCACTGGTAGCGGCATAGTTCTTGTAGTATGGCATATCAAGAATGTCTTCGAAAAAAGCTCGCATTTCTATCTCCTGATTACTTCTTTAATATAACAAATGTGAAATGGCTTGTCAAGAAAAAACTTAAACTGTTTCTTTATTGATGCAAACTGGATGCCTGCCTGGGACCATTGCGATTAATCTAGGATATTCCTTCTCAATCAGCCTCCAAGCGACGTGCTTGTCATTTGGACCCTGAACTGTACGAGCACCAACACGACCGCTGTGCTCGCGAAAAACAATGGTCCAAGCCATGTTTCCAACACCAAACGTGATTGCTTTATTCTTCATCTTCTTTTCCTCGGATGCTGTATGCTGCGGGAATCGTCATACCTGATTTCTTACCGGCACTGTTAATGAAATCCTGCTTTGCTTCCTCAACATCGCGGAGCCAACCTTCGAGAGATTTCTTGCGACCCTGAGACATCCCAGAACTTACTTTGATTCTGCGTATTTCTTCATTGAGAAGAGTAATAATGGTATGATAAGTGTTATTGAGCATAAAGGACTCCGTAGAAAGAAAAGTATTGTTCAGGGTTTTCATCAGTCACATAGCCATGAATGGCGGACTTAGTTCTTGTTTCGGGCTTGTTCCTATTGGCGGCACGAAAGATTGCCCCATCAGACTTGCGGACGAAAGCAAAAGTGCGGTATTGTTCAGGTCCAAGAAAAAAGTTGCCGTCATTGTGTTTGCGCACTCGAATCAAGCGATAGTAGGTTCTTCCTGTTTTAACTTCAATCCACTGACTGTGAATGAAATTATACTGAGTTGCCTCTTCTTGAAGAATTCCTGCTTCCAACTTGGTAATAAGGCTTTCAAGAGCATATTCAACTTCTAACTCAGTAGGTTGACTCACAAGTGCCTCAGTGGTTCATCTTCTTACATACCTATTGTAACATAGTGAAAACGAAAGTCAAGAACTTTTTCGAGAAAAATCAATCTTTTTTATTAGAAATGGAATCTCTTCTGGACTTCTGTATATTTTCACGGTTCGCTGGGTTTTAAAGCAGTAAAGAGTCACCTCAACGATTGGAAGGTTTGCTAAGCTGTAATATGGATCTGCTACTTCGTTTTCAGCAGAATAAGAATAAGTGCCGTATGTTATTAGGTTTTCTGGTTCGAGCACGATGCCGTATCCCCACTCTTCTTCGATTGAGGAACCTTTCCACTTGACGATTTCACCTATCTCAAATGTCTTTTCATCGGACACGGCATTTGTTTATCCTTCCTCTTTCAAGGTCATAATCGAATCGTAAGCATCACGCTTCACATTAGATAGTTTCTCCAAATAGCCAAAGTTCCTTAAATTCTTGAAAACGATATTTTCAACCGAAAACTCGCCTGCTGACGACAAACCCGCTCTACGGAATTCTGAAAGTTTTTGTTTCATACGGTCTGCTTCGCCATATGCTTCTTCAAACTTTCCTTCTCGTTGGAGTCGGTCAATCATATCGATAGAGTCCATCATGCTCTGAGTTTTCTTTCTTACATCATTCTCACTTACCTGGAAGGATTGTGGCTCTGGTTCAATAATCCACTCGTCGTTAAGAACAGAGTAGACACCAGTAGAATGATGCGGCTCGTTTTCGTCCTGGACATAGACCTCGACTTCGTGATCTTTGATTTTGATCTCGTGGTTTCTATTCCAGTTTGTTTTGGCTTCTGATAAAAACTTCTTTACAAGTTCTTTGTCCTCATTCACATCATTATAGTCAATGACGATATGCAAGTCTACATCGGACTTATCGGTCCAGTTGTAGTTTGCCAAAGAGCCTGTAAATGTTATGTCCTTGATTTCTGCCGGAAGTCCCAAGCTTTCGTAGAAGTCTCGTGCTATCTTCAAAAGCTTTTCAGATATTTCAGGGTCAAGCTTCTTATCGCTAGTCCAAATATCTTGGTTTAAATCTTCTTGAATTTCTGGGATATAGTCTGCTTCTTCGAGCGGACCAAGACCAGACTTGGATTTCAAGACCGGCTTCTTGGTGTACGGAGAAGTATTCTTTTGCTTTCCTTTCGTCAGAGTATCTTTCTTGAAACGAAGGTTTTGAGCCTTCGCCCACTTTTGATAGGGCTCGACTTCATTTAGGATGCTAAGATATTCTCTCCACTCTTGCATTTATATCTCCAATGTATTAATTAGTCATCACCGAATGTTTCTTGACGATCATCTTGATAAGTAATGATTGTTTTATTCGCTGGGTGAGGTTCAATGTGGACTCTAACAAAGTCAGACATCGAGTCAAAAATAGCGATACCGCCTCGTGGTGGAGGATAAAGCCAGTGAACAATACACTGACCTGTTCCCAAAACAACACCTTCAATGATAACTCCTTCGCCAGAAACACCAGTCTCGTCATGTTGGCGACATACTGTGAATGTTTCAATACCGCGAGGAGCCAACTTGGAAGGTGGCTTTGGCTTTAAATCTAATTCTTCTTCACTCATTTTGTTGTACCTCTAACGTTTTCAGGATGTCGTATGTTTCTTCCCAACTCTTCACGGAATAAAACATATCTTCATCTCCCAAAGCTTGGACAGCACTGTAATCATTGCCGCCCTCGTGAGTCTTATCACCAAAGAAAATGATTCTTTTTCCTGGATGATTTGTCTTTATATAGTTCACTGCTTGTGATTTATCTTGCCCCTTGGGATAGATGTCGATTGAGATCTCTCCTCCGATGGATACTGTAAGTTCTTCACCGTGATGTTGTCTGATGGTTTCTGCTATAAGTTCTCGTTCTCGATTCTGGATATCCCAAGCATGATATTCCTTGCGTTGTTCGAGTGTAGCATTTCTTCCGACGACACTGAAGTTCACCATTCCTGTGCGCTCTTCAATGTGATTTCCTGTCTTTGTTGGGTACTTTGTGTACTCAAGAAAAACAAGGAGCAACATATACATTCTGTCACTTATCTTGAAGTCATTTCGGTATTTAATCTCGTCGTTAATCCATAACTCGTTGCCAGAGCACGTAAAAACGCCATCACAGGCATTTAACGAACGAGGGGTTAGTTGGTCCTTGATTTTACCAAAATCGCTCCCAGAGGCTAAATAAGCCTGATTTTTGTTAAAGAACGAGCAAAAGAATTCTTCGAACTCTTCTGTGATCTTTTGTCTTGGGGGCGTTAGGGTTCCATCAACATCGAACAAAAAAATGGAATCCTTGAGTGTCATGCTTCTCCCGCTGGTTTAAAGTTCCTCATCATTTCGTCAAGTACCTCATCTGAGATTTCTTCCATCAATGCCTTCGCGGATTGTCCTGGAAGTTTTGCTGATTCATTAAATTCATCCAGCATATCCCAAAGAGATTCATTTTCATCTTTTAATAGTTCGTTGTGTTCTTTTAGTTCTTTGATACACTCAACAAGTGCTTCTCTATCTTTCGTTAAAAAATCGTTTTCTTTCTTAAGTTCTTCAGCCTCTTGTACTGAGATTACTCCTAGAAATGACATCAAAAACTTATACATAATGTTCTCCAAACTACTTTAACTAGTTTGCTCATAACATTATAACAGGTCGCAGTCCTTTGTCAAGTATTTTATAAATATTGTTTAACAAGATAAGCCATTCGGACTTCGGCGAATGAAGGAGGAATCACGGTAAATTCAATCATATTCTGGGTAGCATTATAGTGCCAATCATAAGATACTTCACCATCAATATAAACAATGATTGATTCAACATAAGGTTCATGAGTTAGTTCGTAAAACTCAATCTGCTGCATTTGGTTTGTCGCTTCTTTGACGGCGAGGCTCCAATCATCCAAGCAGATGTCAACAACCTGACCCTCGAAATACTCAGCCGCTTCGATATATCTGTCCCCAACATTGTGAGAAGCTGGGGGGCGTGGACAGACCGATTCATCTGGTGAAATATGAACGATTGAAGCAAGGAAAACAGTTCTTCTATAATTTTCATACCATATTGTGAAGTCTTCGACTGTCGTACTACTGTCTGACTGCTCTTCTTCATCTGAAACAAAAACAACGAGCATTGCCGCAGTCGGTCTTAGCCAAGTTCTGGCATACTCATTTATGGAAATATAGTTCTTAACAGCATCAAATCCCTCTTCGCCTTGATCACCAGGAAGTGCGGCTAACATTTGTTCCGCATCTGATAAGATATCTCCACGAGTAAGCGGAAAAGTATCTGGCTGTAATGTTGTCCAAGCGGTTCCTGCTGTAATCATCTTTAATCGCCAATTAACATCTGTTGGAAGTGCTGCCATCATTGTTTCGATACTGTCTAACAATGTTTGGTTAACCTCTGTCATTGAACAAGAGCGATCAAGAACCCAGATAATATCAATTTTGTCAAACTCTTCAATTTGTTCGAACTCATCAACCCAGATCTCAGACTTAGGTTCGATGATTGTGGTTTCGACAACTGTCCTTTGATCTGATATAGACCATTCCGAACACGCAACAAGCGAGAGGAAAGTGAGAATTAGAGCTATGACTCTAGAATCCAGCATTCTTCATTTTTCTCACAAGCTTAACGTTTTGCTTCAAAACTTTCTGGTCGATAAGCGTAGCAGGAGCGACATAAACGACGGAGCCTGCCAACTGAGGACCATTAGGAGCACGACCGACCATAATGGAGACGACAACACCGACGTATCTTCCTTGCATGTTAAAGACACCGGAACCAGAAGAGCCGCCCCAGGCGAAAGAGTGCATCGCAAGGTCGCTCTTGTAGCCCTTTCCAGCGATAGTGCCGCTGAAAGTCAAAAGATTATTGGAGCCTGGAAAACCAGAGTAGTAAGTCTTCTGTCCAATTGGGAAGTTTTCTGCTGGATAGAAGATAGCAGGTTCGCGGGAAGGGATTTTAGGAACATCAAAGATAGCAATGTCAGCAGCCTCGTCAATATAAACAAGGACTCCAACAACTTCTTGCTCTGGGGAAACAAAGTTTGCCTTGGATTCCATAACCTTTGCGCCACCAAAAGCATAAAGGTGCGCAGCAGTGATAACAATGTGACCATCACGATACTTGAAGTAAGTGCCGGAACCTCTAATCTTGGTAGGTCCGTAGTTAACTTCAACTCTAACCGCAGCATTTCTTGAAGTTCTGGCTGCGATAGTTGTGAAATCTCTTACTTGGCTTTTGTTGGCTTCCTCAAGAGAAGGAAGAAAGTCGAGATTATTTAAATCCTCTACGATTTCTCCTGGCTGGTCTGCCAAGTCATCGAGCCCAGGTAATGAACCACAGCTAAGAGTAGAGAACATTGTTGCGAAAATAGCAAATTGTTTAAAGAAAGACATTGATATTACCCCTTTGGATGCTTCCCATCCACCAGTAACTATATCAAGTTTTCTGAAATCCCGATAAATCTGATTTTGTTATGCTTCAATTTGCTCTGGCTTTTTCACCAACTTAACAATCGATGTTCCTGGGATCTGAGCGGACCTGATTGTTGGCGTGAGAATCTTCTTCATGTAAGTTTCTGGAGTCATTGTATCTTGTGGTGGATGGAACTTAATCTTAACCAAACTATGATAAGCTTCGGAGGCATCTCTGAAAACAGAATCAAGTGCCGTCACAACTGTGACACCCTCAACTGAGCGAATGTCTTGGAGCGTTTCTTCAACTCCATACTCAGAATCAATCTTCAAAACCAAAGTTGTTTCATAGACTCTGAGTTTATACTTTTCTTCGTGAAGCTTTTCGATTGCCTCTTCAAGTGCTTTATCTATATTCATTTCCATAGTACCTGTATTAGAACAATTAAAAACGAAAGAGCGATGCAAACCAGCGTCTTAGGGTGGAGAAAGCTCTCGTTAAAATAGAAATACACGAGAGCAGGAAATACCAAATAAGATAAGCCAAAAGCAACAAGCCGAGGCCCCCAAGTTTCACCCATCTCTTCAATCGCATATTTCATCCCGTATATAAATAAGTATCCTGTTGGAATAGAAAATATCAAAGGAAGAAAATTTATATAGTCTTTTGCCCACTTCCATATAAAAGGAGAATAAGTCCCGTACCAACTAATGATGTGACCCAGGACTAACAATAAGATAGCTAAAGCAAACTTCTGTGACACTAAGTCATCTCCCGTAATCGTCTTCCAATCGCACTACATCATTTAAATGATTTGTGCTTACTTCAATTAGTTCAACAGAAAACTCTGCGGCACCAAATCTGTGAATTTGTCCCGGAGAAACGTGAAAAGATTGTCCTGGGAAGAACTTTTGAATCTTATTGTTCTCATCATAGTTGTAAAGAACACCGCTTAGGACATAGACTGTCTCTTCTTTTGTTTCGTGGTATTGCTTTGAGAGCCTGTTGCCTGCTGAGATATACAGTTTCTTGCCTACATAATCTTCTGTTTGTGCCCAGATCTCTTCATAACCCCAAGGCTTTTCAATTCTCTCACTCATTTTAATCTCCTTTTGTTACCCATCCCGAATAAAGCATTAATGCTCTGCGATAATTCTTCTTCCAAGCATCAAGATCAAAGAACTCGCTATCAACGATTCCGTATTTCTTTCCAAGTTCCCAGCCCTTTTGCCAAGCCATTACCTCTTCTTTCAAGATTTCAACACGTCCTCCCATAAAGTCTCTGGAACTTTCTGGGAACATCTCTTCATACTTTTCTCTATCTGAACGAAGCTCTACGTGCCCAGCCTCGTGAAGAAGAACAACAAGCTGATGAAAGATATCATGATCAGAATTGATTACGATATCCCCTGGGTCTTCTGGGTTCTCAGGGTCATACCAGTATTCATCGGCTCCGTCCTGCTCAAAGTGAACCGTGACATCATAGAACTCCGAAAGGTGAAACTCGATACAATCGATATCTTGCTGAAACCTTTGTTCTGGCGTCATTGCTTTGCCTTCTTTCGCTTTCCAATCTTCTTACCTTTCTCACCCCGACCCCAGAAGTGCTTGTTGTTCCTGTCGGTCGTAACAAAAGATACACTAATCTTGTCTTCTTTAAAGATGTAGTGTCGCGGAGTCAACTCACCGTACCTAAGCTTTCTTGCACGATAAGGCTTTGTGTTCAGCTTCTCAAAGCATTGAGAGATGATTTCTTCTTCTGTCAGTCCGCTCTCTAATAGTTCTTGCGGAGAAGGATTAGTAAGGATGTTAGCCACAACAGGCCAGCATTTCATTCCAATACCCTCAACATTATACAGAGTGCTTTCATACCTTCCAAGCTTCAAGCGCTCATCTTCTTGACCATTGACAAGACCTGACCATTGGTCAAGCTTTTCGAACTCACATTGGATATCCATCTCAGCCTCGCAGGAGTTGCTTGTTAGCCAACAAGCGGTTTTCAACTTCGTTCATAGAACCGACGACAACAATATCGGCACCATAAGTGCCCTTGTTGACTGTCACTGTTGTGAATTGTTGACGGCTATCCAGCCCTTCTGGCAGTAGACCTCGTTCGAGGAAACCGTTAAACTGATTGTTGCTTCGCAAACACACAACATTTTCAGGATTAATGCTTACTTCTCTGAGTCTGTAGTTCTTTTCAAGTGGCACCCCAGAATCATTATAAACTTCAACAAGGCGAATATTGTCCATTTTCTTCTCCATTTATTAAACTTTTGAAATGTCTTTCTTATCAACACTGTAGATTCCCCCATCATAAAACACTGTAATGTATCTATCAGGGTCATAAGTGTCTTGAACTTGAGGATCCAAGCACATCAGATAAGACGAACTCTTCAGGTAAACATATGCTTTTACTTCTCCGTGGGCGTCTCGCTGGAGAAGTGTTGCCTTCGAGGGGACATACACATACTCACCCGTATCAATCTTGAGAGTCTTCATTTTGTTGCTCCATTAAATTGTTGCGATGAAGTTGAGATTTGATATCAATGTAGCCAGAAAGGATTTCTGTGCAGTCGTCCAGAATCATATCCATAGCAGAAAGCTTTTGGCGCATCTCGTGGATTGCCTCAATCTTTTCAAGCTCGTTCATGTCTGGAAACTTGTCTCTGATTTGGCGGACTTCTTGAAGTGCCTCGCCGAACGGAACGCAAATAAGCTTGTTCACTTCTGTTGGAACCTCTTCGAAATCAACCGAATAAGATATTTTTACGCGCACACTTCCTCTCTTTATACGAAAAACATTTGCCAGATAGCTGCTACTGTTAGTCCGATAACACTTGTTGTCACTGCCCAGATAACTCTGGAGACTTGTTCTTTCCAGGTCTCTAGTGCTTTGATTCTTGCGTAGAGTCCTTGATCTGGATTATACACTGCTTCTTTGATTTTTGCAATGTTATCTTCAATCTTTTCTTGTGACTCTTTCATGACCTCAAGGTTATCCATGAGTCTATCTAGCTTTCCATCAATCTCCACAATGTCAGTTTTTCTAACTTGGTCAGGCATGTCCAGTCCTCTTTGTGGCGCGAACCATCGTGCCTGTAAGTAGTCTTAATTCTCAACAATCGCATAGTTTGTTGTAATCAAAGTTCCAGATACAGAAGCAGCGTTTTGGATAGCAGACTTCGTAACCTTGACGGGATCAATGATTCCATGCTCCATCATGTTGACGACCTGGTTATTAACAAAGTCAAAACCAAATCCTTCTTCTGATTCCATTACCTGGGAACAAACAATATCAGAAGATAATCCAGCGTTCTCTGCCATCTGGCGGAGTGGTGCTGTGATTGCTTGACGAATAATCTCAACTCCCAAGTCCTGGTCCTTGTTGTCAGTCTGAACTTGTAGGTTGCGAGCACAGTTCATCAAAGCAGTTCCGCCTCCAGGGACAATGCCCTCAAGCTGTGCTGACTTGACTGCTTCAAGAGCATCTTCAATGCGATGCTTCTTTTCAACCATTTCAATCTCAGTTGCTCCGCCAACCTTAATAATTGCGATACCACTAGCCAAGCGAGCGATACGATCTTGAATCTTTTCACATTCAATAAGGTTTGCTTCTCGCTGGAGATCTTCTTTGAGAAGTTCGATTCGTTCTTGAATCTGGTCTTGATCTCCATTGCCGCCGACAATCGTTGTCTGATAACGAGTGACATCAATTCGATCACAAGTTCCGAAATCAACAAGCCTTACATCGCGAAGTCGCTTGCCCTGGGACTTACTGACAAATGTCGCCCCAACAGAAGCAGCAAGATCAAGAAGAGTATTCTTTCGCTCTTCTCCATACTTTGGAGCCTTAACTGCTGCAACCTTGAGAGTTCCCTTGAGAGCATTCATAATCATTGCCGCAAGAGCCTGACCTTCGACATCTGATGCGATGAAGATAAGAGGACGTGCTTCACGAGCAGCTAACTCAAGAATGTTCATAACATCCTGAACGTGCTCAATCTTCTCGTCGGTAACCAGAAGAAGTGGGTCATCGTAGACAACAGCGCGACGGCGTTCATCCGTAATGAAAGCAGAAGCAGCAAAGCCCGCATCCATTCGGAAACCCTCTACAAGCTCAAGGCTGGTCTTCTGAGAGCGAGCCTCTTCAACTGTGATTGCGCCGTCCTTGCCAGCAGCAGTCACCGCCTTGCCGATAAGATATCCAATCTGCTTATCATTGTTGGCAGAAATGGTTGCGACATGAGCGATGTCTTCCTCAGACATAATCGGGTTTGCCATCTCAGAAAGCTGTTCTGTGATTACATCAACAGCCTTTTCAATCCCTCGTTGAAGCTCGATTGGCGCAACACCAGAAGAAACATAACGCTGGGCTTCATTAAGGATTGCTCGTGACAGAA
>Ga0209536_100005143_pt1 | contig 20457 bp, 18 predicted proteins | sample DeeMarSeWOR28_12_FD_187461 | JGI IMG/M metagenome (GOLD analysis project Ga0209536, IMG submission 187461) | Marine sediment microbial communities from White Oak River estuary, North Carolina - WOR-2-8_12 (SPAdes) (version 2) | ecosystem: Environmental > Aquatic > Marine > Intertidal zone >...
CGCCTTCCTCAGAACTCGTACGACAGGCCCGTGGAGATCGTGTAGTCCGATTTGGCTGCGTCTTCGCTCGACGGGTCGCTGTCGTAGGCACCAGAGAGCGTCAGGTCCAGAAACAGGTCCTCGACGAATTCCTTGCTCAGCGTGACGTTGTAGTTGGACCTGACCCGGCCGGCATTGGTGATGCTCGGGAAGACATACACGTTGGCGGTCAGGTCGAGTTTCGGCGTATCGAACAGGAAGCTGTCGTAGCGTGTCTGGAAGATGGCCTCCAGGTCTGTGTCCGCCGTGCCGTCGCCACTTTCCTCGTGGGCCACGCCGAGGCCGCCCGCCGCCAGCCATTTACGTCGGTTGTTCTGGAGGTAGTACTTGCCGAGCCCGGCGCCCGTCAAGAGTCGCAGGTCCAGGTCCAGCTCGTCGTTCTGTTCCGCCTGTCCCAGCAGGAACCGGTACTTCCGGTTTTCTCTCAGCGCCTGGTATTGACCCGTCAGCAGGTTTCGCGTCGAGGTGTCGTCGCCGTCGTCCGTGGTGTCCGATCGGAAGGAGGCGGACACGACCCTCGTCTCCGCCGTGTACATGGTATCCGCATAGACACTGAATGTTGTGACGTCCGACGCCTTCGAATAACCATAGCCGCCACCCACGGTCAGATCGATTCGGTCCTTCCATCCCTGCTCCAGCGGAGTGATGCGGACCACGTCCATCAGCGGCAGGGGCTCGACGGCGCCGCGCTGACCCGGGATCTCCAGCGTCTCGGGTCCGCCCTTGTCACTCAGGGTGCCGAAGAAGCGCCGCCCACTCTTGACCTGCACCCGGTGAAACTCCTTGCTCACGAGCGTATCGATATCCTTCCACTCGATGTAGATCGTGCCCATGGAGTCGGTGCTGTACCGAAGCTGCCCCCGGTCCAGACTCTTTACCTCGCCGGTGATGCGATCACCATTTTTCAGCACCACGATGTCGGTTTTGTCGGCCAGGGCGGGACCGGCGACCAGTGATGCGAGGGCCAGGATGGCTGCGGTCAACGCGTGTCTTTGTGTTCGCCGATAAGTGCTCATTAAAATGTTTATATTCATCAGGTTATCGTTACTATCTAATGTCATTTATCCATCCGACGCGGCGCCGCGTGGGTCACGGCGACATTCAGATGCGGGGACTCCCGGGCAATACCGGCACAACAGACCGCGCGCATATTACTCCCTGCAAGCTGTCGCTTCGAAAATGCCGGGGAATCGGTTCCGCAGAACTCAATATCGACGTATGCCTGTCAGCTGCGCGGGTCGACCCGGTGGGTTTCTGTCGCCGCCCTGGCCCGGGCAATCACCGCCTCCAGTCGACGTTGGTGTGAGCCTGGCCAGAACACACGGCCGCAATCATTGCAGCGCTTGAAGTCGCGATAAACGAGAAAGACCTGCAGCGGGACACGGGTTGCCGCCTGGCGCCGTGGCAGGGTTGCCAGGATGCCGTTGCACTCCATGCAGCGGGTGTAGGGGGCGAGCTGAGTCCCCAGGTCGAAGGCCTGCATCACTTCATCCACTTGTCCCATGGCGTCGGTGGTTCGCAGCCAGTAGCCGTGGGTGACGCGACCGTCTTTCAGGATGCCCAGGTCCCGGGTCAGGATGATGCGGCTTTCCGCGAGCGCGCACTGGATGATCTCGGGGTCCGCAAGATCGTTTCGCCACACGGTGTCGAAGCCGAGCAGTCGCAGGTAACGGGCCAGGGTGCCCAGGTGCACGTCCACAACGAAACGGGTCTCCCGGAGCGGGGCCGGGCGCAGCCGGTTGACCGGCGAGATATCGAGCCGTTCGAACATGGGATAGACGGCCACCCGCTCGCCGCCCCTGAGAGTTTGATCGAATTCCACGGAGCGGCCGTCTACCAGGATCAGGTCGATCTCCGTGTGGGGAACGCCAATCGCTTCGATGGTGTCTTTCACCGATGGTGTGCCGCGGAAGCGGTAAGTGAAGTTCTTCTTGCGTCTCGCGGGCGGCAGGAAATCGTTCAGCTCTTCGTAGAAACGAAACTCCGCAACGCGCACGATCGGGGCGTAAGGATCGCGGGACGTTTCGCTGACTTTTCCTGAAGACCCCATGACATCAATAGTAGGCGCGGATGCCCGAAACGTGCTGGATGTTGCCGGCTTTCAGCGAAAAATCAGGGTGCGCGCAATGACGAAGTTCCACACGAAGACCGTGCCGGTGGCGATGACCTGGGCCAGGAAATAGTGTACGCCTAGGATGGACCAGCAGAATTTCATGATGCCGGTATTCAGCACGAGTCCCACCAGCGCCAGCAATGTGAATCGGGGCACGGCCGTCCGGTGCTCGGCATGACCGCCGAACGTGATCTGGTGATTGAGCCCGTAATTCACGAAACAGCTGATCACGAATCCGGTGGCGGAACTCAAGACCGGGTTCCAGTGAAAACCCTCCACGAGGATGGCCAGCACCACATAGGCGATGGCCGTGGAGATGCCGCCGGCCACGAAAAACCGCTGGAACTGGATGGCTATGGACATGATTGCCGCTTACCCCTGCGATGGCCGGGCGCCGGTTGGCGCCGGGCCGCGATATCGACCGCGGACCGGGAGGGGACGTTAGACGAGCATTCGGGGAATGGCAACCGTCAAAAAACCGCCTTCAGGGACAGCGCGTGGGACCGGGCCGATATCGTTTGTCTAATCGGATTCAACCCGTCCGATCCGACGGCCCCTGTCGTCATAGAGGTCGTACTGCCCGTCCAGGATCGGGTTTTCACGAATCCGGCCAACCCGACGACCCCGATCGTCGAAGACGTCGTAGTCACCGTCCGTGATCGGGTTCTTGCGAATCTCACGCACGCGTCGACCACGATCATCGTAGACCGTGTAGTCTTCCTCGAGAATCGGATTGCGCTCCACTCTGCCGGTGCGGCGGCCTCGGTCATCATACAGATTGTAGGCATCGTCCCGGATGGGATTGCGTTCGACGCGACCCGTCCGGTGTCCCCGGTCGTCATACACACGGAAACGATCCGGCCGGGATTCTTCGTGAGGATCTTCGTCCCCGAGGGCCCAGGGATCCGCTTCGTAATCGGTATCCCAGGGATCCGAGTAGGTTTCTTCGAACGGACCGGGATCGGCCGGGTCCGGGTCGAGCCAGTCCTCGGCGACGGCGAAGGAACCGATGAGCGCGAGGAAAATCGACGTCATCCAGAGCGATTTAAAGTCAATCATTCTCATCCCTCACACGACTCCGATGGTGGTCCCGAGGCGCCGTCCGCTCGGCGGGAGGCGGGTCAGGGCGGCCGTCCTGGCAGGAACACTGGCGAACGGAGCCCCGGGCCGACTTTCAGTGTGCAGGGGGGGTAGGCTCAGGCGGTGAGCCACTTCGCGCGCGGTCTCGCCATTGAATCCTGCGGCTTCGCCATCCAGCCGGGTCGGCGTCTCAACGGGCCGGCGGCGTGCAGAAACGGAACCAGTCGCCCACGCTGGAGGAGTAGCCGACGATAAAGAACGTGAAATGCCCGGTGGAAGACCAGCGCGAGACAACGTCGCCTTCCCGAAAGCGAACCGACCAGATGTAGTTGGTGCCCGGCGACAGGGGCTCTTCCGCTGTATAGAAGGGCGTGGTCAGATCCTCCTTGTAAACCACGACCTCCCCCGGCAGGCCTTCCCTGAACAAGACGGTGCCCCGGCAGGAAACCGACTTACGGATGACCAGGTCGTAGTGGACTTCCGGTCGTCGGGAAGGGCTCCACTCGAACGTCGGTGTCAGAGAATCGGTCACCGTGTAGTCGCCGGTTCCATGGGCCGGCCTAATAGGCTTCACACCGTACTGATGGGTATCGCATTCGATGCCCCATTCCGGCGCGCAGGGTGCCCGCACCGAGGAGTAACTGCCAACGGGCGGTTCGAATTGCACCAGATCCTTGGTCGTTTCGGCCGGATGATCCGGGTATGCTGCGGCCAGCCGGAGCAGCGCATCCTCGTAGCGGTCCGCCATGCCGACGGATTGGTAAAAATCGTTCAGCAACACGACCAGGTCGCCGACGTAAACGCTCGTCGGCGTCGCGGGCACCGTGAATCTGGCGCCCAGGTTGATCGATCGCCGGCCGCCCTTGCTGAGATACTGAAAAGCCACGATCGAGTATTTACCGGGTCCCAGGTCCCAGTAAAATTCGCCGTCTCCCGACAGTGCAATGTACTCGGCTTTCTCCTCGCCCGGGCGCAGCAGAACGAGGCCGGCACCCGTGACGTCTCCGATACCCTGCAGGTTCTCGACCTTTTTGTCATCGGCGATCACCTCTACCTGGCCGAATGCGACGCTCTGACCTTCGTCGAAAGACCGGACGGCAGGGGTGCACGCGGAAAAAAACGACGAGACGCAGAGCAGCGTCAGCGCCGCGTTCGTTGTCGAGGTTCGAAGCGACATCTGGAATCACCTCCCACGGGGACTTGGCGAAAAACGCCTGTCCCGCTTCCTGTTCGGGCCGAATCCGGGGTCTGGGAGACGACAGACAAGCATCCCCGGGACCACAAACGACCCAGCCGTATCACCCCTCCTCAATGCAGGTATGGGGGGCCGCACCAGCTACGGCAATAGGTATTTTGTGAAGCTGCGGCGATGTCGGTGGCCGCTGCAGCAGGGTTCTGATGCCGCTCTTTCTAAGGTGCCGTGATCCGTCTGGAGCGGTTTCGACACGGCTTGAAGATTCGACAAACGAGACTCAATCCGGTATCCAAGAGGCCGACGAACCGAGGGCCGCGCATGACCGTGTTCGAATACCTGATGGTGATGACGTCGATCGTCCTGGCCGTGGCGCTGACCCAGCTGCTCCGGGGCATGACCGAAGTCTGGCGGAGCAAAAATCGCTACTGGCCCCATCTGGCTTGGACGATTGTGCTGGCCGTCATCACGGTCCAGACCTGGTGGGCCTTCTGGGACCTGCACAAGATCGAGGACTGGACCGCCTACCGGTTCGTGATCGTCTTGCTGTTTCCGGTCATCATCTTTCTGGCCACCGCGGTGCTGATGCCACAGCGGCTCGAGGCCCACACTGACTGGCGCACGTATTTTCTGTCGCAGCGGCGCGATTTCATGGTTCTCGTGACCATCTTCTCCGTGACCGGTATCGTGCTTACTCGCGTGTTGCTGGACCTGCCATTCACCCATCCCTATCGGATCTGGCAGGCGAGCACCGGCCTGCTGGCCCTGTCAGGGGCCCTCGTCAAAAGCGAGCGTTACCACCGGTGGCTGCCATGGATCTTTTTGACCGTCCTGCTGTGCAGCCAGATGCTGTTCCGATCTCGACCGGGCGCCTTTGCGGGCGGTTAAGAGTCGCGGTCAGCAAGATGTGACCCGCAGACCGATTTTTCTCGCTCGGAAGACATAGATCTCTGGCTTCGACCGGGTTCGAGGGAAAAACTGACTAAACCTTTGGTGCGTCAACGAGGCCGGAGCGCCATTTCCGCTGAGCCGGACGTCCGGGCAATAAGCTATAAAGTTAATAACGGCACTCGAGTTCTTCCGGGAGACCGTTGTGACGCGTTGCTCGCAGTGCGGTGGCCAGAATCCATCGGAGGCGCGCTTTTGCAGCGCCTGCGGCACCGCTCTGGATGCGCCATTAGACGAAGCTGAACGCAAACAGGTCACGGTGTTGTTCTCTGACCTGTCGGGGTATACCGCTTTGTCCGAGAAACTCGATCCGGAGGAAACTCGCGAGGTGATGGCCGCGATTTTCTCGAACGCAGCGGAGATCGTGGGCCGCTACGGTGGTCAGATCGAGAAATTTATCGGCGACGCCGTCATGGCTATTTTCGGTATACCGGACGCGCATGAGGACGATCCATCCCGTGCCGTGCACGCTGCCCTGGAACTGCATCGAGCGGTGGCAGTGCGGGCGCCTGAGCTGCAGCAACGGCTAGGTGTGGACCTCGCCCTCCACAGCGGAATCAACACGGGTGTGGTGGTCACCGGCGATTTGTTTTTCGACCGAGGTGCGGCGGGTCCGCTGGGCGATACCGTCAACACTGCCGCGCGGCTCATGGAGCTGGCGGGGCCAGGAGAGATCTGCCTTGGGCCCGAAACGCGGAGATTCGTGGAGACGACATTCGAGCTCGAGGACATGGGCGTGAAGTCGCTCAAGGGTAAGGCCGAACCGTTGCCCGTATTCCGGTTGACTGGTCGTGCCCCGGTTCATGACGGCCGCCCTCGACGCCGCGGCCAATTCATTGGTCGACAGGAGGAGATTGGTGTGCTGCTCGGCGCAGTAGATCGACTCCTGGACGGCGAAAGCGGCGCCGTCGCCGTCTGCGGTGGTCCGGGGACCGGTAAAACCCGGCTGCTCGAGGAGCTGCGAGAGCGCGTGGGCAAAGAGGTGCGCTGGATCGAGGGTCGAGCATACCCCTACACGAAAAACATTCCATTCTTCGTGCTCACCAATCTACTTAGCTGGAACTGGCGCATCCTCGAGAGCGATCCACCTGCAGCGGTGCAGAGCAAGGTCCGGGAAGGGCTCAGCCGGTTGCTGGAGCGGATCGATACGGTGCTGCCGGTCATCGCCAAGCTCTACGGGTTCGAGGTTGAAGGGGCAGCATTTATCGACCGCGAGTCCTTTCGGCAGCGGCTGTTCGACACGATGAGTCAGCTGCTTGGCGCCTTGGCCCGGGAGCGGCCCACTGTGGTCTGTCTCCAGGATCTGCAATGGGCGGACGCGTCGTCGATGGACCTCGTGCGCCGATTGTTCTCGGCGCCGCCGGCGTCCGTCCTCTATGTCTGCAATTACCGCCCCGGTCCCGCGCTGAATGACGTTGCTCGAGAAATCACCCTGAGGGAGTTCTCCTCACGCCATAGCATCCAGCTGGTGAGCTCGCTGCTCGAGGATCAGGCGCCGCCACAGGCGCTGATCGGTTTTGTGGAAGCCCAGGCGGAAGGCAACCCCTTTTTCATCGAAGAACTGGTCAACGCCCTGGTGGAGAGCGGCGCGCTGGTTCGGAGAGACGGGGGTTGGTCGCTGGAGCGCGGGCCGGAGGCGGTCACCATTCCCAGCACGATACGGGGGTTGATTGCCTCGCGTATCGACGGACTGGACGAAGGCTGTCGCCGAGTGCTCCGCAGAGCCGCTGTCCTTGGCCGGGAGTTCATCCCCAACGTGCTCGACCGGGTCCTGGACGGGGAGCCGGCGCTGGAAGACTGTCTTCAAACACTTGTGGCCGCCGACCTGCTGAGGGTAAAGCGCCGGCAACCCGAATGGTTGTACGCGTTCAAGCACACGCTGACTCAGGAAGTCGCCTACATGGGGCTGCTGCGCAGCGAGCGAACCGAGTTGCACGCCCGAGCCGCGCGTGCCATCGAGGACCTCCTGCGAGATCGCCTTCCCGAATTTTTCGAGACACTCGCTTTCCACTTTGTCAGAGGCGGAGTCACTGGAAAGGCAGTCCATTACCTAGTGGAAGCGGGTCGGAAAGCCACGTCCCGCTACGCCCTGGACGAGGCAGCGAGTCATCTCCGCCAGGCATACGATCTTCTTGCCGATCGGGAGAGAAGCGATAAGGAGAACGTAGCGCTGGTAGAGCTGCTGTTGGAGTGGAGCCAGGTCCTGTATTACCAGGACCATATCGACGAAATGACGACTCGGTTGCTGGAGCATGAGTCGGTTGCCGAGGGGATCGAAGATGATGAGCTGAGAGGCATGTATGTCTGCTGGCTGGGGGAGACCTTATTCTTCAACCACGACCTGATTGGCTCGATGGAGAAATTGGATCGCGCTCAGCGCATCGGGATGGCTGCTGACAGTGACCGGGTCGTTGCCTACGCTAACGCCTGGAAGACCTACCCACTCTGGTTTATGGGTCGTGAGGCGGAGGGGCTGGAGGCCGGCGAGATCGTGCTGCCGCTGGCGGCGCGTTTCCCCGATGACCACTATCTGTTCTTTATCGGCCAGGCCGGAGCCGCCGGGGCTGCGGGAGCGTCCGGTGACCTGAGACGTCAGCGAAGCATCGGGGAGCGCCTCGTGGAGTTTGCTGAGCGCAGCGGCAACGCCCGGGCAGCGGTGGCTGGCCTTTGCTGCATCTCTTCCAGCCAGGCCCTTCAGTACAACTTCGACGAGGCGGTGGAAACGGCCCGGAAAGCCAAATCCCGCGCGGTGGATCCCTTCTACCTCGCCTGGGCGACGTTCTACGAGGCCCTTGGCCTTTCCTGGGGAGGGCGTGTAGCGGAGAGCCGAGTGGCGATCGACGAACTGAAAACCAACGGAAGCTGTTTCTGGACGATCCTGGTGCGACCCCTGGACGCGCTGACCATGATGGGGGAGGGGCGCCTGTCAGAAGGCATGGCTCAACTGATGAAGGAACTTGAGCGACTAGAACAAACGGGTTCGCGTTTCATGGAGTGTTTCTGCCGTACCGTGATAGCGAGGCTGTACACAGATATCGCCTGCAGGGAGGTTAGTTGGAATGTGGGTACTGTACTGCGCAACCCGGGATTCGTTGTCCGTCATGCATGGGGCGCCGGCCGCAAGGCAAGGTCGTGGTTGGAGAACTACCTAAAATTCCTCGATGAGGGTGAGATCAGTATTCCGACCGGATTTATCTGCATGGATATGGCACGGCTCGAGTATTACCAGGGGCATCGCCAGCAAGCACGCGAGTACCTGGTCAGGTCGCTCAAATTGTTCGAGGCGCAGGGCGCCATGACCGGAATCGAGAAGAGTCGGCCGCTGGCCGCACGGCTTGGCGTTGACGTGGGAGCGACCCTCCAAAGCGCCTGACAGTCTCCCATTCAAGTCTGAAACAGGCTCAATTGGTGAGCCCGCGCATCGGGCATAAGGTTACACTGCGGAGAGGTTACGGGGAGAGCCGCGATGGACCGCACCGAACGTTTCTACAAGATCCAGCGGATGCTGCAGGGTAACCGGGCCGTGCCGCGGCATGCGTTCCTGGACACGCTGGAGATCTCGCCCGCCACTTTCAAGCGGGACTTGGAATACATGCGCGAGCGCATGGGCGCGCCCATCGTCTGGGACCGGGAAGGAGGCGGCTATCGTTTCGATGCCAGCGACCCGGCGGCGTCCACATGGGCGCTGCCCGGATTGTGGTTCTCGGAGCAGGAACTCCGCGCGCTTCTGACCGTCGAGCACCTGCTGGAATCAATGCAGCCGGGCCTGCTGGGTCCTCAGATCGGGCCGCTCAGGGAAAAGATCCGCAACATCCTGGGCCACGGTGACCACTCGGCGGAGGAGGTCATCCGCCGTATCCGGGTGCTCCCCATGGCCAGCCGCAAACTGGACCCCGGCCGGTTCCAATCCATCACCCAGGCCCTCCTGTCCCGCCGCCGGCTCAAGCTCGCACACTACCGGCGCCAGAGCGGCGAGACGCTGGAACGTGTCGTGTCGCCCCAGCGCCTGGTTCACTACCGGGACAACTGGTACCTGGACGCGTGGTGTCATCTCCGGGACGCCCTGCGTGTTTTCTCCGTGGATGCGGTGGCCAATGTCGAAGTGATCGACGAGCAGGCCCGGACGGTCAGCGACACGGTCCTCGACAGGGAGCTGGCTGCCGGTTACGGCATCTTCGCCGGGAGCGATACGCGGACGGCAGTACTGAAATTCGAGCCCACCCGCTCTCGCTGGGTCTCGAGGGAGACCTGGCACCCGGAGCAGAAGGGTACGTTCCAGGCCGACGGCTCCTGGATCCTGGAGGTGCCCTACAGCGACCCGCGGGAACTGGTGATGGACATTCTCAAGTACGGTGCCGACGTGGAGGTGGTGCGACCCTTGACATTACGGCGGCTCGTCGCCAGTCAACTGGAAAAGGCTGCCCGACGCTATTAACGCAAACATGGGCTAGAGACCGACTTTTACCGACAGGGAAGTAATATTTCTCTGACCTGAGAACCCTCCGATGTTCGCGCCTTACGGCAGCGTGCCGAGCGCCTCCAGGGCCGCGGGTTCCAGGGGGGCCAGTGCCTCGTTGTCACTGGCCGTGGCATTCACGTAAATGACCTGTACGAAGGCCTTGGTGTTGTGGAGCTTGGCGAGGCCCGCCTGGCTGGAAAACACGCTGGCCCAATCGTCGAAGGGCGCCGGTGATGCAATGTCCCGAAACCACACCGTCCACTCCTCCGGGGCGAAGACCCCGCGCACGGCAATGAAGAGAATGGGCCGCGCCAGCCGCTCGCTCTCGCCATAGACGTAGAAATGAACCCCGGCGGGGGCAATCTGGGAGGCCACTGCGTCGCGGATCGCCAGCAGCTCGGGACGTCCCAACGCCGGGTTCAGCGCCAACTGCATCAGGAGATCGGCAGTGTGCGCGACGGCATGTCGCCAGCCCACTTCGTCGTCGAATCCCCGATAGTCGTCGATGCTCCGCATGTAGTTCGATGCGGTCGCCACGAGTTCGGCGCGCTGCGCATCGGAGAAAACCGGATCAACGCGGTCGGCCCGGGCAACTTCCGACAGCACCAGCGCCGCGAACGGTTTCCGGAAGCCATCGTCGTCATCGTCAGCAGCGGCCAGCTGCTCGGCCAGCGCGGTGCGTAGTTGTCCGATAGTGACCGGGTCAAGCTGTTTGCCGCGGAGCAGGGCCGCAAAACCCTCGTAGGCGACCTGGTCACGGAGCACCGGATCCGGGTCACCGAGGCAGTCCAGTAACTCGAAGGCGAAGCGCTGGCGCTTCGCCGGGTCGTCAATGACAAAGTCTGCGGACCTCAGCTCGAGCAGCGCTGCTCTGTCGTAACCCAGCGGATTGCATTCACCGCCCGGCGTCGTACCCGCAGCCGGGTGCGGGACAAAGAAAAGGAAAGCCAACAGCACCCACCCGTGTCCAGTATTTCTTTTCACCGAAAAATTCTCCTATGGCCCCCAATTTGCGGAGCCTGTTCTCGACGGTGTCGTCAAGCCGCCGTCTCGACGACGTCGGGGATGGGTCCGTCAACTTCGCCGTCGGCGGATGCCCGAGGTAGCGGGTGAGCGAAAAATCCCTCGTTCAGGCCCAGCCTGTCCGGTCCATAATATCGTTCATGCCTCCCAACCACAGCGGCCGGAGTAGCCAGTGATGACGCCAGAAACACTCGACACCTGGGACGAGATCCGTGGCCTGATGTCGGAAGGCGCCACGGACGAGGCTATCGAGGCCTACCTCGACACCCTCGAGCCCGGTGATCTCGTCCGTACGATATTCCGATTGACGCCCGACGAGCAGCGCTCGCTGTTGACCGCGGTATCACCGGAACGGGCCGCGGAACTGATCGAGGATCTGCCCGATACCCATGCGGCCGATCTGATCGACGACATGCCCGCCCACCAGGCTGCTGCCATTGTCGAGGAGATGGCCAGCGACGATCGAGCCGACCTGCTCGCCGAAATGGGGGAGCCGGAAGCCGAGGCCATCCTAGAGCACCTGGACGAGGAAGACGCTGACGAGGCCCGCCGCCTGATCAGCTATCCCGCGAACACGGCCGGGGGGCTGATGATGACCGAGTTCGCTGTTTACCCCATGCGAGCCACGGTTCGAGAGGTGGTGGAGGACCTGACGAGCCGCGAGGGCGACTACACGTTCCTGACGGTGCATTACGTCTACGTGGTCGTGAAGCGGCATGTACTGAAGGGCGTGCTCAGGCTACGTGACATGGTGTTCGCGGACCCGGACGCCCGCATCGGCGACATTGCCAAGCCGGCGGAAACCGTCCGTCCCGAGGCGACCCTGGGCGAGCTGGACGAGTTCTTCGATGAAAACGACATCGCGGCCGTCCCGGTCGTGGATGAACGCGGTTTGCTGCTCGGCATCGTGCGGCGAAGGGCCGTCCTGGAGGCGCTGGCCGAGAAGGCCGAGACCGACAGCCTGAAATCCGCCGGTATTGTCGGCGGTGAAGAGCTACGCAGCATGCCCGTCATTCTGCGCTCCCGGCGTCGCCTGGGCTGGCTCAGTATCAACATCGTTCTGAACATCATTGCTGCCAGCGTGATCGCCCTTTACGAAGACACGCTCAGCGCGGTCATCGCCCTGGCGGTGTTTCTGCCCATTGTCTCGGACATGAGCGGCTGCTCCGGCAACCAGGCCGTCGCGGTCAGCATGCGTGAGCTGACCCTGGGCGCGATCGTGCCCAGGGATCTGTTTCGGGTATGGGGTAAGGAAATTTCGGTCGGCGTCATTAACGGACTGACCCTGGGTGCGCTTCTCGCGGTCGCGGCCTGGGCCTGGAAGGGGAGTCCCCTGCTGGGACTTGTGGTCGGGGCGGCGCTCGCCCTCAATACGATCGTGGCCGTGTCGCTGGGCGGCACGATACCGCTGGCCCTGAGGCGATTTGGTGTCGATCCCGCGGTTGCTTCCGGCCCGGTTCTGACCACCGTGACCGACATGTGCGGCTTCTTCCTCGTGCTGAGCCTCGCGAGCCTGGCGTTACCGTTGCTGAGCTAGTGACGCATCGCGCGGTCAACGACCCATTGTTTGCGGGTTCCGTGGGAACGCGTTCCCCAACGAGTCTTATCCCTTTTATTGCTGTTGAGAAGATGCCTTTGTCAGTGCCGCCCAGCGGGCCAGGCTCTCCTCAGGCCACTGGTCCGAGGGTACGTAGAACTTGGCGAAGGCAGGCGTGCCGGCCGGCAGCGTCACCCAGGGCTGCCTGGATTCCGTGAAGATGTGCACGTCCGGCGGGAAACGGTCCGGGTTATCAAGCGTGCCGACCCTGATGAATCGCACTTTGTCACCCGAGCCCGCGTAATTGCTCCAGACCGCGATGTGACAGCGGGGGCAGCGGGAAATCTTCTGGCCCTTGCCGCTATTCGAAGGCGTGTCCACGATCTCGACGTCCCCCCGGCGCAGCTCGACCCGATCGGCTTCGATCAGAGCGTTCAGAGCGAAGGACGAACCGGTTTCACGTTGGCACCATCGGCAGTGGCAGCAATGGACGAACAACGGCTCGGACGTCATCCGGTACCGGACGAAACCGCAGGTACAACCGCCGTCAAAGTCCCGATTTTCTGCGCACATGATGTATGTCCTCCAATCTACCAGGACTGACCGCAGTGCTGGGCGGGACCGATGGCTCTCCAAGGGGCGATGTTGCCGCGGCGCTCATCGGGCCTGAAGTGGGGTGATGACGACAGGACCGTTCAGGGCATTGAGTACTGCCTTGTCCCGGTTGTAGACGTCCTTCAGGAAACGTGGGCGGCCATCCTGTTCGGCGGATGCGGTCAGGTACACCACCAGCACCGGCAGCTTGGGTGTGTTGATCCGGCGGGTTTGCCGCGTCTGCTGTACTTTCCTGAATGCAGCCTGATCCCACTCCCGGGGGTTATTCATGATCAGTTCCGCCAACTGGAAGGGATGCTCCACCCTGATGCAACCGGAGCTGAACGTCCGGTCCGGTCGGTCGAACAGGTTCCGGTTGGGCGTGTCATGCAGGAAAACGAAGTGCTTGTTGGGGAAGATGAACTTGATCTCGCCCAGGGCATTGTTCGGTCCCGGTTCCTGTCGGATGGAGTAGGGGATACTGCTGCCATAGGACTGCCAGTCAATCGTGGCCGGATCGATCTTGCGTCCGTCACGGTCGATGACGCTCATGTTCTTGGTCTGCAGGTAGGTCGGATCCTTCTTGATGGCGGGCAGAGTGTCGTTCCTCAGGATGGTCGGGGGCACCGTCCAGGTGGGATTGATCTCCATGTAGCTCAGCGTGCCCCGGAATACCGGCGTCTGGCGATAGGTTTTGCCCACCATGGCCCGCGAGGTCCAGACGATGCGGGTCTCGTCCACGAAGTACACGCGGAACCCGGCGATATTGACGGCGATATAGCGCTCCTGCCGCTCGCTGCGCACCCAGCGCAAACGCTCTAGTGACAGCCGCACCTGATCGATCCGGGTCTCCACCGGGATATTCATCGCTGCGTAGCTGGCCTTGCCGACGACGCCGTCGGTGTCCAGCCCGTGCCGTTCCTGGAAGCCGATCACGGCCGCTTTGAGGTCATCGTCGAATGTGGTCGACATGGTGTCGCTGCCCGCCGGCAGGTCACCGGTGACTGCCAGGCGCTGCCGCAAAGCCGTGACCCGGGGATCGGCGTCGCCCGGGTGCAGCGTGTCGCCCTCCGGCACCTGGGGCCAGCCGCCGCGGGCCGCAATCTCGCGGTACTCAGCCAGGTTCTTCTGCAGCGTTCGGTAAAAGACGCCGCGAACGACGGCGTTGTCGAGGCGCGCCTTCAGGGGCGTCGGCGAAGCGATGACCTCCGGCAGCGCGACCACAGGATCACGGCCGTCCAGGAACTTGCGCGAGAAGTTGATGTTGGCATCCAGGACCGTCGGATCCACTTTGCCGAACAGCTGGTGATAGCCGTACCGGACGAGAGACTCGGTCAGCAGGATATCCAGGTCAGCCTGGTCCAGGGCCAGGCCGGTGTCTGCGGCTCGGGCGGCCTGCGCTTCGATCTGGCCGACGTAATAGTCCTGGACCTCGAGCCCGTCCAGGGGCGCGCTTCGGGCCAGAGCGAGGTATTCCTCGATCCGGGCCCGGTCCGTCCACATGGGCTGGAAACCCCGGTTGGCGTATACCGAGGGCAGGATTTCCCGGGCGGCGATTTTCGCGCCGCCGATCTCCAGATCGCCGGCGAACTGAAGCTCTTCGAGGCGGGCGTTCAGCGCCTCCGCTACCGGCTCCTGTTGGCCCCATGCCGGCGACGTAACCCAGCAGACAGCAAGGATCAAGAGGAAAAACAGAGGCTTGGTTCGAGGCATGGGGACGCTCCAGGAGCCGGAATTTGTCAAAAGAAATGTGGGATGTGTCATTGTGCCCGTTTACATCGCGTGGGAGAATTTCCCGCCATTAACGCTTTCGGGACGATTAGATTCGATGAGCCATTGCGCCCAACGACGTCGCTTCATCAAAACGCTGGCCTTGGCCGCACCGGCCCTGGTCCTGCCTGCCAGTGTGTTCGCGGCGCCTACGGGGCCGAGGCGGCTGCGCTTCTACCACACCCATACCAGCGAAAAGCTGGACGTGGTCTACCACGAGAACGGTACCTATGTGCCTGACGCCATGGGTGAGCTGAATTACCTGCTGCGCGATTTCCGGTCCGGCGACGTGGTGGATATGGACCGGGGCCTGCTCGATCTGCTTTATGCCGCCCAGCAACGACTGGGGAGCCATGGCACCTACGAAATCATCTCCGCCTATCGCTCACCCAAGACCAACGAAATGCTCCGGAAGAGAGGCGGCGGGGTTGCCAAGACCAGCATGCACCTGCAGGGCAAGGCGATCGACGTACGCCTGACCGACGCGGACACCCGGGATCTCCGCCAGGTGGGCCTCGAGCTGGCCCGTGGCGGCGTGGGTTACTACTCAAAATCCAATTTTGTTCACCTGGATACGGGCCGCGTCCGACGCTGGTAATCGTGATAGGGCGTCCGCGAACCGGCGCCGACGTTGATATGTCAACATATTTGCCGGCCGACGCCGGCAAGCACTATAAGTAAGCAACAAATACCGGTACCGGGGACAGCCTTGCGTGCTTGAAACGCTGCTTACTGCCTACGGTTACCCGATTCTGATCATCGGGACTGTCTTCGAGGGCGAGACCATCATGATCCTGGGCGGCTTGGCCGCTCACCTGGGTTATCTGTCGCTGGGTGGCGTTATCACCTGCGGGTTCCTCGGAACGCTGCTTGGGGACCAGCTAAGCTTTTTCATTGGCCGCCGTCACGGCAAGAACCTGCTGGCTCGGCATGCGGGTTTGCAGGGGAGGGCGGATCGCGTCTTTCGTCTTCTGGAGCGGCACCAGAATCTGCTCATCGTGGGATTCCGGTTCTTCTACGGATTCCGCTTTGTTACGCCTATCGTCATTGGCATGAGCGCCGTGTCCTTCCGGCGCTTTCTGGTCCTCAACCTGACGGGTGCGGCGCTGTGGGCCGTCTCCGTGGCTTTCGCCGGCTACTATTTCGGGCGTGCCGTGGAGACGGTGGTGGGGGATGTAAAGCGTTACGAAATCTCCCTGATGGCCGGCATGCTCGCCGTCGCCGGACTGGCCTGGCTGGTGTATCTGTACCGTCGTAGATCAGGATCAGAGAGAAAAGCTCTCTAGCATCGCGGTTTGACCCGGCCTGCTCTATTCTGACGAGTGGCTGATGAGTCGGTGCCGCGACGCAGTCAAGGAAGATTCGACGGCGGGCTGCCAGATCATACCGGCAGCAAAAACTGGCGGCGTATTTGTCCGAGTGGGGCCATCGCTATGCAGAACTTGATTACACGACTGGGTCTGGAGAACCGACTCCAGCCGCAACATCTTCACCGGTACCTGATGCAGTGCGGGCTCGCGACAGTCGTCGTCCTCATCCTGCTGTTGATTCTGGATATCCTGACCCAGACCGTCCTGATTGCCGCTCTTGGCGCCAGCACGTTCATTGCCTTCGCGGTTCCCCGGTCACCCCATTCGGATCCGCGCCACATGATCGGTGGCTACCTCGTCGGTGTCCTCTCCGGTGGGCTGATGGGATTGCTGCAGGGCGCGATGCATTTCACGTCACCGACAATCAACCACGAGCTGATGGTCGCCTGCGGGGCCCTCGCCACCGGGCTTGCCATGTTCCTGATGGTGATGACCAAGACCGAGCATCCCCCGGCTGCCGCCCTCGCCCTTGGACTGGTGCTGAACGAATGGGACTGGCCCACCCTGCTGGTCATCATCGGCGGCATCGTGGTGCTGGCCATCGTGAAGCAGGTCGTGATGCCGCTGCTGATGGACCTGCTTTAGGGGATCCTGCCAGAGACGCCTTTGTTTTCATCGATAAAGCGTCTCCGGTTCCCGTTCTTCCGGAAGATCGGTGCCGTGATTCAGCCAGTCACAGGCCGGCCGCCTGGGGGCAGGGCCGCCTGACAACCGAATGCCGGCACCTGTCTCTATCTATTTGAAGTCCATGTGGACCCGGAACGCGATCGCTTTCGGCTCGTCTTTGATTCGATTGCCATCCGCGTCCGTGTACCGGGCGCTGGCGTCGTCTGCACTGGCAGCTACGTAATTCAGTTGGAAGCGCAGATACGGGTTCACGTAATAGTTGACGCCGAACGTCCAGTTCTCCTCTTCGCCGCCCTGAATCCCGCTGTCTTCCAGGTCCAGCTTGCTGTAACGCACCGCAAACTCCCAGGCATTGCGGGCCTTGGTCCGGCCGAACAGGCCGTTCTTGTAGGCGCGGGTCTCGCCGGTAAGGAACCAGCTGCCGTACAGATACCATCCGGACAGATCGGGTTCGTCCAGTGCGCTGTCCTTGCGGCTGATGCTCTGCTGCAGCCACTCGCCCTGAATCGACCATGGACCCAGTACCCAGGCGGTTTCCAGGCCATAGGTATTGATATCGTCCACCTGGTCGAGCGTGCCCGTATCGACCAGGCGCGTGCTGGTCTGGTGGGTTTCGGGACGAGCCCGTACGCGCCACGTGTCGTCACCGCCCGGCTGCTGCCAATTGTAGGAGCCGCCGAAGTGGAACTGGTTTTCGCCGAACTTCGGGCCCCAGGTCAGGCGGCCGCCGAGTCCCATGCCTTCCGTCTGGTCGTTGTCCGAACCCTCCTGATCGCCGAAGAAGCTGGCGGCGTAATGCCAGGGCCCGGAATCGCCGGCGAGGCCGATGGCGATACGGCGGTCCGGATAGAGGCCCGTCACCATGGCCTTCTCGATGAAGGCGGTGTACTTGGCGCTCATCAGGGCTTCCAGACTCTGCTCCTGCTTGAACTGCCCCAGGGTGATCCTGGCGACATCCCAGCCCGTGTACTGCACGTACATGTCTTTCAGGGACGTTTCGTTACCGGCCCAGTCGTACTGGGCCTTGTATTTCCAGTCGTCGGCGATATTGCCCTGGGCGAACAGGCGGGCCCGCCGAAACTCGCTGCCGCTGCCCATGTCGATGTTGTCTTCGTCGTAGTAGGTGTAGATCGCGTCGATGCGTCCGCCGACCTCGACGGTCATCTCGGCATGTGCCGGCGCAGCCGGCAAGACCCACACCAATACAAAACCGATGCCACTAATGATTCTTCCTCTGTCCAAGGGCAGCTCCTTGCAGATCAGGGCGTATGGCGTGCCAGTCGGTACCGCTTCATCGACGCTCTCCGGAAATCGAGGGATCGGTCCGGAGGCTGGCACTGGATGTGATGGTTGTTCCGCACCCTGAAATCGTGCACTATTATGTTGTGTATTACAAGTTTCAATTATTAATAGTAAAAAATGCATGATTTCAGCAGTGCTTTCGGCCTGGCGTTCGAACTGGTGTTCTCCGCGGACCCGGACCTGGTCGAGATCATCCTGCTGTCACTGAGAGTCAGCCTCTCGGCGGTGGCGATTGCCTGCCTGCTGGGCCTGCCGCTGGGGGCCGCGGTCGCCATTGGCCGATTCCCGGGGCGGACCGCCCTCATCATCCTGTTCAACGCCCTGATGGGCCTGCCGCCGGTCGTTGTCGGGCTGCTGATCTACCTGCTGTTGTCCAACGCCGGCCCCCTGGGCTGGTTGCAGCTGCTTTACACCCCGGCGGCAATGATCGTGGCCCAGACCGTACTGATCACCCCCATCATCGCCGCACTATCGCGAGAGATCGTTGAGCATCTCCACGATGAATACGCCGAGCAGTTCCGATCTCTATGCGTTCCGCCCGGACGTGCCGTGGGGGCGCTGCTGTGGGATGCTCGGTACAGTTTAGTGACGGTGGCGCTGGCGGGATTCGGGCGCGCCGTGGCGGAGGTTGGGGCGGTGATCATCGTCGGGGGCAATATCGACCATCTCACCCGGGTCATGACCACTGCCATCGCACTGGAAACCTCCAAGGGGGACCTGGCGCTCGCGCTGGCCCTCGGCATTGTGCTGGTGACCATCGCCCTGACCGTCAACGCGGCCGTGATGATGTTGCGAATGACCACCACGCGGTATGCGTATGCTTGACGCCATCGTTACGACAGCGCTGGAACAGGGCAGAGAGGAGGTCGAAATGCCTGGACTTGCGGGCCACACGCGCGGCCTGGTTTACCGGGTGGGGAATGCCAATCTGGTCGACAACATCGATCTGGCTCTTCCGAGCCGCTCCCTCACCGTGGTCCTGGGCCCAAACGGCGCCGGCAAGAGCCTGCTGTTGCGATTGATGCACGGTCTGCTCAGGCCGACGGCCGGACAAGTGCTGTGGGGTGGCCGGCCGCTGGACGAGGAACTGCGCAAGCGCCAGGCCATGGTCTTTCAACGGCCGGTGTTACTGCGTCGTTCGGTAGCCGCCAATATCCAGTTCGTTCTCCGGCTACGCGGGGCGGTGATGTCTGACCGCACCCGGGAAATCCTCGATGAGGTCGGGCTGGCCGCCCAGGCCGGACAGCCCGCGCGCCTGCTGTCCGGGGGCGAGCAGCAACGCCTGACCCTGGCCCGGGCCCTGGCCCTGGATCCCCAGGTCCTGTTCATGGATGAGCCCACCGCCAGCCTGGATCCAGCCTCGACCGCGGCCATCGAGGCCATCGTAACGCGGGCCCATGAACGGGGCACAAAGATCATCTTCATTACTCATGACCTCGGCCAGGCGCGACGCCTGGCAGATGACGTGGTCTTTCTGAACCGGGGCCGTTTGGTGGAACACACACCGGCCAACCGGTTCTTCGACGACCCGGATTCGCCGGAAGCCCGCGACTATCTCGCCGGCCGTTTGATCCTGCGTTGACGCAATAGAGAAGAACAGGAGATCGCCATGTTCGAAAGGTATTTCACGAGATTGATCGGGCTGCTCGTGCTGGCGTGTACGCTTGTCACCGCAGCGTCCCTGGCCGCGGACAAATCGATCCTCCTGCAGTCCACCACCTCCACCGCCAACTCCGGGCTTTACGACTACATCCTGCCCATGTTCGAGGCGAGGACGGGCATCACCGTCCACGTGGTCGCGGTAGGCACGGGCCAGGCCATCAAGAACGCCCAGAACGGCGACGGCGATGTATTGCTGGTCCATGCGAAGCCTGCCGAAGAGAAATTTGTGGCCGACGGCTACGGCGTCGACCGCTTCGACGTCATGTACAACGACTTCATCATCGTCGGACCCCCGTCGGATCCGGCCGGGATCGGCGGGATGGCAGACGCTCCGGCGGCCCTGAAGAAGATTGCCGAAAAGAACGCCGTTTTCGCCTCCCGCGCAGACAACTCCGGGACCCACAAGAAGGAGATGTCGCTCTGGAATGATGCCGGCGTGGACCCCACCCGGGCCAGCGGTGACTGGTATCGGGAGACGGGCTCGGGCATGGGCGCCACTCTGAACACGGCCGTGGGCATGAGCGCCTACACCATGACCGACCGGGGTACCTGGATCAGCTTCAAGAACAAAGGAAATTACGAGATCCTCGTGGAGGGCGACCCGACGCTGTTCAACCAGTACGGCATCATCCTGGTCAATCCGGAGAGACACCCGAACGTCAAGGCCGCCGAAGGCCAGGCCTTCATTGACTGGATCCTCAGCGACGCGGGGCAGTCGGCGATCGCCAGCTACCAGCTGGA
>Ga0209536_100005144_pt1 | contig 20456 bp, 17 predicted proteins | sample DeeMarSeWOR28_12_FD_187461 | JGI IMG/M metagenome (GOLD analysis project Ga0209536, IMG submission 187461) | Marine sediment microbial communities from White Oak River estuary, North Carolina - WOR-2-8_12 (SPAdes) (version 2) | ecosystem: Environmental > Aquatic > Marine > Intertidal zone >...
CTGCTCCCAACTCTGGCCGCCATCGGTTGAGCGATAGACACCGGTTGATACGCTTCCCGCGTAGAGAATTCTCCCGTCGTGGGGGGATACCGCCAGGCTGGCTGCCATCTCCGGGAGCGGCAGCGCTTGCCAGGCCCCGCCGTCGCTGGCGAAGAGTCCGTCGCTGGTCAGCGCGTACACCCGACCCTCCGGACCGACCAGCAGGCCCTTGACGTGGGCATCGTAAAGGGAGACGCCACCGACCAGTGCGTACCCATAACTCTCCGCGCGGGCCTCGAAACGATACACCCCCTGGCCGTCGGTGCCCACGTACAGGGCTTCTGGCTGTTCAGGATCGACTGCCAGGGCAGTGACGGCCGATAGCAGACCATCGGGCCGGCCAGGTAGTTTCAGCAGAGGCTCGCGCCATGTCCGGCCGCTGTCGAAGCTGAACCACAAGTTGGTCGTAGCGGAGGCCAGGCCGCTGGCGGACCCCGCGTACAGGAAGGCATCCTCGCTGGGGTGAGCTAGCAGAGTATTAACAGGCACGTCCGGGCCGCGGCCCATCCGCTGCCAGGTGCCGCCCTTATCTTCGCTGCGATAGATCCCGGCTGGCTGCTGGCTGCTGTCCAGGATCGCGTACAAGACATCGCCGCTGGGCGCGGGCGCTAGCACCCGTAGTGGCGCTCCTGCTAGGTCGGCCAGCGCCAGTCCCTGAGTTTCGCCGACGACCAGCGCGGTCATCGTGCCCAGAGCGACTATCAGGGCAAACAGCCCGATTCTGACTATCAAGTTCATCTTGTTCATCGGCATCCTCGTACCTCATCACCAGAATTGTGATATGACACAGGCTACACCAAACAGTATATCAGAGAAGGCCCCGGCTGTAATCGGCTATACAGAGGATTTTGCCCTACGAGTAAAGTCTCGCTTTCGCAGGTCCTCTTCATCGGCACTTACTCGCATATGGCTACGACATATGTCGTACCAGCTCACCCATTACCGGCGCGCCCTTCTACTTTCAATATACTACATAATGCAACAAGAAGCTTGACCACTGGCAGGCGCGAGGACGGCAGCTAAACCGACGGGACGTGAGAGGGCCACGCGTTGGTGTTGCGTAGGGCAAGCAGCACCAGGGAAGCATCGACCAGCCGGCAACTTCTTAGCCACTATGACTGTATTGTACTATGCCCGTGTATCAAAACAATACAAAAATGCTATGAAAAGTGTCTTAAATGCCTTATTCCTGTATGAGTTTTACGACGCCATTTCACTTCCAGACGTGCAGACGCACCGCACCCAGAACTATCTGTGCGCAGCCATTGATGAGTCCAGTTCGAAGAATCGGGGATCCATGAAACTTGGATGGCGATAACTCACCCTCCAGAAATCCGACAGCAGGTCACGGTTTTTGTCCCGGCCTCATGTCGATTTGGTCGGCCTCCTCAATTTGGATTATGTTCTCAACACTGGCAGTCAACCCACTGTCGTCACTCACCGTCAGGACCACTCTGTAGCTCCCGGCCTGGGCGTAGATGTGGGAAGGTGTGATCCCTTTGGCAGTGCTGCCATCCCCAAATTGCCAAGCGTAGCTGACGATGTACCCGTTGTCGTCACTAGAGTCGCTTCCACTGAAGCTGAGTGTTTCCCCCACCAACCCTTGAGTTGGGCCACTGATGACCGGTTGGGGCGGCTGGTCAACGGTGGTCACCTTTACCGTTGCTGTGTCAGTGCCCTGGGCGCCATCCTTATCGGTGACAGTCAATCTCACTGTGTACTCACCAGGCTGAGCGTAGCTGTGGCTGACGATGGGGCCGCTGCCCTGTGCCCCATTACCAAAGTCCCAGACGTAGATCAGACCCCCCTGATCAATGGAGCCCGGGTCAGTGGCGGTCCCGGCCATGGCGATCGAGCTACCCACCTGCCCGGCGTAGGGACCACCCGCTGCAACAGTTGGTGCCACGTTCTCTACTTGAACCTGGGTTGTGGCCAGGTGGCTGGCCCCTTTGTCGTCGGTTACCCTCAGCGCGGTGATGATCGTGGCTGGGCCGTCAGGGTAGCTGTCGCCTGCCGTCTGGCCAGTTGCATCGGTGACGAAGGTCTTGCCATCGTAGTAAAAGTCCCATTCGTATTGGACGATATTCCCATCTGGGTCCTTCGACTTGCCCCCATCAAGAGTCACCAGATTTCCCTCATCGACCACGTATGGCCCGCCCGGCAATGCCTCGGGCCGCTGGTTGACCGGTTCCTGCTTAGGACTCCAGTTCACAGCGATCTGGGCGGTCCCGCCGCGCTCATAGTACTCCACCTGGACCCGGTGCACGCCGCCGCTGATATGGCGTTCCGCCTGGAGCAGGCGCACACTACCGTCCTGCCAGCCGTCAATCACTAAGGTGTCGTCAATCCATAGCCTAACTCCGTCGTCCACCCACACGCCAAAGACGTAGGTTCCCTCCGTGAAGTCCACTTTACGTGTCCAACGGGCCGAGAAGTCGTCAGCCGACACGCCCGGCCCCGGTGAGTTGGTCTCCCAGTTGAAGTTGATCGAGTAGTCGTTGAACAACAGAACTGGGTCCCCCTTCAGTCGGTAGTTGTCATAATACTCCCCTTTCCAGTCTGTGAAGCCCTCCACCCGTTCCCAGCCTAGGTGCACTTGGGCATCATACCTGAACTCGAAGTACTCTAGCCTCAAGCTATGGGTACCTTCGGACAGCGTTATGTCGGCGGTATACTGTTTCGGATCACCGGCCCGCCAGCCGTCGATCACCAGCCTGTCATCCACCCACAGCCGTGCCCCATCGTCAACCAGCACCTTGAAGCGGTATGTGCCGGCCTGGAAGCGCAGACTACGGCTCCAGCGTGCGGAAAAGTTGTCGGCTGGCACGCCTGGCCCGGGTGAATTGGGTCCCCAGCCGAAGCTGACACCGACGTCGTTGCGAACCAAGGTCGGCAGGCCAGTCAGGTTCGGGTTGTCGAAGTACTCTCCCTTCCAGTCTGGGAAACTCTCCAATCGCTCCCAGACGAGTTGGGCCAGAGCGTCGCCAGTCTTTTCGAAGTATTCCATACGCAGGCTGTGTATGCCCTCGGTCAGATATAGCTCACCAGTATGGGTAGTCGGCGGGCTTTCGTGCCATTGGTCAATGATCAGCGTACCGTCTACCCACAAGCGCACACCGTCATCGACGTGAGCGTAGAAGCGATACTGGCCGGCTGTGAAGCTCACGTTGCGGCTCCAGCGAACGGAGAAGTTGTCCGCTAACATACTGTCCGCCGGTGCGCCAGCACTCCAGTCGAAATCGACGGCGACGTCGTTGCGGATCAGAACCGGAGAACCGTCCAGGTTTGGGTTGTTGTAGTACTCACCTCGCCAATCACTGATCGCTGCTGACGTGGGCGCTGGCGGGAGAGAAGGCGCCTCAACGACTGGTACGCCCTGAGTGTGCTCAGCGCTAACGTAGCGTGCCGATACCCAGCCGCGCCCGTTCACCGCGCCGGAAAAGCGGATTTGCCACCAACCCCGGTCAGCGCTCACGCCGGTGACCTCAGCGCTCTGCCCGGAACGTAGCAATCCCAGCACCACGTAATCTGTTCCAGGCCCACCCCGAATGTTCAGATCCGTGGCGGCCGTCACCACCGCTTGTTCCGCTTGAGGTCTTGAAGGTGGTGGTTCCGGCGTCTGTACCGGGCCGGTGATTGGCTCAGTGGTACCCAATGGCCTTGGCGTTGATTGCATTTCGGAATCCACGACGCTGAAGACGGCTTGAGCGGAGGCCCCACTCTTTTCCGCCCGGGCTAGGACCGTTGCCAGCCTGTGGCTACCTGGCTCGCCAGCTGGCTCCCAATTGGCCCCCAAAGGAACCACAAATTCGGTGCTGAATCGGCCCTTGGCATCAGCCACAGCACCTGAACTTGCATAAGTTGGAAGGGATGTTTCGCCGGGCGCTATCAGATAGATCAAGACCATATCGCCTGGATTCCACCTCTCACCTTGCACTGTTACTAAGGTCCCTGCCTGACCAACTGCCGGTTCCAGGATTATTACTGGAAAACCTACGCCCGGCTTTGGCTCCAGCGCCTGGCTTGGCTGTTCTACTGAGAAGTTACAGGCTGCCGTGAGCATAACCAAGACCAGTGTTAAGATGCCGGTCACGGCAGGAATCGCGATCTTGATACTTGTTGGACTCCGAGTGAGCTGACTGAAGAGAAGCTTAATCATAACTCAGATCCTCCTTGTGAACTCATATGCTTAATCTGTGTCCAAAGCCTGCTCTGCTCTCATAGATGCTGCATTTTCTCGCAGAGATGTGGCTTCGCTCACATCTACAGCGAGTATAACAGAAACAGTCTCTCCTGTAATCGGCTAGAGAGAGGATTTATCATACGTCTAAAAGCTTGCTATCGAAGGGCTCTCCCTCCGCGTTTGATCCCTTGCGCTCTACGACGAATGTCTTACCTGGGGAGCTACTACGCGATCTGTCCCGTCTCACATCGATCACTCTACGTAGTACCTGCCACTTCAAGATGGCATTTTGCCCGAGCCCCGATGGGGAGATCACCTTGATCCCGCGGCTGCAAGGGCATAGGATCATGGTGCCGATGGACGTCGGTGACAAGCGGGAGGGCGAAGAGGTGTTGAGCCTGAGTCTTGATGAGGCCATACAACTGATGGCCTCCGGGGGTGCTACCAGTGATAAGGGGGCGTCTCGCTATTAAGTACAGCTGTGTCTTCTTGGCTCAGTTCCGTGCCTGGTTCCATCCGCAGTGAAGTTACAACCGCATCCAGCAATGTTAAATTGGGCGTGAAGTCTGCTGAAGATAGCTGATCTAGGGTGGCCGTTATCTCTTCCAAATACGCAACAAAATTGGCATTGAAGGCATCGTCGTCGGTCAAGGCAGGCGTGTTCGGTAGGACAGATGCAGTTACCGGAAAGAAGGCGGCCACGTAGTAAGCGCCGTCGCCAGTGAAACCCTGGAAGGTGTAGAACAGCTCCTGGTTGTTGACCGGGCGCGCCTCCTGGGCGTATTGCGTCACAAAGCGAACGCCACGGATGTCCCCGAAAACGAGATACTGAACCTGCGCGTGGAACATCTGGCTGGCGTTTGTAGTTGGCAAAAGCGGCAAATCGCCCTCTGGCCCGGGCCTCAGGTCGGCCAGCAGGCTCTGCAGCGCTTCAATCTGTGTCTGAACAGACGGGTCGAGCGCGGCAAGCTCAGCCAGGGGGTAAATGAGAAGCTGCGCCTCGGCTGCCAGATTAATCCCCATAGGATACCGTCCCGGTGGCAGGTGCGGGTAGGCAAACGTGAAGCGCACGTGTTGCGGCCCGGCGTACCAGATCGGCTCGCCTTCAACGGCGGGTGTCGCCAGTATCATTTCCGGCCAGACGCTCATTGCCAGGGACGGATCATAGACGAAGTGGATGTTCTCGTAGTCTACAGTAATCGGCCCCGCCCCGCTGCTGGTCACGGTTCCCTCTAACTGATTGCCCCATAAACAGCGCCGAGCTATGGGGGCAAAGGGCTCCGGCACACGGCCGCGTAACTGGTTATAGCTCAGATCAAGCTCGTTGAGCTCATTCAAGTCGCCCAACGCGGCTGGGATAGTTCCGCTTAACTGATTATGCGATAAGCGAAGAACGCCTAGATTGGCCAGTTCGCCCCATTCAGCTGGAATGGATCCGCTAAACTCATTGTGTGAGAGGTCAAGCGTCTCCAGGCTCTCCAGCCTGCCCAACGCAGACGGAAGCGGCCCGCTAAGACGATTGTGAACCAATGAGAGGGTGCGCAGCTTGGTCAGATCTCCCAACTCAGTCGGAATGCTGCCGCTGAATTGGTTGCTTGACAGGTCCAGAAGAGTCAAATCACGCAGGTTGCCCAGTTCCGCCGGAATAGGTCCGCGCAACTTGTTGACCCACAATCCGAGCACACGCAAATGTTCCAGGTTACCCAGCTCAGGTGGTAGTGTTCCCGTTAGGTTATTATAGAGCAAGTCCATGTTGGTGACGTGACCATCCGCGCAGGCGATGCCCAACCATGTACACGGGGAATCATTTGCCAGCCAGCCAGTGTTGTCGGCCCAATTGGGTCCACCGGTACTGTCGTATAGTGCTACCAGCGCCTGGCACTCGCTGGCGGGAATTTCGCTCACGGCAGTGCAGTCGAAACGGCCGACAGTATCTAATGCTGTTGTATCTGGCTCAATCCAACTCACGCCTGGCACTTGGAGGATGACACGGTAACGGCCATTCCCATCTTCGACCACGGGCATCTGATAGGGACTCTGGTTGGCGGCCTGCCACAACGGGACCAGATCCTCTCCTTCAAGCCATAGCCCGTTGATAGCATCGCCGACTGGAATATGGGATAGCGCCTGGGGCCAGGCTACATCTGGTTCCGGCAGGGGTACACCTGTATCTTCTAGCCGGAATCCCGTGACATAGGCCATCTGGGGCAGATACGGAGTCCCCGCGGCTCCGGCTCCCTGGGACAACCAATCAAACAGCGTGTAGAAGGCATCAGGTGCGCCGCCGTGAGTCTCGCATACCGTCCTGGTCTGGTCTGTCAGGGTAACGGTCAGACATCTGCTGGCAGCGTCGACGACCGGTTCACCCAGATACCGTTCGTCCCAGCCAAAAAAGCCAGCGGTTACTACTTCCTGCAGTAAACCAGCCATATCCTCGGCGGACAACTGCCCTATGTAAACCTGGCGTTCGCCATTGGCGTCATGCTCGGTCCACAAAAGACGGCCGTCCCCCCAAAGCTGAGCTTCTGGTAGGTAGGGACGCACCAGTTCCTGAGTGGTGGGGCTGTCGCAACAATAGGTGGCTAACACGATCCGCGCCTCTGGATTGTGGTTCCGCCCCACGTCAACGGGTGGCGGCGCGGCACAGGCTACAAGCCAGACTGTCAGTAGTGATGGGACGAACGCAATGAGCTTCATGGCAACCTCTCGCACTACTTTCATCTCCGTCAGAATGCGTGAGTGTTTTGCGGTTGATGCCCTAGGTGGTGCACCTCCGAGTTTCTTTTTGGGTTGATCTCCTTTTCGATCTCAGTTGGTGCTGGCCAGTCCCTCGCGGAGCGCAAAAAGCGCTGCTTGGGTGCGGTTGGCCAAGTGCAACTTGCCCAAGATATTGCTCACGTGGGTACGCACCGTTCGCTCGCTGATCACCAACTCCTTGGCAATCTCCGGGTTGGATAGCCCCTGGGCCACTAGTCGCAACACCTGCATCTCCCGTTCCGTCAATGGCTCCTGGGTTGGAGGTAGATCTGGGGGTGGCCTATGCAGCTCGCCGATGAGCTTGCGGGCGATGGTGGGATGCAGGGAAGACTCACCCCCGTAGACGTCACGGATGGCTTGCAGCAGTTGCTGAGGCGACGAATCTTTTAGTAGATAGCCTAGCGCCCCGGCCTTGATGGCCGGGAAGACTTTTTCGTCTTCGGCAAAGCTGGTGAGCACCAAGATGCGCACGTCAGGATGCTCCCGCTGGATATCGCTGATGGCCGAAATCCCATCCTGGCGTGGCATCACCAGATCCATCAGGATGATATCCGGATGCAAGGAGCGGGCCTTACTGATCACCTCGACTCCATCCTTTGCTTCGCCTATCACCTCCATCCCCTCTTCGGTCTCTATCAGTGCCTGTAGACTGTCACGCACGATGGCATGGTCATCGGCAATCAAAATGCGGATCGTTTCCGTCATCGGAACACCTCTGGATAACCAAGGGAACCGATCAGAGATCGAGAAAGGTTGGGCATAGTCCCATTGGTTTCCATACTGATCTTCACCCGCGTCCCCTCTCCTGGCGTCGAGGCTATTGTCAAGGATCCTCTCAGTCGGTCGACCCGTTCACGCATGCCGACCAGTCCCATACCTCCCAGGTCGGCCACTGCCTCAGGATCGAAACCAATACCATTATCTGCTATTTCCAGTTCGACTTGCTGGGCAGTGGCGCGAATCTGCACCGTGACCAGGGTCGCTGCCGCGTGTTTCAAGGCATTGTTCAGAGCTTCCACTGTAATACGATATAGTTCTTGTTCCATCAGTGCGGGCAGTTCAAGTGTTCCATCCACTCGCAGGCGCGTTTCCACGCCGGAGCGTCCCTCTACGGCATCCAGGCGTTGCTGCAAAGCGCCCACCAACCCTTCCTTCTCCAGAACGGGCGGGCGCAGTTCGTGGACCAGTAGCCGCATCTCCTTCAGAGCTTGTAGGGCAGTCTCACCCAACCGGGCCAGGTGTTTTTCCACGCGTCCCAGTTCTCCAGTTCTGACCAGGCGTCCCGCAGCTTCGGTCAGCAGGCTTATGCTGTATAGAGCCTGCGTCACTGAGTCGTGCAGTTCCCGCGCCAGCCGGCTTCGCTCTTTCATAACTGCCAGTTGTTCAGCCTGGCGGTACAGCCGGGCATTCTCCAGCGCTAATGCTGCCTGGTCGGCAAAGGCTGACGCCAAGCGCACTTCTTCCTCGCCATAACCGCCAGGCTGTCCTCGGTCCAGGGTGATCATCCCGATGATGCGTTCTTGCACGTGAAGCGGCACCCCCAGCCAGCTTCGGATGTGGCTGTAAGGCGGCAAGCGGAAGGCCGGATAGAGAGCCGGGGCGTCCGCTAGGCTCAACGCTTGTTTTTCTCTTATTACTTTCTGATTGGGAAACTCCTCACCCAGCGGGAAGGTTAGGCCCATCATTTGCTGTACGTCGGGTAAGCCGCGCCCAGCTACTACTTGAAGATCGTCCACTTGTAGTAATTGAACCGAGGCGCTGTCGTAGCCCACTACTCGCTGTAACTGGTCCAAGATCCGAGACAGTACTTCATCCAGTTCCAGAGTCGATCCGACTATCGAAACTACATCCAGCAGCGTGTCAGCCTGGCGGCGGCGCGTCTGTTCAGCGTCATACAGTCGAGCGTTCTCCACGGCTACCCCTACCTGGTCGGCGATGGAGTCCAGCAAGGCCACTTCTTCCTGGTCGAATTGCCGTCCCACCTCGCTTACCACACTCAGAACTCCCAGCATCTGTCCTCGCGCCCGTATCGGTGCACCAACGTAGGCTTGGCATTCCTGGCTGGGAATTGCCAGCAGTGGCCGCGGGCTTGTCGCTATGTCAGGTATGACCAGCGCTTCCCCTTGCTCGATCACCCAACCCATCAAACCGCTGCCTACCGGTACTGAGGTGAACTGGGCCACACCGGCGGCCGGGATACCCCGCCACGCCACCAGGTGTAACGTCTCTCTATCCTCGTCCAACAGATGGATGGCCCCTAACTCACCTTCCATGACCGCCAACACCTGCTCCAAGGAGCGCTCTAGCACCATCTCCAAGTCTAGGGATGCGCTGGCCACTGCTGTAACTTCATACAACGCCGTCAGCTCTCGCGTCCGGTCCGCTACCTGCTGCTCTAGTATCTGATGGGTCAGCACCCGCTCAGTGATGTCAATGATGAATCCCTCCAGAGTCATCACACTTCCATCTGGCGAGATGACTCCGCGGCCTTGTTCCCACACCCATTTTTCCTCACCTGAGCTGGTGTAGATGCGATAGGTGAGCTGGAAGGGGGTATCCCGTTCCAAGGCGGCCTGCACTTGGTTCCATACCGCCCTTCTATCCTCCGGATCAACCAGTTGTGCGAAAGAGACCTTCCGGCTCCCCATCAGATCCGAGGGGGAGTGACCGGTCAGATCGAAGCAGCCCTCGCTGACGAAATCCATAGTGCGGTCCCAATCGTTGCGGCAACGGTAGGCCATGCCGGGCAAGTTGCTCATGAGTGTCGAGAGGGTACGCTGGCTCTCCCGCAGCGCGCCTTCTGCCTGATCGCGCTCAGCTATGCGTTTTTCCAGCGAACCGGCCATATCGTCGAAGGCGCGAGCGAGTTGGCTCAGTTCTCCATAGCCGTAGGGCAACCCGGTGCGTGCACCCAGGTTGCCATCACCAACTTGATTGGCCACCTTGAGCAACACGTTCACCCGGCGCAGGATGAAGAAGTGCCCCCCAAACCAGGCTGCCGCGAGGGTCAAGACGGTAACCAGCCCCAGTGCAACCAAGCTGCGGGCCAGCAGGCGATTGGCGTTAACAAAGGCAACGCTAGAGGGGATACCGATGCTGACGTAGACGTCCCCGCCTCCGGGCGTAGCAGATAGCGGCGCAAATGCAAATAAGCGAGGGATGCCATCCACGCCGTACGCCTCAGCCGTGCCTTCTCTCTTCTGAGACAGAATAGTCTCGACGATAGGTGCCTCGGGCAACGACTGCCCTACCCACATCCCTGGGTCAGGATAGCGGACTAGGATGGTACCGTTCCGATCAATAACAGTGAAAGTCGATCCTTCGGGTAACTCGGCTTGGGCAGCGAGCTGGTTGAGCCAGGTCAGGTCCAACGCAGCGAAGACGACGGCCTGGAGCTCACCTGTTCCGTCGAGGACAGGGTAGCCCATATTCAGCGTCGCCTTGTTGCTGATTGCGTCGTTTTGGTAGGTGCCAATGGCGAAGTCGCGTGTCTGGAGCGCGTGTTGAAAAAAGTCGCGAGGAATCAGGTTGACCGGCTCATTGATGGGTAGGGCACTGCAGAAGAGGGTTCCATCCGGCGCGATTACCCCCAGTTGGGTGTATTGAGGATATTGATTCAGCAACCTGGCGAATAAGGCAGAACAGGTGACCGAATCTCCTTCCGCCACTGCGGGAAGCTGCGCCAGCGCAAACAGGAGCTGGCGCGTGTCTTTGATTGTGTCTTGCTGGTTGCTGGCGGCAAGCCGGGCTAGCCGCAGCGATTCCGCCTTCGCATCGGCGGCTGCCAGACGGCGCAGTTCAAGGTTCGTGTAGGCGGTTAGCCCCAGCACTGGCACGACGGCCAGCACGACCAACAGAAGCAACCTGAACCTTAGACTGGCAAACGGCAGACGTCGCATAAACCACTACCTTGATCTAGCATCCCAGAGCCTCGTCCGGCCACCAGTCTTGCTCACGCTCGTCAGTGCCCCAATCGAATTCCAGAGGTTCCAGGCAGACGATTTCTAGGTCAATCCCACAGCTGGCGCAAGTAGCTTTTAAGCCCTGCTTGGGCTGAGCACCCGCGGTAACGGTCCGTCCGCAATCTGGGCAAGGCGCCATGGCTGTTCTTGTGCCTCTGTTCACTTCTGATCCTCCTGCCTTTTGCAGAATGGAGTATGTTCATTGTCACTGGTGACTTTGTAGCCATGGTAGTTACATCATAACTCAGCAATGTATCAATAAGATGTAAAATAGCTATGAAAAGTGTTCCAAAATCAAGGCCGCCGTGCTATTTTTGCAACGGCTTGTCACTTCCAGATAGGCCATCACCACGGCTATGCGCGTGGGCACACTTCGTCGAGCCGGGCGATCTTCTGTATTGCACGGTTCTTCAGTACTCAATTTGGCACGTAGCAGCATATCATGCTTGTGCTCAGTTTGCATCGGTGGGCAGGCCGATTCTCTCTCGGGCAAAATGCCATCGCAGGAGTGACCTTCGCTATGTGAAGTGACCGATATGGGCTGCTACAAATTGCGTAATCTCCATCAACCAGACCGTGTATAGCTTTCTGTATTAGACAAATGTCGATCACGGATCGTCCTGGCCATGACGGCTATCGATCAAGGAGGATAGGTTCACGTACAGGCGTTGCAAAAATGCTACGGACAACCGCTTTTTGGGACACCATTCATAGCTTTTTCTCACAAGTTTTATACATCCATGGACTAAAATTATATGCCGAGAAAAAGGGCCGTCCTATCCATTGCCGGATGACGGCTGCGCGAGTTGGCTCGATGCTAGGAGGTGGGCTATGAGCCAAAGTAGGATCACGTCGCTGGTGAAAAAACTCGAAGAAGAGCGGTTGCGTACCCTCCGAAGACTGGCGCACCTGGGCGAGTCGCTCAGGACTGAGATAGACCCGGACGTCGACGAAGCGGATGCGGACCTGGTGGAGCACGAAAAGACGGTAGCCCTGGTGCACAGCCTGGAGCGCAGACTGGCGTCAATTGACCGTGCACTATGGAAGGCGCAAGAGGGTACCTACGGCATTTGCGAGCTTTGCGGGGAACCAATCGATCCTGCCCGGTTGGAAGCCGTGCCGGAGACCACCCTTTGCCTGAAGTGTAAGGCGGCCACCGAACAAGGGACACCAAGCAAGACGGTTTATGCCTGAGGTTGATAATTTCGTCACAAAAGGGGCAATGGCTGTGGATATCATCAAGGTTTCAGAAAAGTCTCGCTCGACTTCGGTGGCTGGGGCTATCGCCGGGACGGTTCGCAAGAATGGGCGTGCGCACGTACAGGCTATCGGTGCTGGCGCCGTCAACCAGTCCATCAAAGCCATCATTATTGCCAGAGGATATCTGGCTCAAGATGGCTTTGACGTGGTATGCATCCCGTCGTTTACTGAGGTGGACATCAACGGTCAAGAGCGTACGGCGGTAAAGATGGTTGTCGAACCCCGCTGACCTTATTTATCAAGCGCAGAGGTATCCAATGAAACAGGAATTGGTCAAAGACTGGATGACCCGTGACGTGGTGACCATTATCCCGGACACCACGCTGCCAGATGCACATCGCCTGATGGACGAGAAAGGCATTCGCCGCCTGCCTGTATTGAAAGATGGCCGTCTGGTGGGGATTGTCACACGCGGGGATGTGCGTGGCGCAGAGCCCTCCAGTGCCACGTCGCTCAGCATTTGGGAACTGCATTACCTGCTGGCAAAACTGACGATCACGGAGGTTATGACCCGCAACCCGATTACCATCTCTCAAGATGCAACTATTGGTGAGGCAGCCCAGGTCATGTTGGATAGCCGTATCAGCGGCCTGCCGGTGGTTGATAGCGGAGGGAAGGTGGTGGGGGTTATCACTGAGTCCGACATCTTCCGCATGGTGGTACAGCGATGGAGTGAGGCACAAGCCTGAGCGAAGAAGAGACCGTCTTCTGGGGAGAGACGCAGCTAGCATTGCCATCAGTTGCCGCGGATCGAAATTGGGGGGCATATGAAGGTCATCCAAGTCGAAGGGTGCTACTACGATATGGGGCAGCAGCATGCCCTACAGGTGCAGGACCTGCGACCTCGGATTGTAAAGGCCATAAGGCAGCGCCTGAGGACCTTGGAAGAATACGAGGTCGATCTGGGGCCTTATACCTTGGAATTAGCATCAGCATGGGAAGAGGTCGCCCGGCCGACCCTGGACATGCTACGAGGCATAGCTGAGCGGTTGAATTTGAAATGGGAAACCTTCTTTTGCTACACCATCGCCCCCTATCTAGAGGATCGCCTTCAACGGCCGACTTATGGTGAAGGTTGCACTGTGTGGGCTGCCTCGGATCCCATTACCTACCGTGGCCTGCCCATACTCGCCAAGAACCGGGACTACCGGCCTGAACATAGGTTCCTTCCTTGCCTGGTCCGCGCCCACCCCCGCCACGGCTATAGTTACCTGTACGTCACCAGCGCCGGAAGCCCGGGCGTCTTCAGCTCGGGTATGAACCAGGCCGGATTGGCCGTGGCCGATACCCGGGTATCCCCTCGGGGTGTCGGGCCCGGGGTAGCACGCTATTCGCTTATGATGGAGATCCTGGAGCACCACCGCCACGTGGCATCGGCCCTGGACTACCTGCGCCAGGTGCCGCATATCGGCGACGGCACGCTGACACTCATTGATCGGAGCGGAGATATGGCTGTCTTCGAGGCAGGGCATGCCGCGTCTAGTGTCCTGCGGCCTGAGCAAGGCTTCGTCGTCAGCACCAACCATTTCTGTGGGCCACAGTTACGCACCTATTGGGTGGATCCCAGCCCACCAGAGCTTCAGGGCAACTCTCAAAAGCGATACGCCAGGGTCGTCGCTGCGCTCCAGGCCAATCGGGGGAGCGTGGATACGGTCTGGGCCCAGAGGTTGATGGCCGATCACGGAGGTCGTCGGCCGAGCGTCGCCGAGCGCAGGCAGTTAGCGATCTGCCGTCATCCCAGAATCGATCCCCGATCTACCACTGTCTCGACCGCCGTGTACCTGCCCCGAGAACACACCTCTCACTTCGCCGACGGTCGGCCCTGCCAGGTGCCCTTTCAGGCGTGGTCGCTGATCTGAAAATCGCTTTCACGCACTCCAGGCGTCTGACTCCTGCCGATAGCAGGGACGCCACGCGGATGAGCTATTGCAAAAATTGCACAGCCTAGCCCCTTTTGCAACGCTTTTCGTAGCACTTTTTTACCATTTTGATATATGAATGGTTTACACTGTCGGCGCAACTTATTTGTTGACAAAAGGGAGTCCAGCGTGTGATACTCTCCATTCTCTCTCGTTCTGCCCAGCCGGTGCCGGCTGAATACCGATCTGCTTTCCTCCATCTATACCTGGATACTGCCTGGTTTGGCGTCTTGAGCGGCAGCGCCATGGCTTTTGTAGCCGTGTATGCTGCCCGGCAAGGGGCGAATGCATTGCAGATCGGTCTCCTCAGCGCCGGTCCCGCCATTATGCACCTCATCTTCGCCTTGCCCGCCGGGCGATGGCTGGGGGGGCGCTCACTTGGAAGGACTGTGTTTTGGGCCTCGGTCTTGCACCGCGCGTTCTATCTGTTGTGGGTGCCACTGCCTCTTCTGTTGTCGCCCTCCGGTCAGGTCTGGGCGCTCGTTGGACTGACGTTGCTTATGAGCCTCCCTGGTGTAGCGCTGGCCATAGGCTTCAATGCCCTGTTTGCAGATACCGTTCCACCCGAATGGCGGGGGCACGTTGTCGGAACTCGCAACAGTCTGCTGGCCGTCACCTTCATCATCTCCTCCTTGCTATCCGGATACATTCTGACGCGCTTCTCCTTTCCGCTGGGTTACCAAATCGTATTTGGTATCGGATTCCTGGGGGCCGCCATGAGCAGCTTTCACTTGTGGTTTGTGCGTCCCAGACCCGAGGTACCCGCTCAACCCCGCGTTGGGCAAAGTCTGGGGGATATGGGCCGCCCGGGGATGACGCGTATCATTGGTGACGGAATTCGTTTCAGCGCCGGCTTGCGCTACTTAACCCGAGGTCGTGGCCCCGGCCTGGTGAGAACCAAGATACTCTGGAGCCCTTTTGGCAGGACCATGGCTGTTCTGTTCATCCTGCATCTGTCCCAATATCTACCCATTTCTTTGTTCCCGCTCTATATGGTGAATCGACTTCATCTTTCGGATCAAGTGATTGGTCTCGGGACGGCTCTTTTTTACGCCACCGTCTTTGTAGGCTCCACGCAGCTGGCGCGCATGACACGCCAGATGGGCAACCAGCGGTTACTTGTCGCAGGAGTGGCGCTGATGTCTCTCTATCCAGGCCTGATGGCTGTGAGTCGGGGGATGGGGCTTTTTCTGGTTCTTTCTCTAATCGGTGGAATCGGCTGGGCACTTGCAGGCGGCGCGCTGATGAACTATATTCTCGACAAGGTGCCCCAGGACGATCGCCCTGCTCATCTGGCCTGGTACAACCTGGCGCTCAACGCTGCCATCTTGTTGGGATCTTTGGCCGGCCCCTTATTGGGAAGCTGGTTGGAACTCTCGGTCGCCCTGGCTTTGTGCGCTGCCTCCCGCCTGTTTGCCGCTTTCTGCCTTTGGCGCTGGGGGTAACGGTCGCCAGCCATCTATTGACAAACATCTACACGAAGGGAGTCGAAATCTACAATGCACGTCGCACTTTTGGCAAACTTAAAAAAGAACGCGCCGACCTGGCCGGGCATCTCGGCCGATCACTGGGATGACCTCGACTCTGAAGAGACGATTCAGGCCATCTCAAGCGCGCTCGAAACCGGCGGACATCGCGTCACATTCCTCGAAGGGGATGTGACCCTCTTCGACAACCTGCGCACGTTGAAGCCAGACTTCTGCTTCAACATTTGTGAGGGGCATTTCGGGGATGGGCGCGAGGCGCAGGTGCCGGCTTTGCTTGAGATGCTGCGCATCCCCTATACCGGATCTCGGGTGCTGACGCTGGCCTTGGCGCTCGATAAGCCGATGACCAAGCGCGTCCTCGCCTATCACGGGTTGCCCACGCCCCCTTTCCAGACCTTTGAGCGTCTTGACGAGCCCCTTGACTCCGACCTGGAATTTCCCCTTTTTGTCAAACCCAGCAGCGAGGGGACAGGGATGGGCGTAAGCTCTGAGTCAATTGTGCGCGACGACAGCCAGCTCCGTGCGCAACTGCGCCGTATCTTCGAACGCTACGACGAACCCGCCCTCGTCGAGCGCTTCATTGAGGGGCGCGAAGTGACCGTCGGCGTCATCGGCAATCTGGTCTCACCGGTGGCGCGGCGTATCCCGGAGGACGAAGAAGCGCCTCGCATCTCCCGTGGCCTGCATTTCTTCCCGCCCTTGGAGGTGGACATGACCGCTTACCCGGCTGAGGAAGCGGGCATATATACCAGTCGCATTAAAGTGGATCTGGCCGAGGAGTTTCACTACCTCTGCCCGGCGCCCTTGAGCGACGAGCAGATTGAGGAGTTGAACTGGCTGACGGCGGCTACCTTCCGCGTGACTGCCTGTCTTGATGTGGCCCGGGTTGACTTCCGGCTGGATGCGAATGATGGGGATAAGCCCTATATTCTCGAGGTGAATCCGCTGCCCGGCCTGAATCCACATTACTCGGATCTGTGCATCGAGGCGGCTGCTGATGGCTGGCGCTACGAGGAGTTGGTCAATGGCATCCTTGACGAGGCGCTTGAGCGCTATGAGTTGAACACTGCCAAGTGAGCCGGGTACGTCCCGCTACCGACCGTGAGGTTGTGTCCAGGTTATTGGACCTTCAGCGCTGCAAGCGGGGAGGCAATTCCCTTCCGGTCTGCCCGGAATCTGGATAGACCCGGCCGTTGAAACGGCATTGACATATGGTATGAGTTGTGATACAATCATCATTGATGATGATTAACATCCAATTCATCCAGTTACTTCTTCGCATTTGTCGTCAGGTTTCTCAATATCGTTCGGCGGCCCCGGCCGCCGACGGAGACATGGTAAGAATCACATCTTTCGTGTTGTCGGATGGTTCAAAGAAGGTATAGCCATTTAGGCTCCCTTAACCAGAACCGAGAGCGCCTTGCGATGAACTTCTCTGTCTCCCCCTTGTGGATCTGTACCGGTATCGATACGCGCTGTTGTAGCGCGTGTCGCTGTTGTGCTGCCTGGGCACACTTAGAACCGGGCTCGGTGGAGATGTCATTGTTGTCAAAGTAGTCTCTTGCAAGGCTTGTCGTCTCAGAAATCTGATAGTCGCCCACCGAATGACCGGTGGGCGATTTGTTATCTTTGGGTCTCCAAAGGAGGGATCGAGTGATAAAGAAAGTGGATACCACGACCATCAAGTTCAATCAGGCTTCCATCATTACCCTGACAGGCTTGGCTTTCCTGTTTGATCTACCCTGGCTGGTTTTGTTCGTGGCGGTGGTAATGGCGGTTGGCACCATTTGGCCGGGTGCGGCCCTGTTTCAGGGGGTGTATCGGCGCGTACTGAAGCCTCTCGGCTTGCTCAAGTCCCACGTGGTTGAGGATGACCCGGCCCCGCATCGCTTTGCTCAGGGACTGGGCGCCACCTTCTTGGGTCTGAGCAGCCTGGCGCTGCTGCTTCTGGGCCTTGTGCCTTTGGGTTGGGGCCTGGCCGGGCTGGTGGTCGTGCTAGCCGCCATAAACCTGTTCTTCAGCTTCTGCGCTGGCTGCTTTCTGTATCTGCAGCTAGCCCGTCTTGGGCTGATTCAGCGTTCGACGTCGGCGTCATAGGGGCGGACAGTGGAGAGACTGGTAATCTTGTTCATTGCCTTGGCCGGCTTGGCCGCGCTGTGGCTGGCTTGGCACGGGGCAAAACTGTGGCTGTGCCGCAGCATCCGTGTTGATCGAGAGACCCTCTACGATGATCGTCCGACGCTGCTTTATTTCCACAGCGACGACTGCGCCCCCTGTCGGCTGCAGCAGAGTCCCATCCTGGCTTCATTGCGCCAGGCGCTAGGGGATTGCGTGCGCTTCCAGGATTACGACGCGCTGGCGCACCCCGATCTCGCGCGCCGCTACCGGGTGCTCACTGTGCCCACCACGCTGGTCATCGCGCCGGGCGGAGAGGTGGTGGCCGTGAACTACGGTGTCACCCAGGCCGACAAGTTGGAACGCCAGCTTGAGGAGGCAGTTGGGCGGGAGAACCTGCGAGCCCCCTGCCTGACCTGACCTCTCGACGGCCCTTCCCCGGTTTCCTTAGTCACCCGGTGGGTACGCTCGGAAGAAGGCTGGAGCGTTGTGCCTGGGCCTGGCATACGTAGCATAGGGGAACTTCGGCGGGTTCGTCCCCTTCGTTGGGGGCATGCGTCAGGGCGCCGCATTGGGGGCAAGGCGCCAGCCGTCCCGCCCTGGCCGCTCGCGGCTGGGTGCTGAGGAGCTCGTCGGCTGTCACTTCCTGACCAAAGCGCACTGCGTCAGTGGGACAGCCAATGCTGCACAGGCTGCACTCTTCCCCCAGACACAGCGCGGCCGAGAAATGAAGTACGTAGTATGCGCCGTCGCTGAGGAAGGTGATGGCCTCGCTGGGACAGAACCGGGCGCACAGTCCACATGCGCTACACGCGTCAGTGATCCTCACGTCGGCGATGGGCAGGTCAGCGGTGGGCACACACGCCTCCGGATCGGACCCCAAGCGGCGCAGCGCGCGCGCCAGGTGCTGGCGCTGGGCCGGGATGAAATGGGGGGGACGCTGTCCAACTCCGCCCTCGGCGTGAGTTCCTGGGCTTGGGCTGGGGGCTGGCTCGTCAGAACGTCCCGCGCCACTGGGGGCGATCGCACCGGCTGCGGCTGGCTCCTTTCGCCCGGTCAGCGACCTGAAAAAGTCTCGTCTTGACATAACAGAATGGTCCTGATGAATGACTGGCCTGGAAGTGGGCGTGTCGGCCAGTTCCTCAGCATTTGTCAGGTAGCTGCGAATGGCGGGTGCGCCGCCCATGACCTCGAGCCAGCGATTGGCACTGGCCACGTTGCGTTGAATGATCCCATGCGCCTTCCCGATCGGGCAGCTGTGGCACATGCTGTCGTTCAACCACAGGCTTAACCCCGCCGTCGTCAGCTCGAGCAAAGCGGGGACCGCCAGAGCCCCCAGGCAGCGCGGCGTCTGCACCACGCTGGCTCCTGGTACCTGGCTCAGGTCCGGTGCTTCCTTGCGCGGGCAGGCCAGCTCGATGACCTGGCCTGGCGAACGGGCGACGACCTGGCCGAGTCTTGATTCGGGTGGCTCCGGCTGGACGAAAACGCCGGTCGGGCACACGTTCAGGCACAGGCCACAGCGCGCGCACGCAGCCTGATCCAGGACGATGGCCTCTGCCCCTCCACTGGCTCGGTTAGGAATTGAGATAGCCTCTACCGGGCACGCCTCTACACATATGCGACAGTCTCGCGCCTGGTGGCGGACGTTAAGGCATCGAGCTCCGGTCACGCCCGGGGCGCTTCCACGCCACAAATCTTCCAACTCGGCCAGCTTGTCCAGATCGATCATGGAATGGATTATACCGACAAGAAGCTGATAGTACAAACAAGAAGTCGAAATTTGGACTTGACAGGTCGGCTTATTGTTGGTATAATTAGAACAAATGTTCTATACACTCGTACGGGTTGCAGGCACATAACCCTCAACCTGAGTAAAGGGAGGCAGAGTCATGAAACACCAGATCGTGCATTTCGAAATCCCCGCTGATGACGTGAAGCGGGCACAGGCCTTCTACGGGGAGCTGTTCGGCTGGCAATTCTCAAATCCCCCTGGCTACGACGATTACTGGGCCGTTGATGCAGGAGAGGATGCCAGTCACGGGATCGCCATGATGGCGCGCCAGAACCCGGCGCACGGGCCGACCAACTACATTGGGGTTGAATCGGTGGCCGACAGCCTGGCCAAGGTTGAGGATCTGGGCGGCAAGGTACTCGTGTCCAGGAGCCCGGTGCCGGGCATGGGCTGGTTCGCTCATTGCCAGGACACCGAGGGCAACGTGTTTGCCTTGTGGGAGGACGATACCTCGGCGGCCTGAGCTGGCGCAGCGCAGTGTGAGTTCCCGGTGGAATATGGGGCGACTCGTCAGAGCCCGTAGGAATTCGGGGGAACCTGAAGCAGCTCGTACGAGTCGCAGCCACAAGAGGACAGTCTCAATTCAAGTGCATAACACGGATGATCGCACCCACGCCTGGTCTCCGACCGGGATCGCCAACCCCCTGGCCCCGTGCGAAAGTCCGTGTTGTGTGTTTCTTATTCTGCAACGGTTCGCCACGCTTGTGCCGATACTCGTTATCCTAAACCAAGCGTGTGGGCAACCAGGTTCAGCAGTAAGGTAGCATCCTGAGTAGCCGTAGCGAAGCGGAGGCGTATCGAAGGGTGCGGCTTCAGCATCGAGTCCCTGCAAATTCGCACCCTTCGATATGCGCTTCATTGCATTTCGCGCTACTCAGGATGCTAATCTTGCCACTCTGTCGGCGAACATATGTTTGATGTAGGTCAACGAGATGCCGA
>Ga0209536_100005145_pt1 | contig 20456 bp, 16 predicted proteins | sample DeeMarSeWOR28_12_FD_187461 | JGI IMG/M metagenome (GOLD analysis project Ga0209536, IMG submission 187461) | Marine sediment microbial communities from White Oak River estuary, North Carolina - WOR-2-8_12 (SPAdes) (version 2) | ecosystem: Environmental > Aquatic > Marine > Intertidal zone >...
AAGGTCCTTCTCGAAGTAATCGTCCGTTGGCAACGCAGTTGAGAGCCACCCCGCCTGCCAAACACAGGTTTTTTTGATTTGTTTCTTTATGCACTTGTCTGGCCATCTTCATTACCACCTCTTCCGTAACAGACTGAATGCTCGCGGCAATATCCATTTCCCTCTGGGTTATTTCAGTTTCGGGCTGGCGAGGGGGACCACCAAAGAGATCGTCAAAGCGTTTGTTCGTCATCTTTAAGCCGCCTAAGAAATCAAAATAGGAGAGGTTTAGACGAATTGAACCGTCATCCTTCAAATCTATCAAATCTGAGAGGATCAAATCTTTATACTTTGGCGCGCCATATGGGGCTAAGCCCATAAGCTTATACTCACCTGAGTTGACCCTGAATCCTGTGAAATAGGTAAAGGCAGAGTAAAGTAGGCCCAAAGAATCGGGAAAATGGAGTTCTTTGAGAAGTTCTAGATCTTTGCCCCTTCCAACTCCGTAGCTTGCCGTGGCCCATTCCCCCACACCATCCATCGTTAGAATGGCCGCCTCATCAAAGGGCGAGGGATAAAATGCGGAAGCGGCATGGGCCTCATGGTGCTCCGTGAACAGAACATCACCTTTGTATCCCGTTTCTCTTTTGATGACTCTTGGGATATTCAGCTTCTGGCCGAGCCACAGAGGCATAGACTCTAACCATGAGCGAAGGCCCTTGGGAGCAACGGTGAGGTAGCTCATTAGTAGCCGCTCAAAAGTAAGGATGGGTTTGTCATAGTAGACTAAATGGTCGACATTCTCAATTGTGATGCCCGCCTCTTTCAGGCAGCTTTTGATTGCTTTTGCAGGAAAGCTAGGATCGTGCTTTTTTCGAGTAAATCGCTCCTCCTGAGCCGCGGCCACGATCTTTCCACTCCGAACTATGCAAGCTGCGCTGTCATGGTAGAAGCATGAAATCCCTAGAATATACATTGTATTCCTTTGATAATCTCAATGGCTACGGGATGTATCCATTGCTATGGGGCTCGTCAACTGATCAATACTAGCCCTTAAACGTGGTGGAATTTTATAGTGATGACATCCCCTGCCAGTTCCTGTGCCTCTTAATTATCCTACCCCATTTTTTTGGTAGAAAGGGCTTGACCTCTGCACTTGGCTATAAAATCACAAATCGTATTTTATCAAAACCGGGGAAAAAAACACAGATCTGAGGCCAGAAATACAGCTGTTCGTTGCTTTTAAAGATAAAGCCATGATTTCTGCAGTGACCCCTTTTTGCGTTATCGGATGACTGCAACTTGTAAGACTCGGTCATCAAAAACGTAACCTTTCCAGCAACATACCCAAGCTCTCAGAACAACAAAAGCATTAGGCTATCTACCTCTTAAATCTTGCAAAATTGGTTGAATTGATTCAAATATTTTCTCTGCAAATTTTTCAGCAGCTAAATCATTATAATGACATTGGTCAATATAAAGCGTTTCATTCGATTCTGAGAAAATATGTGAGAGATCGACAAACTGAAAGTATTTTTCGATTTTTCGGTAGGCAGCATAAAACTTATGTTCATTCTGCTGACGTTCCGCGATAAATTCATCACTCCATTCTTTTCTTTTAAGACGACCTATCTCTTCTTCTGTCCAGGTATTCTTGTTGTAGAGCGTTGGTTGTAGGATCATAACAAAAGTAGCTCCGTTCATTTTGCTAATTTGGTCAGCTGCGGCAAAATGAGTTGCGGTAATCCTTGCCCGCTGTTCAATAGTCGTTGGCGCCTCCCTGCGGATGTTCAGTATAGGAGGCGCAGCAGGAGATCTGGATTTTCTCTTTTTCCTGAGCTTTTCAATCTGGCGATGAAGCAAGTCGTAGGTATATGAGTAGGTGCGGAGTTTACTTTCGAAGTTAATTAACATGAATTCCCCTCTTTCCGCCCTGTGTACAAGGAATACCGCGTTATCCCAGACATGCCTTTTAACAAAGGCGCCCTCCACTGTTGGTTCCACAGAAGCGTGAGCGGCATCATTCCTGCCACTTACTGCCAGTACAAGATCGGCCTGGTTCTCAGCCAAAAACCGATCAACCAGCAACATCTCCTGGAATGACTGACCACCTCTTAGCGCCAGATTCACAACTTCGGCCCGTATATTCAAGCGCTCGTTAATGAGCCGCTCTAGGATTGAAGGAACTGTAGTTCGATTATCAAAAGACCCGACCCCGAAAATTGTGCTCCCACCTGTAACAATGACCGTAATCTCGGGGTCTGCATGCGAAAAAAGGGGAGTTATTGAATACCCATTTTCGTCTGTCGTCAGGCTCATCTCTTTTGCAAGTCCTTTTTTCGTTATAGAATAGGTCATATTTGCTGCCTGTACATACCCGAGGTAAGGGTGATAGGGATTGCGAACCTGCCCTACCCTGTCTCGGTAAAATCCCTTCCTTCTGGTAAACTTAATAACGGTAAATGAGACCAGCTCCATTGCCACCAAGGAAAGAATCACAAGTAAACACCAGAAAAAAAATAGTTTCCTCTTCCCAATTCTTGGAGGAGATGAAGTCGATTCAGCACTCTTACCTCTGTCATTTTTCATTCGAAGCTCCTCTTATTTTTCGCGCCTAAACCTAAGCCCTTCTTTTGATTTTGTCAATGACAACTTGTGGTTCGATTGGTGAAGAGGAAACTTCACCTTGTGGCCCTCACTTTCTGCAGCACTGAGAGCAAAATCCTCGGGGAATGGATGCTTGACAGTAAATCTTGCTTCAGGCTAGTATTCCATCTCGCTCAATGGAAAATGAACCGTTGATGAAGTTGACCATTTATTGCTTGGAGAAATCAACGTTTCCCTCTAAATATAACCATTCAGAGAAGACGTTGATTGTAGGCATATGAGAGGCCCTGCGAGAGTATGAAACCAGGCAAAGCTGCATTGCTCATGCCAGTTGAAAATCAGGTGCGCGAACTCGATTCCAAGCTCCTTCTCGCCTGTATTGCAGCAAGGCGAGGGTTTTCATCGGTGATTGGACCTCGCCGTGAAATGCATATTAAGATAACTGATTTCCCCAGATCCATCTATCTTGCCAAAAGTATCCCAGTGCACCGCAACATTATATTTAAGATTATGCGCAAGCTTGGACATGAAATAGTGGCCTGGGATGAAGAAGCTCTGGTTCACCCGCACCCGGAGACCTACTATAGGCGTCGAGTCTGTCCTTTAGGGATAAAATATGTGTCCCATCTTTTTGCTTGGGGTGAAGATAACGCCGAGTTGTGGCGGCACTATCCTGAGCTACCTATGGGAACTCCGATTCACGTCACTGGTAATCCTCGCGGTGATTTGCTTAGACATGAAATGCGCGATATTTACGAGGGTGATGTCAAAGATCTCCGCAGTATCTACAGCGATTTCATTCTCGTGAATACCAATTTTAACCACGTAAATGCCTTTTCCCCAGACCTGAATCTCTTCCGGCCAGTTAATAAACCTGGAGAGGAACCTAAGTTTGGCCGAGCTGCTAAGGGCATGAGTCGGGAATATGCGGAAGGGCTGCGGGACCATAAACGAGCTATCTTCGAGAGTTTCCAACAACTTATCCCTGCCCTTGAGAAAGCATTTCCAGAGCATACCATTGTTGTTCGGCCTCACCCTACGGAGAATCACGCAATATATCGAGACATTGCCACACAATGCAAACGAGTGAGGGTGACAAATGAGGGAAACGTAGTCCCATGGATCTTGGCCGCCGAGGCGGTCGTTCACAATGGCTGCACCACTGGTTTAGAAGCATACGTTATGGGGGTGCCCGCTATTTCCTATAGAGCAACGGTAAATGATTTTTATGACCTGGGCTTCTATCGTCTACCCAACTTGCTAAGTCATCAGTGCTTCAATTTCGAGGAGTTACGTGTAACACTTGGAGATATTCTTGCTGGCAGACTCGGACTAGCGGATGGAGGTGAGCGCAAAGAACTTATCCATCACCACCTGGTGGCACTAGACGGCCCTCTGGCCTGTGAACGCATGGTAGACGTGCTCGAAGCCATGCTGGAGGGCAGATACGAATTGCCAAGGCCCTCAGTACTCAATCGCCTGGAAGGGTGGTTTATGTCAGCAATTCGCACCCTAATAAAGCGATCGAAGGAACGTGTTCCCGGTTCGCATAACCAACCTGAATTTCAGCGTCATCGTTACCCTGCGGTTTCCCTTGAGGAAATTCGCGCGCGGTTATTACGGTTCCGGCAAGCTTTAGGCGACAGCAGCGAACTGAAGGTGGAACAGATATATGATCAGTTCTTTCTCATCAGCGGGCAATGATGGAGCTCATCTATGTCAAGCGTAAATCTAAAATTCTTAGTGCTCTCGCTAAATTAAATCTAATCCTGGAAGATACCATAAAATGGGAGTTTCATTATGCTCAATGACAAGAGTATCCTAATTACAGGCGGCACAGGTTCATTCGGGAAAAAAGCAACTGAAATAATTCTCAAAAATTCCAAACCAAGGCGTCTCATTATTTTTAGCCGAGATGAGCTTAAGCAATTTGAGATGTCTCAAGTTTATCCACTCTCAAAGTACGAATGTATGCGCTATTTCATAGGTGATGTGAGAGATAAAGAGAGATTATACCGTGCCTTTCAAGGAGTAGACTTTGTCATCCATGCAGCCGCGCTCAAGCAAGTTCCAGCGGCTGAATACAACCCTTTCGAGGCTGTAAAGACGAACATCATTGGAGCTCAAAACATCATCAATGTGGCCATCGATCAAAAAATAAAAAAGGTAGTCGCTTTGAGCACTGACAAGGCGGCCAATCCTATCAATCTCTACGGCGCAACGAAACTCTGTGCAGACAAGCTGTTTATTGCAGGCAACGCATATGTTGGTAGGGAGCATACAACTTTCAGCGTTGTGCGCTATGGCAACGTTGTTGGAAGTCGCGGTAGTGTTATACCTTTTTTCTTGAAACACAAAGAGAATGGCTTTTTACCCATTACAGATAAACGTATGACCCGATTCTGGATCACTCTCAAACAAGGAGTCGAGTTCGTTTTGTGGTGCCTTGAGCATATGTGTGGTGGCGAGCTCTTTGTTCCCAAAATTCCCAGTATGAACATTATGGATCTCGCAAAAGCGATTGCGCCCGAATGTGAAACCAAGATTGTTGGCATTAGGCCAGGAGAAAAGCTTCATGAGCTTATGATTACCCGTGACGATTCTCGACAAACCCTAGAATTCGACAATTTTTATGTCATTCAGCCAAATTTCAAGTTTTGGGACCGGCGCTGCTCGTGGAACGGAGGACGGCTAGTTCCCGAGCAATTCGAGTATAGTTCAGAGTCTAATCCCTGGCGACTAAGCATCGAAGAAATGAGAGCTCTGATAGAAACGTTATGATTCCGTACGGTAGACAATCCATTGACGAAGAAGACATACAGGCTGTGGTGGAAGTGCTGCGCTCCGACTGGCTAACTACCGGTCCAAAGGTTGATGAATTTGAACGGGCCTTTGCCGACTTGGTGGGGGCGAAGGAGGCAGTGGCAGTGTGCAATGGAACGGCAGCTCTTCATGGCGCAATCTACGCATTGGGAATCCAGTCGGGAGATGAGGTAATCGTCCCACCGATCACCTTTGTCGCAAGCGCCAACTGTGTTGTATTTCAAGGAGGGGTGCCTGTATTTGCTGATGTCGATCCCGATACGCTTTTGCTTGATCCTGTTCAAGCAGAGAGCAAGATCACCCCCCGCACCAAAGCGATCATTGCTGTTGATTACACAGGTCAGCCATGCGACTATGAAAAGTTACAGGCTTTAGCGCATCAGCACGGTTTGGCTCTAGTGGCAGACGCGTGTCATTCTCTCGGTGGTGAGTACAAGGGACGCCCAGTAGGTTCTTTGGCTGATCTTAATGTTTTTAGCTTTCACCCAGTCAAGCATATTACCACTGGTGAAGGAGGAATGATTACCACTAATGATTACACGCTGGCCAGGCGGGTACGCATGTTCCGAAATCACGGGATTACCACGGACCACCGCCAGCGAGAGGAGCTAGGTTCGTGGTTCTACGAAATGGTTGATCTCGGTTACAATTACCGCATAACCGACTTTCAGTGTGCCCTAGGTCTCAGTCAGTTGAAAAAACTGCCGGGATGGGTAACCCGCCGGCAGGAAATTGCTCGGCACTATGATAAGGCATTTGCTAGCCTGGCCGAGATTGAGCCACTCGATGTGGGAAAAAATTTGACTCACGCTTATCATTTGTATGTTGTCCGATTGAACCTCGAAAAACTGCAAGGAGAGAGAACAGAAATTTTTGCCGCTCTTCGCGCTGCAGGCATTGGTGTAAATGTACATTATATCCCTGTACATCTGCACCCCTTTTACCGCCAACATTTCGCAACAAAACCAGGAGATTGCCCCATCGCTGAATCAGCTTATGAACGATTGCTTACTTTACCTCTGCACCCCAAAATGAGTTCACAAGACATAGAGAGTGTTATAAATGCAGTTTTAGATGCTTTGTCTTCTTTTCTAAAAGGATAGCTGACTTAGGACAAAAAACATGTGGGAAGAGATTACTATAGGAAATCGAAAGATAGGTGAGAATCATCCTCTTTTCATAATTGCCGAATGCGGAGTGACCTGCAACTACGACATAGATATCACCATGCAGCTTATCGATGCTGTACACGACTCCGGAGCGGATGCAATTAAGTTTATATTCTGGTTTCCAGCAGAGATCATGAGTGACAAGAGTGTAACTTATGAGTATGAGACTATTTCCGGAGTAAAATCCGAAAATATGTTCGAGATGCTCAACAAGCTGCGATTTACTCTTGACCAATGGCGAGAGATCAAAGCATATGCGGACCAAAAAAATATCATAATGTTTTCCACCGTAAATTCTCCGAGCGGGATCGAGTACGCAGAGTCCCTTGACTTGTTGGCCTACAAGTTGAGCTCTTGGGACTTCAACTATCTTCCTCTCTGGCGCAGGATCGCCTCCTTGGGAAAGCCCATGTTAATCGACACTGGTCCGGTAAACACCCTCGAGGTCGCTAAGGTAATACAGCTAATGAAGGATAGCGGAAACGACCAGAGCGTGCTTATACACTGTTTTCATACCGATAATTGCGCTGAGATGAATATGCGTTCCATTCCTTATATGAAAAGGGTCTTTAGCACACTGGCGGGCTATTCCGCACCTGGTTTGGACGACGACATGGATATAGTGGCTGTAAGCTTAGGAGCCGTCGTCTTGGAGAAGAGATTGACCTTGCGCCGAGATTTGCCCGGACACCATCACGTGCTATCAAAGGAGCCAAAGGCATTTGCACAGTATGTGAAGCGTTTGAGAGAGGTGCAAGCTGCCCTGGGCGTGCATGACCTGCGTCCGAGTGCTGGCGACCTCGAAGAAAGAAAGAAGTGGTTTAGGCACCTTGTAGCTACCCGCGATATCTCTGCAGGAACAGAGCTGACGCCCGATATGCTGGAAGGAAAACGCCCCGAAAAAGGAATCTCGCCCGATTTTTTGGACATTTTCATCGGCCGAGTTACAAGAAGGGACTTAAAGAAAAACGAAGCTCTTTCTTGGGACGACATTTAGAGATCTCCCATGTCAATACCAAATAAGCCACTTGCTATTATTCCAGCCCGCGGTGGTTCTAAGCGTTTTCCCGGTAAAAACGTCGCCATCCTGGCCGGAAAGCCGCTCATAGCTTATGCCATAGAGGCAGCGCAGGAGAGCGAAGTCTTTGACCTAGTCTGCGTTTCCTCTGAAGATGATGAGATCTTAAGGATTGCAAAAAAGTGGGGTGCCCAGACTGTAATGAAACGTCCCGTGGAGCTGGCCGATGACCTCACTCCCTTGAAAGAGGTTTGCGCCTATCTTTTAGAAAGTTTTTCCTCGCAAGGAAGGAACTATGGAGAATTCGGCCTGCTCCTAGCAACGAATCCCCTGCGTACCGCGGCAGATCTTCGTGCAGCTTACCAACTTTTCAAGAAAGAGAATGCGGTCACTTGCATGAGCCTGGTGCCCTTTTCGCATCCGCCTCAGCGGGCCGTGCGAGTAGATGCAGAATCCGGATTGGTGCAACCGTATTTTGGCACAGAAAGCATGACCCAAAGCCAATTGCTCGAGCCCCTCTATAGGCACGACGGTTCGATTATTTTTGCTCAAAGTGAGATGTTTTTGAAAACCAGGGAGTTTTATGGTCCTGGAGTTGTACCTTATTTCATCCCTTGTGAGCGCTCTGTTGATATAGACAGTCCCTTGGATCTGGCCTGGGCAGAGTTCCTTCTAAAAAGAAGCGGTTTGCTCGAGGGTGATTAGGTCGTTGGTAGTAAATGAATCTTCTCATTCGCACTGACGCTAACTTCAACATAGGCACTGGCCACGTAATGCGCTGTCTTGCCTTGGCACAGGCCTGGCGCGACTGGGCCGGGCGGGCAACTTTTGTTATGAGTGCACCTCCATCTGCCTTAGGTAGAAGGATCCGAAATGAGGGTATGTCTATTGTTGAACTGGATAACGAGCCGGGAAGTCGAAACGATGCGGCCTTTGTAGCTAAATTGAAGGCAAACCTAGGTGCCAGGGCTCTCGTACTCGACGGCTACCATTTCAGTTCCGATTATCAAGAAGTCATTAAGGAGAGTGGAATCATTCTTCTGGTGATAGACGACTACGGCCATGCAGGGCGCTACATAGCCGACCTTGTTCTAAATCAGAATGTCTCTGCTACCTATGACTTTTATACCGATCAGGACAGACAAACTCAGCTTCTCTTGGGAACGCGCTATGCGTTGCTGAGGCGCGAGTTCAACTCCTGGCGAAGCTGGACTCGCTTTGTCTCTGAGAGGGCCAACCGCATTCTAGTAACTTTGGGCGGCAGTGATCCGCAGAACCTTACAGTTAGAGTTTTGGAGGCTCTGGAGGTAGTCCAGGTGGACGGACTCGAGATCAAAGTGGCCGTTGGCAGCGCAAATCCTCATTACCAGGAGCTTCAAGCCATCGCTGCTCGGTCTAGGTTTCCGGTCGACTTGAAACGAGATGAGGTGGACATGCCGCAACTTATGGCTTGGGCAGATCTCGCCGTTTCTGCTGGTGGTAGCACCCTTTGGGAAATGGCATTCATGGGATTACCCAGTGTGGTTATCATTGCGGCTGACAACCAGAAGGCCAATGTTCAAAGATTGCAGGAACTGGGGGCGACAATCAATCTGGGATGGCATGGCAGCCTTACCCAGGGAGAAATAGCTGGAGTAATATCCGATTTGGTAGAAGACACCGGTCAACGCGACAAAATTTCCCAGGTTGGCAAGAACCTGGTTGACGGGATGGGGGCCGATCGAGCCTCTCTGGCCCTTATGGAGCGGATCTTGACCTTGAGGCGAGTGAGGGAGGATGACGTACAACTAGTCTGGGAATGGGCAAATGACCCGGTGACGCGCGCCGCTTCCTTTTCTTCTAAACCCATTGCTTGGGCTGAACACGTCCAGTGGTTTGAGTCGAAATTAAAAAGCGAAAACTGTTTGTTTTTTCTGGTCACCTTAAGTGACGGCTTGCCCCTCGGCCAAGTTAGGTATGATAGAGACGGTGATGAGGCAGTGATTTCAATTAGTTTGGGAGAAAGTTTTCGGGGGCAAGGTTACGGTAGTGCCGTATTGCGTCTTGCCTGTCGGAAAGTGATTGCCACCGAGGGGATTAACTTGATACATGCCTACATCAAGCAAAACAATGAATCCTCCCGGCGGGCTTTCATCAAAGCTGGATTCGAAGAAACAGGTATAAAAGCTGTCGCCGGGCAGGAGGCACTGCACCTAGTCATGCGAAAGGGTAACAAATTTTGAAGCCTTTCATAAAAGTAGAACAGCGTAATATCGGGCCTGGGTATCCAACCTATATTATTGCTGAGATGTCAGCCAATCATAATCAGGATTTCGATCAAGCGCTCAGGATATTAGAGGCAGCCAAGGAGGTCGGGGCTGATGCTATCAAGCTGCAGACCTACACTGCGGACACCTTGACTATTGATTCAGATAAAGATTATTTCCGAGTAGGCGGCGGAACCCTATGGGACGAGCGTACACTTTACCAGCTTTATGGAGAAGCCCACACTCCTTGGGAGTGGCAACCGAAACTCAAGACAATAGCCAACGATTTAGGTCTCGACCTCTTATCTACCCCTTTCGATAACTCAGCAGCAGATTTTCTTGAAGAAATGGGTGTACCATGCTACAAGGTGGCCTCCTTTGAACTAGTGGACGTACCTCTTATCGAAAAGATCGCCTCCAAAGGCAAACCGATAATCATGTCCACCGGAATGGCCAGCCTAGAGGAAATAAAGACAGCCGTAGATGCAGCCCGCTCAGCTGGCGCCGAACAGATTGCTCTGCTTAAGTGTACCAGCGCTTACCCAGCCCCACCAGAGGAGATGAATCTTCGCACCATTCCTCATTTGGCTGAGACTTTTGCTGTCCCCATAGGATTGTCAGACCATACCTTGGGAATTGTCGTTCCCGTAGCTGCGGTTGCCCTTGGGGCGTGCATTGTAGAAAAGCATTTTACCCTCAGCCGCGAAATTTCGGGACCAGATAGTAGATTTTCTCTAGAGCCCAAGGAGTTCAAGGAGATGGTGGACTCCATAAGGACTGTTGAAAAGGCCCTGGGGCAAGTCGACTATACAATTGGCAAGTCAGAGGCCAAGAGCCTAGTTTTTCGCCGTTCACTCTTTGTAGTGGAGGATGTGAAGGCAGGAGAAACTTTTACTGAGCGAAATGTCCGGTCAATCCGGCCGGGGCATGGGCTATCACCTAACCATATTAAGGACATATTGGGAAAAAGGGCCGTGCGCGATGTGGAGAGGGGAACGCCTTTAAATTGGAGTCTCGTGGAGGATGAGAATCAATGATAGCGGTCGTTGATTACGGCGCTGGAAATCTGAGGTCGGTGGTAAACGGTTTTGAAGCTATCGACCACAAGGTCGAGGTGGTCAAAGACCCTGATAAGCTGGTTAAGGCTACCGCCATTATCTTACCTGGAGTCGGTGCCTTTGGGGACTGTATGGAGAAGATCAGGCGGCAGAACTTGGTCGAGCCACTCAATGAACTTATTCTCGGTCAGAGAGTACCTTATCTGGGAATATGTCTGGGCATGCAATTTCTCGCCGAGGAAAGTTTGGAAAAGGGTTGCCACCAAGGCCTGGGGTGGATTCGGGGAAAAGTCGAGCTCATGACTCCTGACGATGGTAACTTTCGCATTCCCCATATGGGATGGAACGATGTCAGCTATAAGAAGACTTGTCCCTTGTTTGAGGAACTGGGTGAGAAGCCTGTCTTCTATTTCGTCCACAGTTATCATCTGGTGGCGATAGAAAATGACGCCGATTTTGTTACAGCCACCTGTTGGCATGGGTTGACCGTCACCGCAGCGCTGCAAAAAGATAATATCTTCGGGGTTCAGTTTCATCCGGAAAAGAGCCAAGAAAACGGGCTCAAGGTGCTCGAAAACTTCGTCAAGGTTATCTGAGGTGTTTTGGATGTGCTGAAAAGACGTCTAATACCGGTGCTTATTTTGCGGGACGGAATGGTGGTTCAGTCTGTCCAATTCAAACATACCAATGTCATCCACTGGAAGCCTTTAACTGCGGTGGACTTTTTCAATAGATGGGCAGTGGATGAGATCATTATTTTGGATGTCACACGGAATAAGAAAAATCGTCAAAAGTTCCTTGACGTGGTGCTGGGATTATCCAATAAGTGCTTTGTTCCCCTTACAGTTGGGGGCTGGGTGGATTCGGTGGAGGAATTGCTCAAGCTCCTTCGACTTGGAGCTGACAAGGTGGTAATTAACACTGAAGCTGTTCGTAAACCGCAGTTGATCAGCGATTGTGCATCGGTTGTGGGCAGTCAGTGCATCGTAACTTCTATTGACGTAAAGATCAAAGGGGACGGAAAATACGAAGTCTATATCGATCGCGGTTGCGAACCCACGGGGCTTTCTCCCTTTGATTGGGCGGTTAAGGCTCAAGAAATGGGAGCTGGTGAGATATTTTTGAACTGTATCGACCGTGACGGTTTTAGACAGGGCTACGAACTCACCCTTCTTAAGGGTGTGGTAGAAGCGGTTGATCTACCCGTCATTGCCATGGGCGGCGTTTTGACCTGGCAGCACTTAGTGGATGGCGTGCTTATTGGCGGAGCCGATGCGGTTGCTGCGGCGAACATCTTTCACTATACTGAACACTCTACCAAAAAGGCCAAGGAATTTATGCGACAAGCTGGAATAGATGTGCGTTAACCTCTGTTGCACTCATATTCTTCCCACATTTAATATTGAGTAGATTGGAGGATAATCAGTGGATTACTGTGCCAGGTGTGTTTATCCAAACAATGCCAAGCCTACCATCATATTTGACGATGATGGCATCTGCAGTGGCTGTCGCTATCACGAATCCAGAGAGAGGATCAACTGGGACGAGCGGCAAAAGATGCTAGGAGAGATCTTGGCAGAGCACAAAGCAAAAGCCCGGGAGTCGGGCAACATTTACGACTGCATCATTCCTGTCAGCGGGGGGAAGGATAGTCACTTTCAGACCCATATTATCAAGAATATATATGGGATGAATCCACTCCTGGTGACATACAACCACGCCTTCAACAGCAGTCTCGGAATCCGCAACTTGAATAACCTTGTAGCCAAGCTCGGCGTTGATTTAATAAGGTTCACAGCCAATCCGGAAGCCGTTCATAAGATATCACGTTACATGCTGAAGACGGTGGGCGATCTTACTTGGCATTACCACGCCGGGATTCGGACACTGCCATTTCAGATCGCAGTCAAGTTCAAAATTCCTTTAATCGTTTGGGGCGAACATGGCTTTGCTGAACTTACCGGCTTAGTGACACTGGAAGACATGGTAGAATTCACTAAGTGGACTCGGCAGGAGCACGACATGCGTGGTTACGAACCGCACGAATTGATCAATGAGGAGAGCGGAATTACTGAGAAGGATATTGGCCCTTACGTTTACCCTTCGGACGAGGAAATTGAGGAACTCGACGTCAGGGGAATATACCTCAGTAATTTTTATTTCTGGGACGCCTTAGCCCATGCCAAACTGATGCACGATAAATTCGATTTTGGTCTCCACCCAGGTCCACGAGAAAAGACTTTTATCCTCCATGGCAAGACAGATGACCACGCAAATGACGTACATGATTATCTCAAGTACCTGAAGTTCGGCTACGGCCGAGCTACCGACGACGCGAGCATGGAGATTCGTCATGGCAGAATCACAAGAGAAGAAGGAATAGAGCTAGTCAGGAAGTATGATCACGTTACGCCTACTACCTTGGCCACTTATCTCAATTTCATGGAAATTACTGCAGACCAATTTTATGATTGGATTGAGCCTATGCGGGATAGGGATATATGGGAAAAGGATGAAAGCGGCAACTGGATTACCAATGATTCGGTGGCCAATCATCTCAACGATCCAGGAGTTGAGGCAGCTAGGGTCCCCTTGGTTGCGGTTGAAGATCGAACTTTCGGCAAAAATAATCTGGGATTTTACTGGAGAGAAGATCTCTCTTTTGACAACAGAACAAAAGAAATGCGCGGCTTCCAAGCAGATCAGAAAGATTTTATAGTGTTGTAGGAGGAGATTTTACCACGGAAAGTCCTGTAATCCAGAATGGCAAGGTTCTGAGAAAGTGGAAAGCAAAGTAATCAGGCTGAAGGCCACGCGGCAAATTTCAGTTGAAACCGAAATCCTCGATATTGATAACCTAGGACAGGATCAAGTGGCGGCAGAAACGGTCTTTTCAGCGATTTCGCCCGGAACTGAGATTTCCGCCTATAAAGGTGATCCTCCCTTGAGACCGATGAAGCTTTATCCCCGTGTCGTAGGATATTGCAACGTCGCTCAAATAATAGCTATAGGCAAAAGTGAGAGCGATTATCGGGTAGGCGACCACATCCTGACACACCAGTCACATAGAAGCGCGTTCATTTGCCCTGTCAATCGAATTATTACAAAAGTTCCTTCCAATACTGATCTGGCAATGGCCTGTACAACGTATCTGTTTCATCTAGGCTACAGTGCCTTGATCAAAGGTGATGTGCGACCCGGCCATAATATCGCTGTTGTAGGGCTCGGCACTCTTGGGCTAGCCACTGTGGCAGTGTCTAAATTTTTTGGAACTAAAACTCTTGCCCTATCCGGCCGCAACCAAATTTTGCCCCTGGCCAAAGATCTTGGTGCACACACCGCTCTCAATAAGAATGAGCCAACGTTAAAAGATACGATTGCTGCTGAAAGCTTCGAAGCTGGAATCGATGTTGTCGTCACCACCTCTAACAGTTGGCAGGATTGGGAACTTTCCCTCAGTCTGCCTAGAAAAGGAGGCAAGATTTGTGTCATAGGGTTTCCCGGAAGAACCAATCCAATCCCGCACTTCAATCCTCTGGATTCCCGCTATTTTTATGACAATCAATTAAGCCTTATAGCCTGTGGTTACACTCCGGATAACCAGCTTCCTCCTCATGATATGCGATTCAATCTCAAGCGAAACTGTAAGTTTCTGTTGGAACAAATCATAAATGACAACCTACCAGCACACCTAATCGTCTCATCAGTTGAACCATGGACAAAAATTGAAGACATATATCAAGCTATGGTTTTGCGCCAGGACCCCATAATAACAGCAGTTCTTAAATGGAAATAAATATCAATGGCAAAGTACAATAAAGTCACTGTAGGCCTCATTGGCTGCGGTCGTATGGGAGCTAAGACTCCAGAACGTGTTCGTCAAAGCGTCCCCAAGGGCTGGCTCCCCCTTAGTCATGCTGAAGCCATAAAAAGCATTGAAGAACTTGAGCTTATTGCCGTTTGTGACACGGATCCCGAGAGACTATCTTGGGCAGCTCAAACCTATAATGTTGCTAATAGTTATGAAGACTATGAAGCGCTCATTATTGAAACTAAACCTGATATTGTTTCCATAGCAACTCGCTCTGCTGAGCGTTGTGACATCATCAAATTTGCAGCGGAGAAAGGTGTAAAGGGGATTCACGCCGAAAAGCCAATTAGCCGCAATATTTCCGATTGTCGCAGGGCGCTGGAGGCAGTAGTCGATAACAAGGTGAAATTTTCATACGGAACCTACCGCCGTTACATGGAGATCTATCGAAAAGCAAAGGAATTGGTAAACGCAGGTGAAATCGGTCAGCTTCTAGAAATTTGCATTGAACATGGGAAGACCATGTTGATGTGGAACCATCCACACTCAGTCGATTTAATCTTATATTATGCAGACTGTTTAGACGTAGATTTTCTCCAAGCCTTTTGCGAGGTAAACGATCCTGCCTACAACTCATCTATTGTTGATGATGATCCTGTGGTGGAATACGGTTTCATCAAATTCACCAATGGCGTCAACGGCATTATATCATCTGCATCGGGATTGAATACACGGCTGGCGGGAACGGAAGGAACCTTAACAATCATAGCCGACGGTAGCTGGCTTGAAATACGAAAAAAAAGCTCTGCTCAAACTCCGTATTATCTCAGAGTCGATAAAATACCTGTGGATTCAGAATCTAGCGGCACTCAGCGGGCCTTTTTAGAACTCATTTCAGCAATAAGCGGCAATGAAAAGCAATTGTCTATTACGACTGATGAAATTCTTGTAAGTCAACGCATACTATTGAGTTTAGTCGTGTCCGCAATTCAAGACAGTCGGAAAATTGATCCTCTTCAAATAGACGAATCCTTCACGGTCACGGGTAAATTCGGATCATACTATGCATAAGTTAATAAAGCGATACAATCGCTGGCTAGACAATCACTTGACTCGTAATTTGTTAAAAAGTATCAAACCTGTCGATATAAGCAACGCTGAATATATTTTTATCCTCAATCCGGCTCACTCGAAATTTGCCCAAAAACTCTATAGCCTACTATCACATGAGCTGTCTACTCTCGGAGTTCCCTCATGTTTTCTGTTTCAAAATGATCTGTTGAGTCCTTACTATCCTAGATTAGATATAAATGACTATGAAATAAGTAATTCCCTGTTTTTAGTAGAAAAAAGATTTGTAAGACTCTTGAATGGAAACGAACTCTTTTTTGATTGGAAAGTACAAATCCAAAGCGAAAGAATAGAAGCTGAGGGAATAAATTTCTTCCCTTTTATAAGAAACACATTACGTGTGATGCAAAAAAGATATAATGTTATTTATAAAGATGAAAATGGCAGTCCCCTCTACGGCGGCCTGATTCAATCTTGTGATATATTATTAAAATATTTTCTGCTTTTAAAAGAGTACTCGCAAATTCATAATAAAAAAATACGTTTTGTTGGCTGGGAAGTAAGTTATATTCCTAACGGTATTTTCAAATTTCTCTGTGACGAACTATCTCAAGAAAGAGATGTTGAGTTTATTGAACTTGAAAGGGGGTACATAATTTATTTTGGCCAACATCACTTAAGGGAAAGTTTTATTACCTATTCAAACCTTACCAAAGCAAAAGTACCCTTCGGCTTGGTTATTTCAAGGGACGAGTTGGCAGTAATTGCCGAGGAAGAGATCGACCTTCACAAACTATATAGACCTCTATCAAATGCCGTAGAAAAAAAGATTTATTCCGAAATTCCGGCCAATCAGGAAAAAATAATTCAAACGATCCAGGCCTACAAATCAAGGGGAAAAAAGGTTTTTGTCCTTTTCGCTCATCTTTTTTATGATACTCCGGTAGATGATGAATCTTCGGCATTTAATGGCATGGGTGACTGGATCAAAGAAACAGTGGAATATTTCCGTGGGAAGGAAGATCTTTTATTAATTAAGCCCCATCCATCGGAGTTGAGAAAAGATTTACCCAAGAAAGCTCCAAATGAAACGGTTGCGTCTTTTTTGCATGATACTACATTGTCTGAAAATATTATAATTTTAGAGCCACGTTTGTTCACCGTTAAGGATTTGAGTCCCTTTATTTCATGTGGGTTGATATGGAGATCGAGCGTTGCATTAGAATTAACATTTCTTGGCATCTCTTGTATTATTGCTGGTAAGCCATACTATACCGAATTAAATTTTAGCTTCGCCAGTGATAAGGAAGACTATTTTCGCATGATTACCCAATCCCACAAAATACAAGTAACAGACAAGCAAAAGATCGATGTCGCCAGATATGTGTACTTGCTTGAAAGCAAGCATGTTCATGTCGACTGCATATCGTATGATACCAAATTTAGAAAATTCTACTGGAACAGAAGAGCACTGAAAAATTTCTTAAAAAATGGCAATGAAAACATTCAATTACTTGTTGAAAATATATTAAAATAATTGAATTAAATTTATTGTAGATTAAGAAATATAGTTCGTGTTTAAATTATAGTTATATTTATTTGTAAATTTTACTTATATTAATATTTTTGACCGAAACAATATTTGTGTATTTTAGCACCTCATCAATGCTTCTTATTTTTTCAGAAAAAGTGCGTGCAACTATTCTGTCTAACCATGTATCTCTCAAAACACTCGATAATAAGTAGAATCCATGACCTTTCTTAAATTTTCGCATTGACATATATTCATATTCCTTTATCTCACTTTCAGTTTCATTCTCAGATTTCTCAATCATCAGAGTCGTTATCGCAGTTCGAGGCTCCTCAGTGTACAGTTCTTTGGGAAGATATCTTCTCCCTTCTCCGGCCAAAATCTTATATTCCTTAAAACAGGTTATTTTTAGAGGTTGATCCGTGAATTTCAGAATTTTTTTGTATAGTTGATTACTGTTAAAAATGATGAAGGGGACCCATTGTCCATAATTTCTTTGGCAAGATAAATTTGGATCTAGCACTGTATCCCCATTTTCTCGTGTTCTTAGAGAAATAAGGAGATACTTTCTAGCGCACTTTAAAATCCGTTCAAGATGAAGAAACGGATCTATTTGATGAATAAGTACATCGACAGACAGGATGATCTCAGCCTCTCTTTCTCCTAGATCATCATCTTTAGAAATAAGATTAAACCGCTCTTTTCCGTAGTGCCTCCGGGCAATTTTTATTGCTGGTTCGGATATGTCTATCCCTTCATAGTCCCACTTGTATGCTGGCGCCACACAAGAAAGGTACGCATAGAAATCTCCCCCTGCGCAACCAACATCCAATATAGAGATCCTCTCATCTGCAGATCTATGAATTAAATAGTTTAAGCATCTTGCTGGCAAGTATCGTTGGAATTTCCCTAAAAATAACAATAAGGTTTTTTTTCTTATTGCTTTACCAAACTGCTTGGAATGCTCTTCTTGTTGCCAAGCATCAGAGTAGTCCATATCTCCTCGGCCTCCGTCCCTAATTTAACTTTAAAATAGAGACGCTCACTCAAAATCCCCAATGAAATCGTCGAAAATTTTATCAATTTTCATATAATTATAGTCTTTTGTCGTCATTTACAGAAAATATTGTAAGTTATCGACAAGCCTCAAAAATAGTACATTAACATTTAAACATAGTTTATCTAGTAAATTGACCATATTTTACAGCACGACTTACGATAAACTCCTCATATTCCTTCAACACATCGCGCTCATCTCGTCCACCATTGACAATCGATGACAAGAATCTATTTATATTTTCTCCAGTATATGGTACTTTTGTTTTATTATTTTGTAATGACAGTAATGCATTTTTCAGTTCGTTCTCATCATGTATGATCCAACAAGCCCCCAATTCCTCATACTCGGTTTTATTTTCATGTAAATACTTGAGGTAAAGAGCTGGTTTGTTTTGTACTAGCGCTTCGATAATGATGCTGGAAGCAATAATTATGACAACGTCAGCCCATTCACATAATTCTACCGAGGAGAGGTCAGTTACATCGGATAATCGTACGTTCTCATACATCTTCGCCTCATCACCAGTGCGTGTATGAGGCTTTATCACTGCTTCAATGCCATTAAAATTAGACATTATATCAAATGTGTTTACCATCCTCTCGATATTTATTTTGTATTGAGGCCGCGTCGTCATAAATACTACTCTTAATTTATCATCATTGACATGATTTGATATAATCTTCCTCGGGATTATCTTTCTATTTTGCTCCATCCACTCATTGCAATATCGTGCACTTCCTAGTACGTGGATTTTATCACTCTCTATCCCATCTCTCGCTATAGTGTTCTTAAATAATTGATTTTGCACGATTACATAATCATAGCGGTTGTATTTCTCGAATATTACCTCTCCTCCGTTTTTTATCGAATCATTGGTATACAGGAAAACTCCGTGAGGTAGCGAAAATGTTGGTATGCCCATCTCTTTGGCTACCTGCAAAAGTACGTCCACTACATACTTGTGAGGCCGCATCCAGTCAAAACAAAGGGCTTGAGCCCCGGCTTGCTCTAGAAAATTACGGGCCCAATTGACATCGTAGAATCTTCTCCTTGCAAACTTATACAAACTAGATCCTATTCTGCCAGCATGCTGCCCAAGAGGTCTTACAAGGTAGGATAATGGTGACTGCACACTGTAAACAAGTTTTCTTTCAATAGTTGAAGCAGATATGAAAAGAAAACGTACGACTCGCTGTAAAAAACCCAAACTTTGCTCAAAATCATTATAGAGAAAATCGACCTTAACCCCTTCCTTTTCAAGGAACCGTAGACGATAATCACCTTGAATGTCATATTGTGGATTAATGCAGTAGACCGCAACAGGATAATTATCTCGGTGCATTTTCCACACTATTGGAGTAAAATGATCAATATCATTGAAATGTCTGACGAAAAACAGGTACATGTTCCGCCCGCCTTTTTGCCCATCTTTGCGGTTGGTTCCAGCAAAATGCACTATCTTCCCTAAAGATCAAGAAGCACCAACTCTTGCCGCAAATATGGAGCCTACCGCAAGGATTCCAACACAGAGACCACCATTATTTTTTACAGAGGTCTAGTGATTTTCGCGCCTAAGCTAACCTTTCCTCTTCTTCTTGTCAACAATGATGAAATCTGTTTGAGATGTGTGGTCACACAGATAGAGAACCTTCACCTGTGCTCTTCTTCTTACGCCAACTATGACCTTACTATGCCCTCCAGTCCTCCCTCGCCACAGGTCCTGGATTATCGAAACGAAAGGAGCTGTAGACCAGTCCCTTCACCACCGGATGGGAAAGCAGTTCTTGTTCCTCAATCTCAGAGCGCTCGTCCCATTGTCGAGCAACATATAGTTTCACCGGCCTATTTTCCAATACCGGCCCATAGTCAGAACTCAAGTGGTCCAACAAGGGAGGCAGGTTATCGCCATCAATGTAGTTTTGCCGATAACCGTAACCCCGATACATGGGCCATAACTGGTGCCACATAGATGGGCATTGTGATGAGTTTTGGTTTATTATCAACTCGTCAATGAGGTTTTTGTTTACCCAGTCTCGCCACTGAAGTGTAGTGTTACCCAGGGGCGGCCCCAGGACTTCACCTC
>Ga0209536_100005146_pt1 | contig 20452 bp, 16 predicted proteins | sample DeeMarSeWOR28_12_FD_187461 | JGI IMG/M metagenome (GOLD analysis project Ga0209536, IMG submission 187461) | Marine sediment microbial communities from White Oak River estuary, North Carolina - WOR-2-8_12 (SPAdes) (version 2) | ecosystem: Environmental > Aquatic > Marine > Intertidal zone >...
AACACCACCATTACCAAAACCAACCTCAATCAGATACCCGCCATCCAGGATTTGGCCGTTGAACTGGGTGCCGTGGCGCATCATATTTTTTTGCTGGTTCCTACCGGGCGTGGCAAATATATTGTCGATCAGGCGATCGATGCAGCCGAATATGAGCGCACCCTCAACTGGTTCTACGATCAGAGAGCCACGACACCGCTGCAGCTAAAAGCCACTTGTGCCCCTCATTATTACCGTATCCTCAGACAGCGTGCAAAAAAAGACGGTATCTCCGTTAACTTTGAAACCCATGGACTTGATGCGGTTACCCGCGGATGTCTGGGGGGTATCGGGTTTTGCTTTATCTCCCATCAGGGCATCGTTCAACCCTGTGGCTATCTGGATTTAAATTGCGGCGATGTTCGGCAATCGTCTTTTGCCGATATCTGGAATCAATCGGATATATTTTTGGAGCTGCGCGATTACGACAAACTGAAAGGTAAATGCGGGCTCTGTGAATATAAGCGCGTCTGCGGTGGTTGCCGTGCGCGGGCCTACGAGGCTACCGGTGATTTCATGCGAGAGGAGCCTCTTTGCAGCTACGAGCCCCGTTCGAAAAAGTCATGAACCCGACACTTTCCGTTTACCGCCGATAGCGTCACCCCCCTTCTCTTTGGCTGGCAGTCCTGTCCAAATGATCGTCCGTTTCTGAAAACTGTTGACCCTTTCTGACAGTTTGGTATCATCTAAAAGTACAAGGTCATGTCATGGCGAATCTGGCATTGATTTGACCGAGTCCCTCGGTTGCGGCAGCGGAAGCATTCATGCAATGATGGAATCGTGGAAAAATGGAATATGGGGCATGAAGCGCAAACATGGTTCGATCTCGGTCTCCGCAGAATGATAGATGACACAGAGGTCCTATGAAAATCCAATCTTTGATGATTGCTGAGCCCATCACCATTGGTCCCCACGCGTCGGTCAGTGAGGCCATTGAGCTGATGAAAGCCAACTCTATCCGGCACCTGCCGGTGGTCACCAGCGGAAATCGGCTGGAAGGGTTTTTGACGCTGGCAGATTTGAAACAGGGTTTAATCCCCTCGATGCTGGGCGATGTGTCCCTGGATGATTTGATGATTAAAAATCCGATCACGGTCAGCCCCGATGACGATATCGAATTGGCGGCCATGCTGATTTACAATCACAAAATCGGTGGAATGCCGGTGGTCGACAATGGAAAATTGGTGGGAATCGTAACGGCAACCGACATGCTGCGCGCCTTTATTGATATGATGGGCATTTTGTCGACGACCTCGCGCATCGATGTGGTGCTGGGCGACCAGCCCGCCACCTTCAAAAGAGCCATGCAGATCATCAATGACCATGGCGGTGATATCATCAGTGTCAGCATGACGCCGCAGCAGAAAGGTAAGCGGGTTTACTATTTTCGACTGTCGGCCTGCAAAACGGATGTCATTGAAAAGGCCCTGGCCAAGGAGGGGTTCGATGTATTAGCGGCAATGGATTAGCGGGTTTCCTCGAATACGCAAAAACACCCTGCAAAAAAAATCAACTCGTCTAAACGCCCGTCTGTTTATTCTCAAATGTTATATTTCAAAGCCTCGCGCCATTTGCGCTCAATTTCTCTGGCAATTGCTGCCTTCAGATCGATGCATTCGATGACGCTGACCGCGTGCCTGCCCATGGTATCCAAAGAGGCGCTGACCATCCAGCAGCGTCCATTAAAGAAAATATAGCGATCCTGCAACATAACATGTCGCCGAACTTCGACGTCCGGGCAACTGGAGCAAAAGCTTCTTAAAATATCATCGAAGCCGTCTGCCAGCGCTTTGGGCTCACGGCTGGTCAATAAGCGCAGCGGGTGTTTAACATTTTCGAGACATTCGAATGTCGTCTTCCCAAAGTGGGTATCAACCAGCGTAATCGCTGTTTTGGCAGAACTGAAAAATTTTTGGGCTTCTGATATAGCCTTGAAATGGTAGTTTTTTGCTTCTAAAATTTGAACCGGTGTTTTATCTTTGGCCAGCAAAAGCTGCAGCTTTTTTAATTGGGGCTTCATTTGCTCGTCAAAGACATTGCTTTCCCAGGTGGAATTTAAAATTCTCTGATCACAGCGATGCACCAAATCATGCAACAATTTCGACAAAAGCTTTCGATGACCTTGCCGGTCATTATGAACCAGATCGTTGGCCAATTTCACGTGATTGAGATTGACCCCCAGATAATCCACATCGACATTAAACTGGTTGCAAAGATCTTCGAGTTCGTAATTGCCGTAATATTCTTTTATAGCATCTGTGAGAATTTCAATAGATTTTGTCCCCATGACGCACATACCTCCAAATTTCAAATGGCGATCGGACCGTCAGTGTGTACAGGCTGCTATATATATCGGCAATCCAGTTCAAAGCTTTACATATTTTTTGATACCCATATACTTAACTTCTATTGGAGGAGACGCCTCAAGACGGATCATCCGATGAAATGAAGGGTTTGACCGTCAGGTGGTTGCCGTCTGTGGTGATGATAATGGCACCATTGATATCGGTGCGAAATATGCGGCACCCCTGTTCCTGATAGGCCGCCAGCACGGCAGGGTGCGGAAATCGAAAGCGGTTTTTCCAGCCTGCAGAGATCACGGTAATATCCGGTTGAACACGGCTTAAGAAAAGATGACTGCTCGATGACCGGCTGCCGTGATGCGGCGCCAGCAAGACATCACAGCCCAATTCAGTCCCGGCTAAATTGACCAGCTCTTTTTCAGCTTCGATCATGATGTCGCCCGGAAACAGGAAAGACACATTGCCGAAGGATACTTTCACAACCAGGGAATTATTATTGGTAGTGCGCCATCTTTCTGAAATTTTTCGGGTCATAAAATCAGCCGGGGGATACAAAACGATAATGTCCACCCCATTTATCTGCTGTCGGCGGTCAAGCTGCTGAAAATCGGGTTGAAAATATCCTTTACGGTCAACGGTATCACGGAAGGCCTGATAACCGGATGTCGCTCTGGTTTCACCGTTGGTCCAGATAGATTTCACGTTGAAATGCTCGGCAATGTAGATCAAGCCGTTGAGGTGGTCGCTGTTCGGATGAGTGAGGATGAGCGTGTCGACGGTCCGTATTTTCTGGCGCAATAAATAAGGTGCGATTACGCGAGCACCCATATCAAAGGAAGTGTTGTCCGAAAAACCACCGCCATCAATTAAAGCCGTAACGCCATCCGGCAGTTCCAAAAGTGCTGCGCTACCCTGGCCGACATCCAAATAGGTCACCCGCAAATCAGAACGCCAGTAGCGCTGGTTGACCCAGTAACCTGCATCTGCCACAAGAACCAGTATTGCCCCCAGACCGACAATAGCGCTTTGCTTGCCTGCCAATTTTGCCGACACCCACCGGCCGGCAACCGTCAGCCAGAATAAAATTCGGTTTAAAACGGCCTTGCCGAAAGCGTGTCGATCACCGCCTGCAAAAAGACGGGCATCCGACGGGCGCTGTGGCGGGCAATCCGCCTCGGACACTGTCGTTTGGGAACTCAAGCGCTGCAGCAGGGCCCAGCCCAGCAGATAATAACATAGGATTTCCAGCAAGCTGGGCGTAAAGGTTTTAAGCACCGCAAAAGGGAAATCGGCCAGACGGATAATCACGACCATGGCCATATCCAATACACGGGTGCAGATTTTTACCCCCACGAAAGCCAGCTGGCTGCTGATCGGATATACAAACAGAGCCAGCAACCCGCAGGGAATGACCCCGAATCCCACCAGCGGGACGATCATAAAGTTGGCCACCAGCCCGATGAGCGAAATCTGATTAAAATAGGTCATCACCAGCGGCAGCGTTCCACAAATGGCAAAAACAGACACCAGGAAAAAGGCCTTTAATTTGCGGCGCACTTGAAAAGCCAGGCCAGCTTGAGCAGGGTCTTTATCGACCGATCGCGTCTGCCAGCATGACATGCCATACAGAATCGACAACACCGCCATAAAAGAAAGCTGAAACGAAATTGAAAAAAATGAGGGGGGTGACACAATCAGGATGATAAAGGCGGCCAGCGCCAGAATGTTGAGCGCATCCCGCTCGCGCTCGACCACAAAGGTCAATAAAAACGCGCAAACCATAATGACCGCCCGCTGGGTTGAAGGCGACATTCCCGAAATCAGCCCATAGAAGCAAACCGGAACCAGCGAAAGAATGGCAGCGCCTTTGCGCGTCCAGGCTTTCCAGAGCAACGGCCGCACCAAACGCAAAAGCCTCTGAAACAGGAAAAATGACACGGCAGCGACGATGCCGATATGAAGTCCCGAAATGGCCAGAACGTGCCCGACGCCGGCGCGATTAAATTGGTCGCGCAATTCGGATGTGAGGGCGGCCCGATCCCCGATGACCAGAGCCTTGAGAACGGCGGTCGATGGTCCTTGGCCGGCCCTTTCAATGAGGGCCGCCATTGCGCGGCGTGCCTGACTGAGCCGGTCGGACAGATCCGTCGTGCCGTGTTTTTGAATCACCCGTATGCGATCGCCCCGGGTATAAGCCGTACGCCGGATATTTCTAAAGTCCATGTAGCGCTGATAATTAAAGCCGCCCGGGTTGTTGAAGTTACGCGGCCGCCGCAACCGGCTGCGAAACTCCACCCGATCCCCTCGGGCGATCTGCGGCCCCCTGCCCCGCACCGTGACTCGAATCTTGCCCTTTACCCGGTAGGCAGCATCCTTGTATTTAAGGGTGTCGGCCTGCAAAACAAACCTTTTAAGGTGCGCAAAGTCGTGCGGATCGCTGTCCACCACGCCGGCAACCTGCCAGCGGGTTTCATCTGAAAAGGAATGGATGTGATCGGCCGACAGGCGGGGTGAAACCCAGGGTTGGATGGAGACATAGCCCAGCGCGGCAAATAAAATAATGGGGGCCCAGCGGCCGGCCTGGCGGCGCCAGATATGGTAACCAGCCCATATGGCGCTCATACAACTGATAATAGCGGCGCCAACGACATGGCCCGCAAAATGAGATCCAAAAAGAATGCCACCGATCAGCGCAAACAGCAGCGCAACGATGGGCCGGGAATAAACCTTATCGGGCATGGTTTTGTCCGTTGTCCGTCGTCAGTTGTTTGTTGCGCTTTTATCACGATTGTCAAAAAAACGTTCCGTTTGCGGAAGGTTTTTTTTGATACAACCGCTTATGCCGCCAACCTTTTATTGGGAACGGATTTACGACAGGCGGTATATGTTTCCACACAGCTTATTTGATACGTTTGATGGCGGCGCCCAACTGACTGAACTTTTTTTCGATGGTTTCATAACCGCGGTCCAGGTGGTAGACGCGATTGACTTCAGTCTGACCTTCAGCCACCAGACCGGCCAGAATCAGTGAAGCGCTGGCTCTTAAATCGGTGGCCATGACGGGAGCGCCCGAAAGAGCGGGCACGCCCTTAACAATAGCCGTGTGCCCGGATATTTTGATATCAGCGCCCATGCGCTCCAATTCGCTCACATGAATAAAGCGGTTTTCAAATATGGTTTCAGAAATCGCGCTGGTGCCGTTTGCGACGCACATCAACACCATGAATTGCGCCTGCATATCGGTTGGAAAACCCGGATAGGGCTGGGTTTCAACATCCACACTGATAATCTCGTCATTGCCGTGAACATGAATGGCATTTTCAGCGGTGCTAATCTTGACACCAGCGCGCCTGAGCTTGTGAATGCTGGCACTCACATGCTCCGGATTGCAATCAATCAGCGTTACATCGCCATGCGTCAAGGCCGCGGCGATCATGAAGGTGCCCGTTTCGATCCGATCGGGAATGATGCGCACTGATACCGGCTTTAAGGATGTGACCCCATGTACGGTTACCACAGCCGTGCCGGCTCCCTGAATATCGGCACCCATTTTAGTGAGGACTTCTGCCAGCGCAACGACCTCGGGCTCACGCGCGGCATTCCGCAAAACGGTTGTGCCCTCGGCCAAAACGGCGGCCATCATCAGATTCTCCGTACCGGTGACGGTCACGGTATCAAAGTAAATATCAGCACCGGTTAACTTTTTGGCTTCCGCTCGCACATAGCCATGTTCCAGATGAATATCGGCGCCCAGCTGCGCCAGTCCTTTCAGGTGCAGGTTGATCGGGCGGGCACCGATCGCGCAGCCGCCCGGAAGCGAAACGATGGCTTTCTGCAGGCGGGCCAGCATGGGGCCTAATACGAGTATCGAAGCCCGCATTTTTCGAACCAGATCGTAAGGCGCTTCACAGCTCAAAATTCGCCCGGTATCCACATGGACCGTATCAGCGTGCGCTTCTGCACGCGCGCCCAGATTGCACAGCAACGCTTTGATACTTTCGATGTCCTGTAAACGCGGCACATTGGAATAGGTATTGGTCCCTTCGGTCAGCAGCGATGAGACCAAAATGGGCAGAGCTGCATTCTTGGCACCGCTGATGCGCACCTGCCCTTTTAGCGATCGCCCGCCTTCAACGATGATTTTATCCATCCAAACTCCTCATCGGGTTATAGCAATGGCATGATTTTATAACCACAAAGGCACAAAGAACACAAAAAAAAGCGCTCCCCTGATGGCACGGGGGCAGCGCTTTGACACATGTAGCGGTATTTGCAATCAGTGGTGATGATCGTCTTCGCTTTTTGCGGCATCCACAACAGCTTTAATGATACAGTAGGTCATGCCAAGGCCCAGGATCGTCAGGGCATACCACAGACCCCCATGAAATACCATATGACCGGCATCCCAAATCCATTCAAAACTAAACGGTAACATGCAATTCCTCCAGGCAGTTTTGAAAAGCAAAAAAGATTATAATGGCACCGTCGTTCACCTTAGAACCAAAAATAATTACTTACCACGAAAGCACGAAAAAAAGAAGACGCGAAAATAAACTATAATTTTTTTATTTCGTGCTGTCGTGTTTTCGTGTTTTCGTGGTTAATTTTTTTATTTATTCCTATCCTTTGTGATCTTCGTGTCCTTCGTGGTGGTATTTGCGAAACAAATAACACGATGGTAACGCTTGCCGATTTAGGACTTGTTCGGCTCTATGACTCTGCCGGGCTTAACTCCGGCTCGGGTCCGTCTATAGAAGCTTGCGTCTCCGCACGCATTTCCGGGACCCCCGCCTCGGGTTCATCAATCGGGTTTAATTCGCGTTCCTGCGGAAAGATCGGCAGATAGCGGTATGATATTGAAATCATGATCACACCGTAAGCCACCGGCAAAATGGTGGTGGCAACTTCCTGCCAGCTGGGCAAATAGGCAAACCAGCTATCGAAGGGCAGCACCGGAATGGCCAGCACCTGAAGCACCATCACCCAGCGGTTCAAGCTCACGCCCAGAACACCACAAAATACAGCCACCCAGAGCAGCGCGTTCATCCTGCGAAGCTTGGGCGTAATTAAAATAAGCGCCGGCACAATCCCGCCGATCACAACTTCGAGAAAGAGAATCCAGAGACCATACCATGAATCCGGGCCGCTGGTGTAAAAATCCATAAAGGTGAAGCCTTTAGCGGGAGCGGTATGCGTGGCCCACCAGATGGTGTCGATAATTTTGGCGATAATGTAGGTGAATATCATCCAGCCGGATATTTTAGCCAGAAGATCAATGACGTTGTCCTTAACCAATTTTTTGCGCGTTACGGTCTCGGTGATCTTGGTAATAAAAATGGTGAAGCAAGGGCCAAACGCCGCCGCAGACCAGGTAAACAGAAAAAAGGTCCAGGGCCAGACCAGGATCCCTTCGCGAAAGCCGAACGGACGGCCGAACAAAACGCCGGGCACGCCGCCCAGCGAGCCCTGGTGAAAAAAGGACAGAAAAGCGCCGGTGGCGGCGAACACGGCCATGATTTCATGCATGTTGTGACTCAGATGGTGGAAAAACGGCACTCTATCAAGCTTGCGGTTTTCCAGCACCATAGGGATATACTCAATCGTCAGGACGCCGAAATAGCAGGTCAGGCAGAAGGCCACTTCGGTCAGCATGGAGTGGACGTTGGCATGCCAGAAGATAAACCATCCTCTGAGAGGTTGTCCGATATCAAAACCGAGGATCATCAGCGCCGAACTGTAACAGATGAACCCGATGAGCACAGCATAATTGATGATATATTTCAATTCTTCCTTGCCGACCAGATACCGTAAAAAACCGGTAAAAAAGGCACCGCCGCCCAGGGCGATAACGGCCAGGTCGGCCCAGATCCACAGCGCAAACCCGTAAGCATTGTTCATATTGGTCTGGTTGAGCCCTTTGATGTAGACCAGCAGCATGGCAAATACGCCCCAGGCCAGAACCGCACCATTGGCGGCAATCCACAGGGCGAATTGCCAGATCGGACATCGTTTAACCCCTTTGGGAATCAATGCAGAATCCATAAATTGCGTGCTCCTCAATATAAATGGTGGCTTAAATTAAATGTCTAAACGGTTTTTAGCTGTGTGTCTTATTTTTGAATTCATCTTTTAAATAGTTGTCACCGGCCTTGCGAACCCACTCACGGCTGGACAGGTAATAGATCTTAGTATTGGTGCCCAGGCGTTCCAGAAGACGAAAGGCCTTGGGGTTCTTGGAGTGGCCATGGTGCGCCGGATCCGGTTGGGCCAACTTATAAACGGCATGCTCATGATTGTTGAGGTCACCAAAGGTGATGGCACCGGACGGGCAGGCCTGGGTGCAGGCGGTCTGATATTCATCTTCTTCAATCTCGCGTCGGCCCTCCACGTAAGCCTGATCCATTGCCAGCTGGTAGCGATGAATACAGAAGCTGCATTTTTCTACGACCCCGCGCATGCGTACCGATACGTTCGGATTGAGCATTTTCTCCATGCCATCAGGCCAGATCGGATCCCACCAGTTAAACTGACGGACATGGTAGGGGCAGGCAGCCATGCAGTAACGGCAACCAAAACAGCGTGGATAAATCTGGCTGACAATGCCCGTGGCCATGTCATAGTCGGTGGCGGTTGCGGGACAAACCGACACACACGGTGAGTGCCCGTCATGCCCTTCACAGTGCTGGCAGGGACGGGGCAGAAAACATTCTTCATGGTCCGGAAACGGTTTGCCATTATTGAGTTTGTATACATGCATCCAGGAAACGCTGAGCATCTTGTCGGTATCAACTTCGCGAAACGGGATGTTGTTTTCTGCGTAACAGGCAACCATGCAGGCACCGCAACCGGTGCACTTGTCCAGGTCGATCACCATTCCAAACTTCTTGCCATTTTGGTTTTTCATCAGCACCCCTTGGTCATTATTTGATAGCGATCTCTAATGCCGATTGGATTTTAAAAATAAAAAGATAGAATTCCTTAAATATTCAATCGACATTATTCAATATTTAGATATATAACGCTCAGCTTGTAAACTGAGTTGAGCGATTGTCGAGGTTGCCGCAGCTACACGGCAGATGTCGTTCCGCTATAGTGACCTATGCGGAACGGCATCTAACACAGTCGATGCGGTAAGATCGGCAATCCCGAAGGGTTCTGAATTCTAAATTACAAATGACAGAATGCCTTCGGAAAACAAAACATATTTAAAATTTAGAACGCTCAACTCAGTTTGGCTCTGATCCCCCAGGCAGCATTATGCCCGGAGGCGGGATCATCTATCGGGCCACTCAACTGATTGTAATTGACCCCTTTGCCAGCCAAAAATCGATTATCGGCCGTATGACCCAACCCCCTGGGAATAGCGATAACACCGGGCATAATCCCCTGGGTAAGGCGGATCTTCACCTGTGCCGATCCTTTGGGCGTCGCCAGAGTGGCAAACCGACCTTCTGACAGCCCGAGCTGTTTGGCGCTGGCCGGGTTAATTTCCACCAGCACATCATTTCCCTGTAGAATCGTGTCTTCAAGGGCCTTGATCATAAACGGCGGCGCACCCGGTTGACCGTCGCCATTCAACCGCATGCTATCATAAGGTACCAGCAGCAGCGGGTAGCCGGCTTCATCCCCTTCGGCCTTGACCGGCTCATAGGCGGCCAGCGTGCTAATATCGTTGTTGGTGAATTCAAATTTGGCTGAATCGGTCTCAAAAGCGTCCGCCCATTGCGCGCCGCTGAAAGCCTCATCGACCCAGTAACCATTTTCAATCAACCCATCCCAGCGATCGCCCAGCGTTTCTTCCAGGCAGCTGTCGTAATCATCCCATTCAAAGGCGGCGCCAATCGTATGGCCCAGTTCCTTTGCCAATTGAATAACGACATCGCCGACATGACGCGTATTGTAGCGGGGTTCGACCGCCGGCTGGGCCAGGCTGATGATCGGTTTTGGGAAACCGGTGGCTCCGGCAACATCCTGGTAACGCTCTAAAAAGGTATGGTTCGGTAAGACCATATCCGCCAGAGCACTGGTTTCGTCCATATAAGAAGAGAAACTGACCACCGTGGGTATTTTCTCAAATGCTTTTTCAACCGCGGCGGTATCCGGCAGCGAATAGGTCGGATTGGCATCGGCAATAAACAGCACCTGCAACGGTGATTCGGCACTGGCATTGATGACTTCCGGCAATCGATGCAATAGATAGCGGGCGTTCGGGTAGCGATCGGTGCCGGCGCCATCGATGCGGGGTTGTTGCAGGCCCCTGGCGGCCACCGCGTCAATTTCCGGCTCCGGCCATTGAATATAATCCGGCTCGGGTACAGCCCAGACCCCCCCGGGCTGATTGATGTTACCCACCAGCGCATTTAATGTGTGCACCGCCAGAAAGGTTTGAAGGCTCCCGGGCAGAAGCCCCTGGCCCCGACCGCAAATGGCCAGCGGGCGACGGGCGGCGGCAAAATCTCTGGCAAGTGTTAGAATCGTCCCGGCGCTAATGCCGGTCATCTTCGAGGCAATCTCAGGCGGGAAACCGTCAATGACCCGCTGGAAACGCTCGGCAAGCCCGGTGGAATAGCCATTGACGAAATTTCGGTTATACCGCTGCTCTTTGATGATCACGTGCGCCAGACCTAAAGCCAGCGCCCCTTCGGTGCCGGGGTTGATGGAAATCCAGTGATCGGCTTTGGCAGCTGTTTTGGACAGTCGCGGCTCAATCTGATCCATGCGCCCGCCGGCTTCGCGCAATTCTGATTTGGCCCGGAACATGTAGCCCGGCGAGCCCCAGCCCTCAATCAGCCCGCTGCCGAAACTGAGGACAAAGTCCGCATTGGCAATGTCAAATCCGGCCATGGATCGGGTGCCCTGCATCAGGTAGATTGATAGTTCATAAGAGTCCCAGATGGACGGCATCCGCCAGAAGTTGGGAGAACCGTAAACGTTTAAAAAGCGGTTAAAAAGCTCCGGGACCGTCCCCCGATCAGATCCAGCCACCCAGCCCACGGTATGGGCCGACCCGTCAGCGCGCAATTGTCGCAGTTGGGCGGCCAGCTCGGTAATAGCATCCTGCCATGCTATTTTCTGCCAGCGGCCGTTGACCTTTTTCAAGGGTGTCTGGATGCGGGACGGGCCGTACAGAAGCTGGGCGGCGCTGTTTCCCAGGGGACAAAGCCCCCCATCATTTATGGGATGCCCCTCCAGACCCTCGATTTTGATGACCCGTTCATCTACTTTTTTAACCGATATTCCACAACCGCCGGGGCACAGCGTACAGGCGGAACGAACTCGGCTGATTTCGCCTTTGGGCGGAACCGGTATCCAGGGCCAATTCTGGCTCCAGATGGATATATCGTCGGTGACTTTCCAGGGTAAGGGTGACAGCGCCGTACCGGCGGCACCGCCGAGAATGAATGCCAAAAAGCTTCTGCGATCTACTTTCATTTAATTTTCCCTGTTAAGATGAGCACATTGATAATTGCAAGCACGATCGGTTCGGAATCCGTTTACCATCTACAAACATGTATTAATGGTGGCATACAAAACAGCCCCCGCGCAGGGTCTGAACGCTGTTTTGATTGACGCCTTCTTGGCGGTGGCAATCGGCACAATCATCCATTTTCATGCGATCCCAGGAGTTGCGCTTGATCCCGGATATATTCCGGCCCCAGATATCAATACTGTAACCGGAGATGCGGTTTTGTTTATAAATCGGCAGGCTCTCGGATTCGCCGATATGCCCGTGACAGGTCACACAGTCCATCTCTCCCATTTTCACATGGGCGGCATGGGAGAAAAATACATTCTGGGGCTGCCGTGAATAGATCAGCCAGGGAACTTCCCGATTATTGGCCACAAATTCGTTGACGAAGCGCGCTTCTTCAGGATCTTCGCCGTTGACCTCTTCATGGCATTCGATGCACTGGTCTAAGGTTGGTACACCGGAATAAGAGCCGTCCTCTCGGAAAAAATGGCAACTTTCGCATCCATCCTCAACCAGCTCGTTGTGCAGCACATGATTGAATTCGATGGGCTGTTTTTTCTGGGAGTAAAGAACCTTGGGGAAAACGACCCAGCCGACAATTAGGCTGGCAGCCAGGCCGAGGATGAAAAATAGAATGATGGGTCCGCCGGCGCCGCTATCATCGGCTTTGGCAGCCGGGGCTGTTTCGGGGGGAGGTGCTGTTGCGTGCTGATCTTTCACTGTGGCCGCATTGGCTTGTTCCTCTGTTGTCATAAAAACTCCGTGGTTATCAGGGTTGATTGAAACAAGTCTCGACAAACATTTGCCGCCCCGCACTGGTCAATACCGAACAGCTGCGGTTTAATAGAAAATAGTGCGATTACAGTAAGTTATACAGGCTGAAATGAGTATCACGTGCCGGCAAAGGTTTTTGTATTACCTTAATTGGCGCGATTTTGTCAAGCAAAATCATTGGCCAAAAGCGCCGTAACTATGCAAGCCGGGCAACAAATTAACGCCGAAATAGGTAAATAAAACCGCTGCAAAACCCACCAGCGACAAATAGGCAATTCGCCGTCCCCGCCAGCCCCGCATAAGTCTGGCATGCAGCAAAGTAGCGTAGATGAACCAGGTGATCAAAGACCATGTTTCTTTAGGATCCCATCCCCAGTATCGTCCCCAGGCGGAATTGGCCCAGACAGCGCCACTGATAATGCCAATCGATAAAAACAGGAATCCGAACAGAGTGACCTGGTAACCGAGTTCATCCAACATGGCTGCCTCTGGAAACACACCCAGCAAGCGGTTTCTAAAATCAGCCGGCAGGCGACGGACGAGCAAAACACCGATATAAAAAATGATGCAAAGCGGTAAAGCGATCATTATTGCCATGGCCCAATTGCTCACCAGCAGAACCCGGCTAAAAAGCAGCACGAAAACAAACAGTGTCAGGGGCTTGGCAATATCCAACCAGGTCACCGCTTCCGCCTCCTTCTCCTGTTTGATCAGATACATGGCGCCAATGCCAAAAGAAGTGGCAAAGGCCGCATATCCAATAAAGCAGGTAATCACATGTGCAATCAGCCAGTTGCTTTTGAGGGCCGGGATAAGCGGTTGGATCTCGCTGCTGATACCGGTTTTCAGGGAAGCATATGCCATCGCCAAAAAAGCAATCGGCATGGTAAAGGCGCCGATCACACGATTGCCGGCTTTGCGCTCGAGGACCAGGTAAATCAATGCAATCGTCCAGGCAAAAAAGACCAGCGATTCGTAAAGGTTTGAAAAGGGTGCATGCCCGATACCCATGCGGTAAGATTCGATCCAGCGTAATATAATTCCGGCTGTGTTGCCGATCAGGCCGACAACAGCCACCCATGATGCCAGTTTGCCGGCTGCCGGCTTTCTAAAAATCCAAGCAAAAATATATAAAAACCCGGCCAGCCCGTAGACAAACGTAATAATGGATAGGATAAGTGAACTGTTCATGATTTTCCTCTAGCAGTCCCATTTTATTCGGCAAATTAAAATTGCCCGATGCCGATGGGGTGCGATCACTTAGCGGCCGGCAGATTTTCCAACCGGTGAGCCAGCTGCGTCACCCGCTTTTGCATCCCCATTTTGTTTTTATTGGAAGTCCCGGCAACCATCACCTGGCTTTTGGGGCCGTCAGCAGTGACCTCGACACAGAGTTGCTGATGGGACATAAAAAAGGTAATATAAATTCCGATAATCATCATCATAAATCCGACATAAACCACCCAGACGCCAGGATCTTTTCTTACCTGAAGACCGGTGTAGTAGCGTGGTACAAAATCGGCGATTGCAATAAAGACCTTATCTTTGCGCATTTTATCAAAGCTCGGGAATTTCAGGGGCAAGGTGACATCAACCGCAATTCCGTTTGGCGGTGTTAATTCGCCGATAAACGCTTCACCAATATTGTGTCCTTTAAAATCTGCCTGGCGTGTGAATTTTTTTAGGGTCAGTGTCCCTAAATTTTCAGGGATCTCGACCGGTTTGCCGATGGCGGCCTTTTGATTGTATATCATCCCGGTGGCCTGACTGGTAAAGTTCAGGATCACCTCAGTCGGCGGCAGGTTGCCGTAACTGGCCTGAAAAAAACTGATGCCCTCAAAATGCAGGGGATCATTTACGATGATATCTTTTTGCTCGACCACTTTTCCCTGTTTGAGAATTGATAAGCTGGACCGAAATTCTTTGGGAGCACCGGTATCATAAAATTCGACCCTGAAATCATCACAGCGGATCTCAAAGCCCAGCGGCAGTATTTGATTATTACCGCGGAGCTGAATGGAGCCCGCCGAGTCACCGGGGGCCAGATTGACAAAGCCCTCATAACCAAAAATGGACCCGATCAACCCGCCGATCAATAAGATCACAACACTTAAGTGAACAACATACACCCCCAAGCGCGTCAGGCGTCCTTTTTCAGCATAAATGGCAAACCCATTATCGGTATCTTCCGTTCGATGGAATCGGAATCTGCGGGCGATAACCGGCAGATACCGGTCTTTTAGATGAGCGGCGGCGCCATCGTGGTTAAACTCTGCTCTAGTTTTGAGTTGCCGGTAACGGGCAGCGTTAAAGCGTGGATTACGGGCAAAGATAATTTTCCAGGTGGCTTGCAGTCGATCAATGGAGCAGACGATGATGTTGACCACCAGCAACAGAATCAGGGCACGAAACCACCATGAATGATACATGTCGAACAGCCCCAGCAGTGAAAAAATGCGATACAAGATCTCACCAAAGCTCTGTAGATAAGCTCCCGGTGACTCATTCTGCGGAATCAGCGTGCCGATGATTGAGGTCGCTGCCAGCGTCAGCAACAAGCCAATGGTAAGTTTAACAGTGGCGAACGACTTCCATATTTGATCGATAGCAGAGGGATTTTCGGAACTCTGCTTTGTGTTCATAGGTGATCCTTTCCAGGAAAAATTGAAACTGTTTTCATATCAAATGAGAGCTGATCAGGCAACTATCAAAACATCTGATTTGATGTCAATGGGCTCTTAAGCACGATATCGGCTGCGGAAACCGTCTGACTGTATTGAAAAGATCCCGGTAACGTGCTAGACAGGAAAAGAGGACGAAGCGCGTCCGTCAGCGGCACAACCCGCAGCCTCTTCGGCCGGAATCTCGGGTGCCGGGACAATCATGAACTGACCGCCAACGAATTATCAAATGGGCAAGCTTATCGGAGTCTTCACCCACGCAGTTCGACTGCTGTTTTTGCCAAAAAAAATAGTCTTCTGCTGCTCGACTGAAAGGTGGCAACCAGAAGACTATTTTATTTATAGTGTTGCGCTGCGCCGCTTGTTCAACCGGCGCCGGTTTACATTTTAACGTAATGGCCGCGAGATTTGGCCTGCACCATGCGTTTTTTGGAAAGCTTGTATAGCGCGTTGCTGAGCTGCCGTGAATCGAGACCCGTTTTCTTTTTCAGTGTTGCGATCGTTGCCCCGTTCGGGCTGCGGCGGATGACGCCATAGACGGTATCCAGTACGGTCTTGCCCCCGGCGGCAGTTGTTTTTTTGCGTGAAACAGTTTTAGGAGCTGTTTTTTTGCGTCTGGCAGGAGCTGCCTTTTGGGGCGCTTGAAGTTTTTCAACCTGTTTGCTAATTCTATCCACCTGCTTTGACATGCTAGTAAGGGATTTAGAAATTGTTTTCAGTTGATTTTTTATTCTCTTCATTCTATTTGTCCCTCCCTGTTAAGAGCGTTTTTATTTTAGAACAACTAATGTAGAGTAAGACAGCATCGGTAAAAGTCAATATTAGAGAAGATAATGAAGAAAAGTAATATCAATTTTCAGAAACGCTATGCCGGAGCCCTGAATCCGGATCAGCTTGCAGCGGTGACCCATACGCAAGGGCCGCTACTGGTTATCGCCGGTGCCGGAAGTGGCAAAACAAGAACACTTACCTACCGGGCGGCCTATCTGGTAGCAAAAGGCGTATCCCCGTCCGCTATCCTTCTGTTGACATTTACGCGCAAGGCTTCTCAGGAAATGCTGCGCAGAGCCACACAGTTGCTCGATGAGCGCTGCGGGAAAATTGCGGGCGGTACGTTTCACTCCTTTGCCAATGCCACGCTACGACAATATGCGTCGCATATGGGTTTGGACCCCGCCTTTGGAATCCTTGACCGCAATGACTCTGAAAACCTAATTGGGTTGCTGCGCAAGGAATTGCAGCCCGTAACCCGGCAGCGATCATTTCCCAGAAGCAAAACCCTGGCAGACATTTTCAGCCGGGCCGTCAACAAAGGCCTGTCACTTGATGAGGTCATTGAAAACGACTACCCGCATTTTGAGTCGCATCTTGAGACCATCAGCCGTCTTTATCGGTTATTCGAAATCCGCAAACAGGAACATCACTTCCTGGACTACGACGATTTGCTTGTTTATCTGCGTCGCCTCTTGGCCGAGTATCCGGACGTGCGGGATCGCATTTCTAGGCGCTACCATCATATCATGGTGGACGAATACCAGGACACCAATACCATTCAAGCCGAGATATTGTATCTTCTGACCCGCACCCATCAGAACATCATGGTTGTCGGCGATGACGCCCAGAGCATCTACGCCTTCCGGGGTGCCAATTTCAGAAATATTATCGACTTTCCGAAACGGTTTCCAGCCGCTCAAATCGTCTCGCTCGAAGAAAATTATCGCAGCAATCAACCGGTATTGACCTTAACCAATGCAATTATCGCACGGGCCAAGGAAAAATTTACTAAAAATCTATTCTCTCAAAAAAAAGACGGTGCCAGACCGGTCTTGCTAAACGCCGAAGATGAATACAGCCAATCCCGCTTTATTGTGGATCGGATCAAGGATTTTCAAAACCAGGGGGTGCCCATAAACGAAATTGCGGTTCTGTTTCGTGCCAGTTTTCATTCATTTGATCTTGAGATAGAATTGAGCCGGGAGGGCATCGCGTTTGTGAAGATGGGTGGATTTAAATTCGTTGAATCGGCGCATATTAAAGATGTCCTGGCACACATGCGTGTTATGGCCAATGTCTATGATCGCATCAGCTGGTACCGTATTTTGCTGCTGCTCGAAAAAGTTGGACCGAAAACCGCCCAGAAAATTTTTGAGGCGACCCTGGCGGAAAAATCAGGCTATACCGGCTTGCTTTCAGCCAAGGTGGCCGGCAGCAAAGCGCTTGAGCGCCTGAAAATGCTTTTTGCCACCCTGGATACCAAACCGATGACCGTTGGCGAAATGGGGCAAATTATTGTTGACTATTACATGCCGATTTTAAAAAACCGCTTTGATGACCACCCCCGTCGTGCAAGGGATCTGGAACATCTGGCTGACATCATGGAGCGCTACAAAAGTCTTGACGCGTTTTTAACCGATATGGCTTTAGAGCCTCCAACAGTCAGTTTTGAAAATAGCCTGTATGCGGATGCCGTCGGTTCGGACCGCTTGACACTATCAACGATACATTCCGCCAAGGGGCTGGAATGGCGCACGGTTTTTGTTATCTGGGCGCTGGACGGCAGATTCCCCTCGGTGCATTCACTGCATAAAGAAGACGAGCTTGAAGAAGAGCTCCGGTTGATGTATGTCGCCGCAACCCGGGCCAAAGAGAATCTGTTTTTTACCTATCCCAGCAATATCTGGGATCGCGGAACAGGATTGATACTCAACCAGCCATCCCGTTTTCTCGACAACATCCCGGATGACATCCTGGAGAAGGAATACGAATACCGCTAGTCACTGAAGAATCCCCACCATACAAATACCATAAACCCAACAATAGCGATAATGGCGATGAGGTAACCCGACCAGTTAAAAGGTCGTGAGGCAAATCCAAGCTTGTTCACGTCACCGAGCTTGGTGTTACACGATGGGCATCGGGTCGTGCGCAGTGGCAGATAGGAGTAGCACTCCGGGCACTTTTTTACGCTGTAGCGCGTGCTGCCGGTGCGGCTGTGCGGTGCATCATCGAGCATCACGATCCTCCTTAGGTTACCTGAATCTTGTATGAAAATTAATGCAAAGTCGCGATTGCTTCATAAAGGCAGCGTATCGAGCAAGTTATAGAAGTACGACAAAATACCAGTAAGATATATATGGATGAAATTTATTTTATCGCATTAATTTTCACCCGCTGTGCGGGTGGTCGTTGACTCAGCTCTTCCAAAAACCCTCTTCAATGACAATTTCACTTTCATCTTTCTTACGATTCAACCAGGCTTCCATTGTCGTAAACGCTTTTTGTTGCAGCAGACGCGCCTTTATGTCTGACTTTTCTTTTTCAAATCCATCTAGAGCGGGCGCTTTCCGCTCGCGAAGGCTGATCACGTAATAGCCTTTTTGTCCTTTGATGGCGTCAGCGTATATTTTATTGCTCTCTGAAAGCGTAAAGGCTGCACGCGCAATGTCGGGTTCATATCCGATGACGGGTATCGGATCGGTTCGTTTGAAAAGCCCCGACGTCTGCGGTTTCAGGTTGAATTTCTCGGCAACGGCTGCCAGAGATCCCGTTTCTTTAATTTCGGAGACAATGGCCTGGGCTTGACGAAGGGCTTCGGCATCCTGTTTTTCTTTTATCAAATCCTTTTTAACTGCCGCCTTTACGGTTTCTAATTCCGGAATCTGGGCCGGTCGTTTTTCCAGCGCCTCAATCAGATAATACCCATTGCCCAGCTCCTGAATTTCACTGATCTCATTGAGGGGCAGTTCAAAGGCTGCCTCTGCAAGCTGCCGGGCATTTTGAGCCCCCTGCGGTCCTTTTTTCCGGGTGAAAAAATCGGTATAAATCATTTTCAAGTTGCGCTCTTTGACAAGATCGGCAAAATTTCGACCTTCAAAAGCCGCATTGAAAATCGCCTCAGCCTCATCATAGGCCAGGTTTCTGGACTGGTCGGCTTTCAGTTTGCTTTCTATCTCGGAGCGCGCTTCGTCCAGGGTCCGGATCGAAGCCGGATTGACCTGCTCAACTTTGATAATGTGCCATCCAAAATCGGTCCGCACCGGTTCGCTGATTTCCCCGGCTTGCATCGCAAAGGCCTTATCGGAAAATGGCTTCACCATATCCTGTCTGCGGAACGTTCCCAGGTCCCCACCTTTTGTTTTAGTGGGGCCTTCTGAATACTCCGCGGCCAGTTCGGCGAAATCCTCTCCGGCGATTGCCAGCTTATGAACAGCTTCGATTCGCTGGCGCGCTTCTTGGACTTGCTCGGGTGTCGCATTCTTATCAACTTTTATGAGTATGTGCCGTGCCTGCACCGTTTGCGGGCTTTTAAATTGTTCGAGGTTGCTCTCATAATAATCGCTGACGTCTTCTGCTGAAACGGTTACTTTGTCCTCGTAGTTCTCGGGGTTTAGATACAGATAGCGAATTTTAAGTTCAGGATCTGTTTTGTAGTTTTCTTTGTTTGCTTCAAAGTGCGCCTTAATCTCGTCGGCTGTGGCTTCTGTGCCCTTCATCTGCTGCGGTTCCAAAAGCACATAGTCGATATCGACTTCGGCATTATTGAATTTATACCACTGCTGCGCTTCGATATTCGACACCTTTATACTACCGGAAATAAAGCTCTGCAGTTTATTAATCGTAATCGCTTCGCGTTGCTCGTTTTCAAAGGTTTCAGGGGTAAGCTGCGTGCGGCTTAAAAAGTTGAGATAGCGCTGGTTGTCAAACACCCCTGCAGTCTGAAATGCGGCGATGCTGCCAATCGCCTGGGCAAGCTCTTCATCCGATACCTGGATTTTAAGTTTTTCAGCTGCCTGAAGCATCAGCACCCTATCAATCAGTTGGTCCAAAGCCCGTTTGGGCAACTGCAGTGTTTGCATAAATTCGTCATTTACGTTGTTACCGAATGACTGCCGCACCTGTTCAACAAGATTTCTATAAGTATTGCGATAATCATCCAGGGTGATGATGCTTCCATTGACTTCGGCCACGCGGCCCGAGCGTCCGGAAGTATAGCGTTGAACACCCCAGGGGATAAAAACAACGATGATGGCAGCCAGTAAAAATTTGATAATCCAGCTACTGGCATGTTTACGCATTAAGCTTAACATTCAATTCTTCTCCTCGGTGGTTCAGGGTTCAAAGGTTCAGGGTTCAGAGGTTCATCAAAGCTTAAATAACCCGGAACGCAGAACGTTGAACGGAGA
>Ga0209536_100005147_pt1 | contig 20442 bp, 19 predicted proteins | sample DeeMarSeWOR28_12_FD_187461 | JGI IMG/M metagenome (GOLD analysis project Ga0209536, IMG submission 187461) | Marine sediment microbial communities from White Oak River estuary, North Carolina - WOR-2-8_12 (SPAdes) (version 2) | ecosystem: Environmental > Aquatic > Marine > Intertidal zone >...
ATCTATAAAATCGAATCGTTTGCCCACCGTTTCCCAGGGTTCATGGATCACCTGGATTGCCCCCGGACCTCCATCCCAATGGGATGTTCTGAAAAGATTGGCTTCATAGGGCCGGTTGTTTTCCGGAATAAATTCCGGACCGCCATCCAGGGTTGCAAATATGCGGCCAATGTCCAACCCTTTTTCAGGGCCGAACTGATGAAGGGCCCAGTCTTCGTAGAAATCTTCTATCGGAAGATCCCGGTTCGTAATCGCTGAAACACTGCCGGGATCCGGATCCCAACCCGCTTGTGCCAGGGCTGCCAGGGTGGGATCCACAAGCCTCGTCCGCCAATGAATACCAATCAATCCATTGCAGCCATATTTATACGCGTCGTAGGCATCCTTTCGCATCCTTCCCGCCCATAACTGGGGTGTGAGCAGGCCCGGATCGTCTTCCAGCCAGGGGATGGCCCATAAAGGACGTTCACTGATGTCATTGAAAGCTTCTTCGATCCTGGCAAATCCAACATAACGGTTGATACAGCTGAAAGGCATATTTTTTGGCAAAATATCGTCAAATTCTGCCCGGTTCCGGGGTGGCCCCAGCACCCATCCACAGGTAGCCAACGTGAAATGTATACCCAGATCCCTGGCGACTTCCACCGCTGTTTGCAAATCTCTTTTGGTATCCTCCACCTCCCGATCACTTACATCCGACCAGGTCCAGTTTTCCGGTGTCCAGAACCAGTAAAAATCAAGTGGGTGTCTTAATTGAATCCGTTGAAATATCCCCCGGTATAAAATCCGGATCAAAGAATCCTGGCTGGCCTCCGGATATTTTCGTAGGAGGCGTTCATATACCTGCCCGGGAATGGTTAAGGGTGTTTCAGTACCGATGCATGTTTTGACACCCAGACGTTCCGCGAAAGTAAAACTATCGTGCAGGACCTCTCCGAAGTGATTTACGAGATTGATGTTTTCCTGCTCCGAATGAGGCCAAGGGTTTAGATCAGGCAAATAGCCGGGTCCAAAAGGATCTTTATCAAACACCTGGGCAGCCCCCCCGCTATATCGGGAAGTAGGTTTGGGCGTATAGCCCCAGGTGGTATCACCCGTATTAAAATGAAGAAGAGGATAGGCCGTTTTTATTCCGCCATCGGTCGAAATCTGATCTTCTTCACCTATCCAGACGAGGGGCTCTGCCTTATATGCCCCCTGAAAATCCGATTCAGGATAAGTATGAAATCCAATAAAATTCATCTTTAATTTTGGTAGCTGGGCGATATAATGTTTATAATCTTCCCGGTCCCACCAGTCCGGTCCTTCGGGGAAATCGTGGAAAGGCAGGATGCCCCTGATGGTAAAGCGCGGTTGGTGTATTTCAGAAATTTCCGGCAGCACCAGATCGGTTTTTTCATCCGGGATCACATCCCCATGAAGATAAAATCGGACTCCCAGTTTTTCAATAAATCGATACGCCCCAAACAATAATCCCTGGGAACCGGCTCCCAGCAGGATGCTCATATTAGTATCCTGATTCTGTTCTGTATGAATGATATATCCCTCTTCAGGAAGGTTACGCAGGCGGTCCTGTAGAGAATCAGGGAGCATTTCAACTAAATCACGGTCTTTTCGCGTGCCTAGCAGTATTCCATGGTATGAATTTCCATCATACTGAGGTACATTAACGATCGGGACCAGCCTGTCCGTCCGAAGATAAAGATATCTTCGCAATTCCTTTGCCGCAAGCCATTCCTTGTCCTCAAAAGATGCCGGTAAATAGATCTTAAAATCTTCCTTCCGGTCGCATCCGCCTAATAGAATTGTTAAAAAAACGAAAAGAAAAAATATGGATGATTTATGATTCATGTATGATCGGTTGGTTAATCCAGGGAGTTAACTACGGCCACAAATCCACCCCTGGGACGCATTATTACCTCAATTCGATCTCCTGACCTCACCGGTTTTTTGGCATATCGAAACGACCGGTCATCATCTCCGTCATTAATGATCTCCATCATATGTTCTCCTTCAGGCAGGAAGGGTAGATCGAGTAGAACCTCTTGCGATTCCCCTGCTCCATTGATGGCCCCTAGATACCATTTGCCGTCGTTTTGCCTTGCCACAACACAATATTTCCCTGGGTAACCATCGATAAACCGGGTCTGTTCCCAGGTCACAGGCACTTCGCTAAGGAATCTCCTGACAAAATCGGGAGCTTCAAGATAGGCTTCCACCTTATCCGCAAAATGAACAATACCCGATTCAAATACTACAGAAAGGGCCAGCTCATGACCAAAAGTAGTGGTGTGGGGATAAACCTGGTCAGAAAAAGAGACCGGTGTATAATCCATAGGACCGATCACATTCCTGGTAAAAGGAAGAATGGTGTTGTGCCAGGGAGCAGCCTGGGGGTAACTGGAATCGAAACTGTAGGCTTCTGCTCCTTTTACCGCTTCGAGCGTGAGCAAATGCGGATAGGTCCTTCGCCAGCCCCTTGGAATGGTACATCCATGAAAATTACAAAGTATCTGATATTTCTCTGCATCTTTCAGGATGTCGTGATAAAGTTTGATAATATGAGGTTTGTCACTCTGAAAAAAGTCGACCTTAACCCCTTTTACACCCCATTCCCGTAATTTCTGAAATTCTTCTTTTCGCCTTTTTTCCTGGTGCATGGCGTTACGCAATTGTTCGCTTACCGAATTATGAGGCCCCCCACTGTTATACCAGACAAGAGTCCCGATCCCCTTTTCATTGGCATATTTAACTATTTTTTCAAGGTCTCCGTTTTTCATTAAGTTCCAGTTGGCATCCACCAATGAATATTCCCAACCCATCTCCACCGCCAGGTCTATAAAAGGAATCAACGCATTATAATCCCGGGGACTGTCGTGATCAGACCACCAGCTCCATGACGCCCTTCCGGGTTTGATCCACGAAATATCTTCAAAACTCGATGGTTCCGCAAGGTTGATCACAAGGTTTGATTCAACGATTGTGTTGAGCATTTCACCTATTATTATCACACGCCAGGGCATTTCCCAGGGCGGCAATTGACCCGGTTCGGCGGGCCCGGTATCCAGGGCCTCTTCCGGTTCCGGTAATCGGATCTTATAAATACCCTCATGCACTTCTGCGGCCATGTGTGCGCCATAAAAATTATCTTTGAGATTCGATTCGGTCAGCAGGAGCCAGATTCCATTCGTTTCAAATAAAGCAGGGAACGCCCATCCCTGCGCTCCCGGAGCCTGACTTCCCATTGGGATTCCATTCCGGTAATAGGTTTCGTAAGCAGGAGTGTATCTGGTTACTGTATCGTAAGGATGGATCCACTTACTCCCTGATATACCCAGATTGAAGGACGTTTTTTCACCGGTTACCGTATATACAATGGAGTCTTTCACAGGAAACCTGTACCGGAAAGCGACACCATCATCATACACCCTGAAGTCAATGGCCAGCTGTTTCCCTTTTTTATTCTGAAAAATCACGGTTTTTTCAAATCCGTGATTGTGAATGTTCCGGTTTTTACCTGCGATCATTTCATAGGTTTCATCAATTTCGATCGTTTTGTTTTCTGAATGAAAGGTCAGATCATTTGCCAGGGAATCTTCGAGCAGGTAAATTCCAAGGGGTGATTTCTGCAGGGCCGGTTTTTCTCCACTTTCCGTATTCAACAAAACCTCATAACTGATCTCAGATTTTTTATTTTCTTCCGGTTTTTCATACATTAAACGGAAAACAACTTTTTCATCAGGGGAAGATAATTCCCATTTTTTAATTTCTGGCTGGCAATTCATAAGGGTAATAAAAATTAGAAACAGGGGAAGTCTGCAAAGGTTATTCATATTAAAAAAATAAGTCATTGGGCGATTAATAAAATATTAACCTAAAATATAAACAGAATAGCTAAAGCCGAAAATTTTAGCAGAAATTTTTAGCGGCATCTAATATAAATCCTGGTCCCATTATACCTGTCTAAGAGGTTGGATAGACACAAGAGGTTTCAGCGTTTAACGGAATAGATCAGATGGGGCAAAACCGTTAGATATATCAGAAAGATCCCCCAGACACGGCCTTTTATCAGGTTATAATCAGTTAACAATCGTGCCCATGAATTTTTAAACAGAAAATGGCCGGCCAGAAATTCAAACAAAAGGGTTAAACAAAGCCAGGTGATCCCCGTGATCCACGCTTCCGATGGCGAATCAATTTTCAATAGTGAATAGATCAGCCAGGCATACAGGCTCATCCACACCATCAGGGTAAGTGTAGAAAGCTGGTGACTTCCTAAATCGCCAAGAAATCTGCCCATGATCTTTTCCCGAAGCCCTGCATTTAAAATTGCGATAAAAGGCATGGGTAACCAAAAAAGGATAGATCTAAGCAACATTTGTAATTAAAATCAGAAGATTCATTACAATTTATTCACTTAAATCGATATAACCATTCGATTATTTTAAAAAATGTTTTAATAGGCTATTTTAAAATGATAAATTCAATCAGTTTTTCAGGCTTCTCTATGAGATCCATAATTAGGGTTATATTAATTGGTTTCGTTTATTCATGTGTACAGCCCGGTAAGGACCGGAGTCATGAAGTTATAAACCTGGTTCCCAAGGACGCAGGTCCAAGCCCCGGTTATTTTTGTACGTGGGGTGCGCATAACTACCTGGTGGATAATTCCGGTGTCAGCAATTCATTAAATCTCCGAGAGCATGCCGTACCGGCAGAAAATCTGAACCAGCAAAATATATTAGGGAGTGGAGATTGCCGGATCTTTGAATTTGATCAGGTGAGAAAGGATCTTTTCATTGTGTTCGATGTAGGTTGGGGTGTGCCGACTGGATTGAATTTTGATACGGCACGCTATTTATCGGGATCCATGATCGACTCAAACAAAAAATTCCCCTTATTGAAAAACAGACTGGCCAATCTTCTGAGGACACTGAACGAACTGATTAAAAAGTCAGGTTGGAAAGAAGCAGGCATCCGAGTACCCGGGCAAGCTTCCGGAAACCGGGAAAATCATGATTCGATGGATCAATTAAAACAATTCTTCCGGGATAGAATATTGTGGAGCAGGGAGACCGGCATTGATTATTGGCAAATTGGTAACAGATCGAAGGGAAGTGTTCCCGGATTCCGCCGGATGTTAAGCGACAAGGCCAGGGGTAATCATCCCGGTCTGTGGGAGGAGCACAGCATGGGTGGTGGACCACTGAATGATGAAGCATGCCCCTGGCATACGGATAATTTTCATCATCAAGGAAGTTTAATAATATGGGATGATGGGAATAAAGTAAAAAAAGCGATTGAAGAAATAGAATTCAGTGAAATATTCCGGACTTATGATGTTACAACCCGGTTATCAATACCGATCCCACTTCACCGCGTGGCCCAGATCCTTAATGCCATTGAAAGGCTGCCTGAAAGTAAAGGATTGATAAATTGTGAGGATGAACCTTTACTTGGAGCGGTTCTGGGATATGTTTTCGGCATCATGCGATATCCGGATAAGCCCGTTGTCGAAGGTAGCGGATATGATTCTTTTAATGTGAAAAATAATTTTGATCATATAATAATCAACCAAAAACAAACCAAGATCTACTATGAAGATTTTATATATCTATCCGATGTGGGGTAGTGAAAACGAACCTTTGGCGCAATTCTTTGAAAAAGTAAGACAGGCTGGATTTGACGGGATCGAAATGGTGATCCCTTTTAACAAAGTTTACTCGAGCGAATTACGGGGATTACTTAATAAAACCGGATTAAAACTCATTGGTCATCAGCATGTGGTACCTGGCAAGGAAACCGTCGAGGAATATATGGTTCAGATGGAAAAACAACTGCTTCACCTGGCCTCCTTCAATCCCATATTGATCAATTCTCATACCGGGCGGGATTTTTACGAGTTTGATGACAATTGCAAGATCATTGATTCCGTAGCAGAGATCAGCGAGAAAACAAAAATTCCCATTGTCCACGAAACCCACCGTGGCCGATTCAACTTTTCCACGTATTCAACCCGGCAGTATTTTAAAGTCTATCCGGAACTGAAGATTGCGGCCGATTTTTCCCACTGGTGTTGCGTTTCTGAAAGTTTACTCGAAGACCAGGAAGATTTTCTCCAGGAGGCCATCAAACGGACCGAACATATACATGCCCGGGTGGGTAATGCACAATCTGCCCAGGTAAATCATCCCGGGGCGCCTGAAAACCAGTTTGCCCTCGTACGGCATCTCGGCTGGTGGAAGCAGATCATCGAGCTTCGTGCCAAAGAGGATCGGGAACAGTTTACCATCACCACTGAATTCGGCCCCATACCCTACATGCCTACGTTGCCCTATACCCGGCAACCGGTGGCCAGTCAATGGGACCTGAATGTGGAGATGAAGAATATTTTGCAGAGTATATTGTGATCCTGAATTTAATTCAGGCTCCAATGCCTAGAATTAAATGCCGGATCATTTTCCACCCCCGGTGATTTCACGGATCTTGTTAAAAAATGCCCTTTTCCTCTGTGAGCTGATCTTCCAGTCCACAGGGACCGACTGATAACCTTCCTCATACGATTCCCCTTCTCTCCGGAAATCGAAGAAACCCCAGGAAGCACCGCTTTTAAAAGCTGCCAACATATTGTTCATGGGTTGTTCAAAATCATAATGATCGTCCTCATTAAAGACAATGGGCATGGGCCGGTAGGAGGGGAGCTTCCGGGTTTCATTTACCATTTCTTGTATCCTTTCCGGATCATTAACCCCATTCCCATGGATCAAAACAAAATCTGAAACCTCTACTACCTGATCGCTGGGCACCGTATTCCCATTAAAACTGGTGGCAACCAGCAACCTTCTGCCATCCTGAAGGATAGATTTCGCCCGGAGGATCAAGGCTGGAATACTGTCTTTTTTAATGATCGAACGGTCGTATTTCCGGTTATCGCATTCATTAGCCACTTCAATAATCACATTCGTATAACCTTTTCCGAGTACCCATTGAATCGCATGGTCTAATGCTCTTTTTACCGCTTCATCATCCATCAGGTTTTCATCCTGTCCGAAATAGAACAGACCCAGGATGGTGATCATACCCAGTTCATCCGATCTGTCCAGGATCTTTTCGAGGCGGGTCATGTATTCATCCCGCAAGGATCCATCGTGGGTAAAGGCGCTGTTGATCCAGGGCTGATCGGCAGAATAACCTTCCGGACTGCCTCCCTGCAGATTGATGGTAAAGGCCAGGAGTCCGTGTTCATGCCAGTCGCTCATGGCGGCCGTAAACTCGTTCGTATTCCTTTCCGGATCCCATTTCCCTGAGTCCGGATACTTCCACTTATCTACTGTTTCCGGATTAAGATCGTCGAAGATCCCCTGGACCATCCGTGAGTTGGGAATCAGGCCTTCCATGCGGATATTATTCCAAACCACTCCCTCCAGCGTCGGTCTGCCGTTGATAAAGAATTTTTCACCTTCGATAGTGATCTCCGTGTTCCGCCCTGATTTTTGCAGACAACCGGATATGGAGATGGTTAGGAAAAAAGGAATGGTTAAGTAACGCAATGTCTTTTTCATGAGCGATATAAAAGTTGATAAATTATTGAGTAATTAAGTGTCCAGTCCAAGAACGTGCACTATCAGGTATCCGGCGTCAGGCATCCAAATGAGACTGGTTTAATTTTTAATCCCGATTTTTTTTAAGTACGACAACCCAATCCTGCATGATGGGAGCTTCCGGAATCCGGATCTCACCTTTCAATGAGGCGATAACAGGTCCATGGCTATAGGGATCACCCGTAATCGGATCGTAGAAGGTTAACTGATAGTCTATTTCAGGTTCCAGTCCCTGTACCCAGTAAGGCCGCCAGCGTGCAGGAGGACGATGTAAATAAACAAAAACGAATTCATCGCCAATTCTTGCGCTATACGGACCGAATGCATCTTGGTTTGCAAATCGGATAAGATCCTGATCTGGTTCTAAATGCCACCACTCGAAATTCTCCAGTATTTTTTTGCCTTTTCCAACCTGGGTGGATCCCGAATACTGATAAGCAATTTCCCAGGGAACATTCCCCCAGGTGTTCCCTCCCGGGGAGGCGCCAAATAACTGTTCCTGCGTGTTGAACTGCCAGATCCCTTCCACACCATATGAAAAACCACAGGCGCCCTGCAGCATATTGCTCCAGAAAAGAATCCGTTGAACATCCTCCCATGAACTGCCTTTCATCCCTTCGAAACAGACTTCCCCATGCAGTACGGGTTTAGTTGGATAAGTTTCAAGTGCTTCAGGTACTGAGGCAGCTGCATGAGGAATGGATAAGAATCCATCGTGCCCGGATTGCAACATGATCATATCGATCTGATCCATATCATCAATCGGTGGTTTTCCGTCGAAAACGCCAGGTCCCGGGTGGACGGTCAGGATACGGTTGTATGGATCTCCCTCCTGGATGAATTTTGCCACCAGCGACCACCATTGTCTGAATTTGTTTCGTTCGCTTTCCCAGTTTTCCCCCAGGTCATCATACCAGGCCAGCGTGGATTCCCCGCACAGGGTCCAGGTGACCGGATAAGCCCCATATCGGGCTATCAGGTATTTCCAGTGTTGCCGCATCCTTTCCACGCCCATCCATTTGATGTAATAACCCCAGGCGCCCACTATATTCGGTACGATTCCTTGCCTTACCAGCCAGGCAATCCGCTGGTCTGCCAGGTCAAAATAGGCCGGATTTATGGTCGTTAAAGCACTATCCCAGGGATCTCCCGCTTCATTCTGTCCGCGGGGATCGAAAGGGGCAATATCACAGGGGAAACCGACGGTAAACTGGATCACAGAAAATCCTTTTTCTTTCCGGTCGGCGGTGAGTATTTTAAAATCCTCCGGCCATTTGAACCGGGCCGTCATCCCATGCCACCAGGAATCGGCCAGCCAGAAAAAAGGCGTGCCATCCAGGTGCTCGAGATGTCTTTTGTCTTGACTGACCCGAAGCGGACCGTTCCGGTATAAAGGATTATCTCCTTCATAACGGATTACACGGATGCTTCCTTCCTGCCGGTGAAGGCCTGGATTCTCCGGATCGGAGCACCGGGTGATAAAATCGTAGATCCCCGGATCAGGTGCACTGAATCGAAAAGCCCAATGCGGACCTCCTGCCCAATAGCCTGGAATGGTAATGGAGTTCCCATCCGGGCTTTTTACAGTGGCATAAATTGAAACATCCATAAAGGGCTTTTCATACGTTTTGACCGATTGATAGGACCATTCGATCACCTGGTTCTGAGGGATGGTAAATGTATGCTGTCCAAAAGTGGTCGAGTAAAAAAATGTAAAAATAAGAAACGGCATTGTTTTCTCAGAAAAAAAATGCATGATCCTGCTAGTTCTTAATTATTTTAATGATCCTGAAATCGTCCCCGGAGGAAAGATTTAGCAGATAAATCCCCCGACTGAACGACTGAATGTCAAGGGTCTGATGTCGAAATCCGGTGATTTTTTTCTCCGTCATTTTATTTCCGTTCAGATCATATAGCCCGATGTGATATTCATTTGGATTGGAAAAATCAAGGTATATAATACCTGAAGTAGGATTTGGATACAAACTGATCGGTGTTTCGTTGTCTTCAATTTCCATACCTGTTATTGAAGGATTCACCAGATCAGGATATTCCCTGAAAAAATTAAACAGGCCTTGCCCACAGTCTTCCAGGCTGCCATATTGATCTACTCCGTTTGATGTCCAGACCATCAGCCCTCTCCATCCGTTATTATATGTATTTACATAGGCTTCATCCATAGGTACCTCAAGTTCATCAACGCCCGAAGTATTCTGTTTGAATACACCGGTGGCAGGATTCTCGCCGATCATCACGGGCCGGTCAACCAGACCATAACTGTCCGGTGTTTTATCCAGCGCAAAGTTACCGTACCACCTTACCACCCACCCATAATAATGCGGGCTGTAGAAGTCAAGGAAAGCTGCCGGTGAACTAATCTGTGACTGGAGGTTTTCATCGCTCCAGAAATTACCCTCGCAACCGGAACAATCGCTGTTCCACTTCACCGCAGCGCTGCCCAGGGTGACCAGGACCGGGCTGTTATCATGCACGGCGGCAGCTACCCTGGCAACAAAATATTGAAGACGTTCCCAGGCAATTTGTCCATTTTCCGGGTTCTCATGCATCCATTCAATTTCATTACAGGCATCGACACACCATAAGTAAGGATTGTCCTTATACCGGTCAATGAAGGGTATCACATAATTATCGATATAGGTGGCCACCATGGCATCGCTGCCAAGCATATTACGCCAGGACTGATATTTTATATAAGTGTTTTTAGTATGGTCAAATGAGATCAGGGTGGCCATGATGTACACCCTGTGTTTGAGGGCCAGTTCAAAAAGGTGATCAAGGTCTTCCCAATGGGCCTCGGTTGCTCCTGAGACATTACCATCCTGGCTTATGTTGATCCCTACGTCGCCATTACAGGTGATCCAGATCCGCGAGGCATTTCCACCATGCTGCCTGATCCGTTGAAATTCAAGGTCCCAGAAATCAGGATCGTATTGACCGCCGAAATCATTCCAATTATCCCAGGGAGTATTTACGCCATTTATAAATAGTTCATTCCCGCCAACCATAAACTTAGTACCATTTACTGTGATGCGCTGAGCATATAATCCGCCATAAAAAAGGCAGAAAATGATAAAAACGAATGATAAAAATCTTACCCATCCGCACCGGTCTATTCCGGCTTTTATATTCCTGTTCATTGATCAGGTTGCAGTTTATTAAATTCCAGTTATAATATATAAACAATATGGATCAATGCAAAAAAGTTATATGGCCTATGAAATGATATCATGAACCACGTGATGGAGGGCCGGTAATTTCAGTGATGATCGGATTTGGGTTAAAAAAGTTTACATTTTAGCAACAACAGAAGGTTAAAAAAAGTGATTAAAGAGTCATTAAATGTATTTATATTTCACGAATAAATTGTATTTTTCTTTATTTTGTTAATTCTTTTTTTTAAATTATTTAGCTTTTTTAACCCGATAATAACATAATTTAAAAAAGTATTTATGTTTTATCTTCCATTTTAATCAATTAAAACTAAAAATCATGAAAGCGCACTACCCAATCTTTATCCTTTCGTTGATGATCACCTCAACGTTATTTGCCCAACCCGACATAGGTGTTGGATTAAAGGCCGGAATGAATGTTGCCAGTCAGAAAGGAACAGGTCTGGATTATGAAGTTGATATTAAATCCATAGTCGGATTTCACGCCGGAGGCTATGTAAATTATTTCTTAAGTGAACCGGTTGCTATCCAGATTGAAATAATGTTTTCTCAAAAAGGGGCTAAATGGGATGAAATACAATATAGCGGAAAAGATATATTGAAATATCTGGATATTCCCTTGTTGGTCCGATACCAGATCCTTGATATTTTAAATGTTCATGCAGGCCCCCAATTTGGATTCATGTTGAGTGGTAAAACGAAATATGACGATGGTTTCGAAGAAGATGCCAAACAATATTTTAAATCAACGGATGTCGGACTGGTGCTTGGAGCAGAAGGGAATCTGCCTTTAAGAATAAATGTCACTATCCGATACATTCTGGGTTTAAGCAATATTGCTACCGAAGAATTTGGAAATACATGGAAAAATAATGTTTTTCAGATTTCAGTAGGGTATCGGTTGGTTGGTAAGTGAAAATCTTTATCCTGTAATAAAAAAACCGGAAAATAAGGGCTCAGTAATGATACGCGCTCTTAGGATCATTATGAAATTGGATATTTAGTTCTGAAGTATCACGGAAACCTTTCTGTGAAAAAACTGCTTCCGGCACATGGAGGAATTTTGGATTAATCCATGAAATCAAATGATTCATTCCCGAAACCATGCCCAACAAAGGGAGTTATTCAGCCAAGATTAATTATCGATTTTAAGAAACTTTTATAGCGCAGGAATCGGTTATAATAGATAATAACTGATTTTTTAGTATTTATGAAAACCTTCAAAAATTGTCTCAAATGAAATCGACACCTATTTTTATCAGCTTAATATTATGCACGTCAACCATGCTGTTTGCACAGAAAAAACTTGGTGCTGGTATTAAAGCCGGGATTAATTTGGCCACCCAGGTTACCCCTGGAAAAGCGGAGAATGTAGATACCCAATCGCTTATTGGCTTTCATGGAGGAGTAACGGTGAATTATTTTATTATCGATCCCCTTGCCATTCAGATCGATGTGCTAATTTCCCAGAAAGGATCCAAATGGAATGACCTTTCTTTTTCAGGAAAAGATAAACTTGGTTATCTGGACATACCCGTTCTGATCCGTTTTCAGGCATTGGAATTTTTAAACGTTCACGCAGGACCCCAATTCGGTTTTCTTCTCAGTGCAACCCAGTTTCCTGACGATGGGGACAAGTTTGACATTAAGGAATATTATAAATCAACCGACATTGGATTGGTGCTGGGAGCCGAAGGGAATCTGCCTTTAAATTTTAATATAACATTAAGATATATTCTGGGCCTCAGTGTGGTCAACACGGATGTTTATTATGATGTGGACGATTGGAAAAACAATGTTTTACAGGTTTCTCTTGGGTATCGACTCATGGGAAAGTGAACGTCTTTAATGTTTGTTGGTTAACACCGGCCACGATCCCCCGGTTACTATAAGCCAACTTTATCCTCCGGAATTCCGGATTCACGTGGAATGAGATCAATTTCTCAACTTTCATCATAATAATCATATTCATTCATTATTTAATTAATCGATTATTCCCTATTTTGGACCACTTTCATAATAATATACACAAATGTAAAACAGTAGAAAATGAAGAAAATTTTTTATACGATCATTCTGATTTTTATGGTTGGTATCTCAGCGAGGAGCCAGGTGTTAATTTCATTGTTGCTGGGAGATAAGTTGAATTCGGATAAACTGGAATTCGGACTGGATGGAGGGATTAACTGGTCCAATATCAGCAATCTCGAAGACTCCAAAGCGTTGAGTGGATTCCACCTGGGATTCTATTTCGATATTAATTTGAAGGAGCAATTGTATTTACATACGGGTGTAATCGTAAAATCTCCCATGGGGGCAAAAGGATTGGGACCCTATCCCGTTGGAGATGCGGATCTGGATTCAGTTCTTTCTAATGGTTCCGTCAACCGGGAGCTCAGGTATTTTAATGTACCTTTCCTTTTGAAATATAAATTTAACGATCATTTTTTTGCGGAACTGGGTCCCCAATTGGGATTGCTGTACAAAGCGTTCGATGAGTTCAGCACGGATGAATTCAACAAGGATGATCTGATCTTTAAATTCAAGGTCAGGGATCAATACAGGCGGTTGGATGCCGGTTTTACGGCGGGTCTGGGATATCGGATAATAAAAGGAAATGGGATGAATCTGGGAATACGCTATTATTTTGGACTGGTAAACATTCTGAAGGAAAATCCGGGAGGCTCGGAAAGGAATTCCTCCTTTTATACCTATATCGGAATACCTATTGGTGCGGGAAAGGCCCGGGCTGCCAGGGAGGCGTCTGAATCTAATTAAATTATGCTGAGACCTATTCATTCCATATGGACTTTGATTTTCTATTTTCTCTTTTATTTTACAGGGGTACGAGATTCCTGTGCACAGGATGAAGAGAAAGATTCAAGATTTTTTATCGATAATCTGATTGATCAATGGTTCAGGCGCCAGCAGGATTCCACCTACATCGACAACTATACCAATGAATTATCCCTCCGGCTTATAGGGGTAACCAAACAGCACTTTTTTCAGATCCATGACCGGAATACAGATGCATTAGTAAGATATCAACCCGAAGCTAAGGTAAGCGCCGGAATGGGGATCACCTATAAATGGTTCTCCCTGGATGTTACTTTTCAAGTTGGAATTCCGAGGGATGATGTGGAAAGCAGCAAAGCATTTGATTTCCAGGGACGTGTATTCGGACTCAAACAATACGTCGAATTAGCCTATAAGTATTATTTCGGGTATCAGATAAATAAAACCAATAACCTGTCAAATGTACTCCCGGACAGCTTGTTACGAAGGGAGGATATCCGGACCTCTTACATTAATCTGGAATATATGTATGCCTTTAATTATGGCAGGTTCTCTTTTAAGGCACCCTTTTTTTATAATGAGATACAGAAAAAAAATGCCGGAAGTTTTGTCGCAGGCGCCAGTTTTGTGTCCTATTTGCTGGACGGTGATAAAGCCATTCTACCGGAAGAAGCCTGGCTGGATTTTAATCCCAATTTAACTTTTCAAAGCCTTAACCTGGCCAGTTTGAGTATTCAATTCGGATATATGTACAGCATCGTAATCGCCAGGAATTTTTATATTACCCTTGGGTTGATCCCAGGGGTAACGTTATCGGCCGGAGATTACAAAGTGAACAACAGGGAATCGATTGCCTTGCAGCCTTCGATAAAGATCAAAACCATGAATTCGATTGGTTATAATTCAAGAAGGTTCTATGCAGGGGTACAATTTGAAGGAGATCTATCCAGGGCCCGGATCGAAAAAAAGGAAAACGTAGGAATTGCCCACGGCAAAGGTAAATTATTTATTGGATACCGATTTAAAAAGAAATAAAGTATCTGAAGAATTAAGATTTTTATTAAGTTAAACATATAATATGAATATGAATATTCCCCTCCCCGGAGGGGTGCAGGGGTGGGTAAAAAAATGAATATATTTAACACACTGATTATTTTCGAATAAGATCCCGGAACAAGTCCGGGAACTTCCGGTACAAGTCCGGGAACTTCAAGAAACTCCCCTCTCAACAGGGGAACATTAATCATCATGTATTATTAAATGTTAACCTATATGGTCTCTTATGTTTCTTCCTCCGGGAAAATTATTCTTTTCTTAATGGTCTTACCGATCATGATTGGAGTTAAAATACAGGTCCAGGCCCAGGATGGCCACTATTGGTCGGAAAATTATGGGAATAAATCCATGCTGCTGAGCGGAACCGTGAATGCCAGCGTGGAGGACCTCGGAGCAGTCTTTTACAATCCCGGCAGGTTGGGTCAGATCGAAAACCCGGCCTTCGTAATCAATGCCAAGGTTTATGAATGGAGAAGCCTTCGTGTTGAAGACGGTATTGATGATGGAGTAGATTTGAATAAAAAAAGTTTTGGAGGAGCACCAAGTCTGATTGCGGGTACATTCAAAGTACCTTTTCTTAAAAACCACAAATTTGCCTATTCTTTTTTGACACGTCAGCGAATCGATGCTGATTTTTTTGTCAGGGTAGAAGAAGAAGATAAAGAATTTGAAAATATCCCGGGAAAGGTACTTTTCAATGGGAAACTCGAGTTCAATACCAATTTTTTAGAAGAATGGATCGGATTGACCTGGTCTCCTCCGATCACTCAAAAATTCAGCGTGGGTTTATCCACTTTTATTTCAAGGTTGAAAAAGTCTTCCTCTATTGGACTCAATATGAACACACTGGATGAAAATGACCAGGTGGCCTCTCTTATCCTCAATCGCGAGTATAGTTATGGAACCGATGGATTGGTCTGGAAAATGGGCATGGCCTGGGATCTTCTGCCCATACGTCTGGGTTTGACTGTAACCACTCCCAAGATAAATCTAAGTGGAAAGGGTTCTTCTCTTTCGGAAGAATATTTAATAGGTGTAGACACAACAGGTGACGGTATTAACGATGATATCTATCTTTTTAATGTTCAGGAAAATTTAAAAGCGCGGTATCATTCTCCCTGGGCCATTGGATTGGGGGTTGGGATCCACTTTAAAAAAGTGGTAATTCATTTAAGTGCCGAATGGTATGATAAAGTAAATTACTACACGGTATTGGCAACCGATCCTTTTACAATTCAGAGTTCAGGGGATTCTATCAGTTTTTCTCTGGTTGATGTTTTGGATCCAGTATTCAATTACGGGATAGGGGTGGAAATGAATCTGAGTGAGAAAACTTCGTTTTATGCCAGCATTGCCACCGACTATACGGGCGTTACTTCGGAAATTACACGATTTGCTGACCTTGAAGAGGAGGCTAATAACTCTGTTTTTCAGACTGATTTTTTAAAGTTTGGGGGTGGTTTAGTGCTCAATACCCGTTGGGCAGAAGTAACTCTGGGTGCTACCTATACCGGAGCATCCCAGAATATTAGACGACCCATCGACTTTGAAGGGGACAATCCGGTCTTTGAAAGTGATGACACATCGACATTAAAGTTCAGCCAGTGGCGGATCATTCTCGGCTTTTCTTTTCCTTTTGCGGAGAAGATGATGAAAAACCTGGAAAGGGAAGAAGAATAATTATCTTGTTGATTTGTTGAATTGGTGAATCGGTTAAATGACATTTGGTTTTTTATATGATTTGAAACAGTCGCCTGGATTTCCTTGGCCTGAGAGAGAGAATTCCCAAGTGACGGCATAATTTAGCAGATCAATAACTAAATTCTCACATGACGAAAAAATCCCCCGGCGTGATTTCTCACTATTCAGCTAATGCCATGTGATGGATAAGTACCCGGATTCTGACTTATGGAATGGGTATAATCTTAGGATACATTCCCGAGTAACTGAAATATATTCGGAATAGCCGGATAAATAAATTCATTCGCATGCAATTCCAGCTCTAGATAGAAGATCCCTGGTTGAAAAATCTCTTTGAACATCCAGCATTTTGATCTTAAGACAAAGTTTTTAATTTCCGTAAATCACCTTTTCAACGTTTCACCTCAACAACTTTTGGGACTCTCCTAGCAGCCTTGTTTCTACATATCTGTTCAAACAAACATCCTCCACACTTGTGCGATTAAAAAGGTCACAATAAATCCCATAATCAGTGGTAATAATGCGGATATGGACGTCCATTTTATGCTTCTCGTTTCTTTGTATATCGTATAGATTGTCGTGCTGCAGGGATTGTGGATCAGGCTGAAGATCATCAGGTTAACGGCTGTCAGGAGGGTCCATCCGCCGGCCTGAAGCAGGTGCATCAACGCATCCTTGCTGTCCATTTCGAACATCACACCGGCACCTTCACCCATCCCGGTAGCTCCGGTCACCATCACGGTAAGCATCAGGATGGTGGGGATCACGATTTCATTGGCAGGGATCGCCACAATATAGGCCAGCAGAATGACCCCGTTCAGTCCGATCAAAATCCCGAATGGATTCATGAAGGAGATCATGTGTTCGGCCAGGCTGCTCTCACCTATATATAAATTGGCAACCAGCCAGATCAGGGCTCCGGCAGGTAGTGCAAAGATGATGGCACGCCATAGGACAAAGATCGTGCGATCGATCAGGGATTTATACAGGGTTTGCCAGATACGTGGGGGGCGGTAGGGGGGGAGTTCCAGGCTGAAAGCGGAAGCTTCACCCTTTAAAATAGTTTTTGACAATGCCCAAGAAACCACAAAAGTCAGGAAAATTCCAAGAACGGCAACCAGGATCACTGCGGCCGATGATAACAGGCCGGCCAGGTAAGCTGGAGCCAGGCCGCCAATGAACAGCGCGGCAATCAGGATCTGCGTAGGCCAGCGCCCATTGCATAAGGCGAAATTGTTGGTGATGATCGCGATAAGGCGTTCCCTCGGACTGTCGATGATCCGGGTGGATATGATGCCCGCTGCATTGCATCCAAAGCCCATGCTCATGGTCAATGCCTGTTTTCCATGGCTCCCGGCGGCTTTGAACAAGCGGTCGAGATTAAAAGCAACCCGGGGCAGATATCCAAAATCTTCGAGTAGGGTAAACAAGGGGAAAAAGATCGCCATGGGAGGAAGCATCACACTGATCACCCAGGCGGTAGCCATGTACATGCCATCGATCAATATTCCATTCAACCACCAGGGCATCCCGATCTGGGTCATTAAATCTTTCAGGAACGGATGACCCTGGTCAAGCAATACCCAGGCAAGTCCCTGTGATGGGTAATTGGCCCCAATTATGGTTATCCACAAAACAACCGCCAGCATCAGGAACATGAGAGGGAACCCCCATATTCGGCTGGTAACAATCCGGTCGATGAACTGATCCAGATACAGTTCTTTTTTCTTGTCAGGGTAGGTTACACAATGGTGGGCTATTTTACCGGCCTCGATAAAATGATTTTCCACGAGCTCGTCATGGAAATTAGGGATGAGATCTTTTTTTAAGGATTGTGCCAGTTTCTCTATTTCGCTAACGGGTTCCTCGTACCGGAATGGAATTTTCAGACCGTCTTCCCGCAGTTTTTTCGCATCATAAATGCTGTAATCTTCCTCAGTTTGAATGTGATTCAGCAGTTCACCGCTCTTTAGGGCTTCAATAATATCCTCATCTTCATCCAATACACGTTCGGCAAGCCATTCCGAATTTTCCAGTTCAGGAAAGTCAGAAACGAGTTGGTACCCTACTTTCTCGACTGCTTTGCTCAGTTTTCCATTTCGATAGGATTTGTTATGGGCTTTGATCGGATACCGGCGGTTAGCCACATCGCTGATGGCCCCCAGTAATTCTTGCAATCCTTTTTTATACCGGGCAGAAGTGGGGATGACAGGCACACCCAGATCCCGTGTAAGAGATCTATCATCAATTTTTATTCCCATACGTTCTGCTTCATCCACCAGGTTGAGACAGACAACTACCTGTTCCGTAATTTCGAGGATCTGTAAGACGAGGTTCAGGTTTCTTTCAAGCCGGGTGGCATCCACCACAATCAGCGTAACATCGGGCTTGCCAAAAAGGATAAAATTACGGGCAATTTCTTCATCAGCGCTCCGGGATACCAGGGAATAAGCACCCGGTAAATCAACCAGTTTGAAATTCTGATTGTCAAAATTAAATCCTCCTTCCGCCCGGGTTACCGTTTTCCCGGGCCAGTTACCAGTATGCTGGCGTAATCCGGTCAAGGCATTGAAAACCGTACTCTTTCCCACATTCGGATTGCCGGTAACCGCCACTACAAAATCGAAGTTGGGCACATTGATCCCAAGTCTTTTTAAATTTCCTTCACGGTAGGAAGGACAGCCCTCACAGCCGGAATGATTCGATACCGGCTTCGTATTCATCTTTTTTTTATTATCCAGTACCTTAATTTCTTCCATAAATTTAATCCCCTTTTATCTCCACCAGAATTTTGGCAGCCTGATTCTTTCTAAGGGCGATCACCGCTCCCCGGATAAAATAAGCAAGAGGCTCATGCAATGGATTATCCAGTGCATGGGTGATCTCTGTGCCGGGTACCACGCCCAGATCAAGCAGCCTGAAACGTTCAAATCCCTGGCAATTATCATCCAGGCCAATGACTCTGGCTGTTTTCCCTGGTTTTAGCTCCTGCAGTGTAGGCATGCCTTTTTTATATGTTTAAACGTAAAATGATCAAAATGTTTTGATAATATTAAAAAAATATTTAGATGTATCTAAAAATGAATCGAGCTCAAATCTAACTAATTTTTAGCTAAAACAATAATAATACATGAAAGTATATAAAATCATGACAGGGTATGGTATATTTTGCGGAAGTTCATAATATAGTAAATCATCCGGCTGAACATGATGGCCATCAGTAAAAGTGAAAATAACTTTTGATTTCCGGAAAGATAATTCTGACTGATCAGGCCATACCTGGCAATATAAATAATGACCAGCAAATAATTTAATTCCATAAATATGAATGCATTGAGATAACCATCGCGCAGGATCGAAAGCGTAACATACCCTGATCGGATACTCACAAAATAAAGAATCCAGGGAATGGCAATATGAATATAAACCATAAAGGGTAATTGAATAAGTAAAACTGTATATAGGATAGAGAGGACGACAATGAAGAATTCCAATAGAGGATGAAAGAATTTATTCGATTTTATATCGATTTCAACCGGTGGATTGTAAGTATAACTTTTATAGGCATTTTTGCTTCTAAAATAATCGACAATCGGAAAGGGAAATACCAGAAAATAAAAGATTATAAAAATATATAACAGTTCCTTGTAATTATCTGGCCTGCCGGCAAAAAGCCAGAATATGCCGCATGCTACCAGTAGCAATATGGGAATGGCAATTCCGATTCCCCTCATTCGTTTGATGTAATCACCCCGCATAAAACTTATAAATTCAAAGGTGTATCCTTTTGTAAGAAGTCTTTTTTTACTTAAAAAAAGAATGTAGAAAAGGAAAAGCAACAGCCAGGTTGTAACCCACGATGTAAAAAAAATAATAAGGAGGTCTTGGTCTTTCATCGTATATTCATTTAAAAATTTCGTTTAGATTCTGTTTAAATAATACTTGTATTTTTTTTTCATCCATACCGGATTGTAACAGTTTAATAATGGGCTCTTTAAAAATCTTACCGTAATTGCTACCACGATCGGGTTTAAATTCACTCACAAAGGTTCCTTTTCGCCCGTTACTGACAATCAGACCCTGCCTTTCCAGTTCAC
>Ga0209536_100005148_pt1 | contig 20438 bp, 10 predicted proteins | sample DeeMarSeWOR28_12_FD_187461 | JGI IMG/M metagenome (GOLD analysis project Ga0209536, IMG submission 187461) | Marine sediment microbial communities from White Oak River estuary, North Carolina - WOR-2-8_12 (SPAdes) (version 2) | ecosystem: Environmental > Aquatic > Marine > Intertidal zone >...
CGATCAGGACCGATTCGGCCGGGACCGGAGACCGGACTGATGCGCGCGCGAGGTGCCCGTCGAATGATCGGACCCGAAGAACCAGCCGGCTCCCGTCTTCATCCGCCCGGGCGGAGACGAGGATTGCCGAGAGTTCCTCCAGGTAGGGCAGATCAACGTCTCCGAACTGAATCTCCCAGTCCGTCCCCTGCTCCCATGCAATCTCCGTCGGGAGAACTCGGGAAGGAACCACCTGGCCCCCGGCGTCGAACCGCTCGAACCCCGGGCCTGAGCCGTAGAGATGCACGTTGTTCCGCCTTCCGAAGAAGAGAGGAAACCTGCAGGAGTCGCGACCTCCGAATCGATCCCCCCCGATCACGAGGTTCCAGCTCGCTTCCTCGACACCGAGCAATGTCAGGAGCGTCTGGAGGTAGAACCCCCCCGCCCAGAGAAACGAGGGCTTGTCTATCATGCCGTACCGGGGTGAGGCGGGGTCTGCATACCTGTACTCGTACATCGCCGGGTGTCCCATCGGACTCGCCGATATCCCCTCGACGGTCATAATCTTGCGAAAGAGGGACCAGGCACCCTCCAGCCTCCCCGCACGGTGGAGCCCCATGAGAAACCAGGCGTTCGCGTGGGGCCAGACCCCCCCGTTCGCATAGAAGTAGGGATCACCCGCCTCGTTCCCCTTGAACTTGAAGAGCGCCCGCACGGAGTCCAGATGGAAATCGGGTGGATCGACGATGCGGACTCCGATGTTTGAATCGAGCAGCTGCTTCTCTGCAGTTTCCACAAGTCGGAGTTCCCGCTCGGGACCCAGTGTGCCGTAGACGGCTGCAAGGAGAGATCCCATGTAGTAGTGCCGGTCCAGCTCCTCCCCGTTGTAGTTGAAGAGATAGCCCGCCTCCTCATCCCAGAGCCTCCTGCAGAGAGCCGACTGCATGCGCGCGGCGGTTGCCTCAAGCCAGAGAAGATCATCATCACTCCGGCGCAACATCGCACTCGTGTAGAGGAAGTCCCCGATCGCACGGATGGTGAGGAGTGTGATGTATGCCCTGGGCCCCTCCCACTGGCCGATGTCCCACCAGTCGGGCCTCCGTGCGTACATCAGGTCGTCTCCCCTCTTCTGCGTCAGCATGGACTCCAGACTCCCCTTGAGGAGAGGATAGAGCCCCGCCACCGTAGCGGTGTCGAGCGTGTGGCGCAGATAGGCTGCCGAGAGTATGACGAACCAGAGCTGATTCCAGTTGTCAGGCTCGCACCACTCGGTGACGTAGTTCCCGTCCTTGAAGTAGTAGGCGTGCGCCAGCACAGAATCCCCTGAGATTCTCGCAAGATAGCGAAGATCCTTCCTCACCCGTTCGGGGTTGAACATGACCGCCCCCAGGTCCGTCAGGAGGAGATCATGTGTGAAGAAGAAGTGGTACTCCACGGGACAGGGCATAGGGACCACATCCCCGTCCAGGTAGTGGGCATTGGCTGCAAGGAGTGCGGTTGCCCAGCACGCGGAGCTATCCACCCAGGGGTCTCCCGTGAAGAACTCCGACCCGAGCGAGGCTTCTGACCGGAGGAGAGAGTCGTAGGCGGAGACCTCCGCCTCCCATCCCCCCTCCAGTCTCTCCATGGTAGAGGCAACATCCTCATCGGGTGCGCTCCCAATAATCTGCCGAAGGACGAGCGAATCACCCGTATCCAGCGTCCGCCGGTAGAAGAACGCGGCCACAGACGGCCCCGCTTCCCCCCCACGCACAGAGGGGCGGACCAGGGATTCGGCTTCTCCCCTGAACCAGAGGGAGAACCCGGTGTCCGTCACACCCAGGCTGCCGGCATCACTCGTCCACCGGAATGGCGGCTCTCCCACGTTCAGAACGAAGACCGATGTGCTGTCCGTGTCATCGTAGGGGAAGAGGGCAACGATCGACCTCCCGTCCGGCTCCACACGCGTCAGGGCCGAATCTCTTCGCCTAAACGTGTGCGATGTCCTGAGTGAGAGGACGAGATGCGTGTAGATCTCAAGGGGCAGGGACTCGGGTCTCTCATTGAGGAGTGTGAGCGTGAAGACCATTGCCGGTTCGCTGAGGCAGAAACTGTAGTCGATCCGGTAGCGGATCCCCTCCCGCTGGCTTGTGAAGACCACGCGGTGCGGGCTCCGGACATCGGGCCACGCCTCCCTCCCCAGCCGCAGAGGCACGCCGTCTCCCACCTTCACGCCCAGGACCATGGGGAATGACTCTTCGCCACGATGCCAGTAGTCGGTGCTCAAATCGATGATGTTCGCCACCGGGTAGAAGAGAGCGATGCTGGTGGGAAGCGGTCTGCTTCCGTGGAATTCCGCCCCCGCGTACGGACCGCCGACTTCGATCTGGCCGTATCCACGCGAGAAACTAAACTCCGGGACCTGTGCCGAGGCTCCGCCGGAGAGCGTATGGAGGAGGAGCCCGATGGGTGCGACTCCAAACAGGGCGAGAGCCCTCTGAAAGATGGGATGGTTCCAGTCCATACTATCGGAACGATTGCCAGCGTTCATCTATTGTGGGAAATGCCACACGGGGGAATGTCCCTCCGGGTCTGTACCAAACCACATCGGCGGCCCCGCTCTCGGGGAGGACAGTCAGAGAGAGAGGAGCCAGGACTTCTTCATGAAGGAGAACCGGAAACTCCCTCCTGAGCCGCTCCAGTGACTCATTGAGCAGTCTGTTCTCCTCTTCAAACATCAGTTCATAGCGAAGGCTCTGGCTCACCTCCTCATAGGAGAGAATCTCCCCTTCCGTGTCGCGGAACCTCCCCTTCCCCGCATCATAGAGCGCGCGAACCTCCGAATCATCCGGTGAGACCCGGCGCCCGACCTCTGCCCGTGCCGCCAGGTAGAGGAGCTTTGCACGCCACTTCGCGGCTTCGTGCGCCACAACGGGGAGCCGGTGGAGCTCCAGCCCGTACGCCTCGTTGCTGAGCAATCGGTCCTGCACCATCTTCCAGACGGACCGCTTGACGCTGGAGGAAAAAGCTCCGGGAGAGCGCCTGTCAAACTGGAACTGCCTGATGTCATACCACCGAATGTAGTCCCGGATCCTGATGTCTAACCATCCCGCACTCACCAGCACCCTGTCCAGAAACTCACCCGATGAGGAGATCGGCATCGGTCCCGCCTCCGTCATGAATGCGGAGGGTATCTCCCACTCGAGCTGTCTGTCGCGCGAGAGCCCCCGGTCGGCAATGTAGGCGCGCAGGATATTGAATCCATCCGCCTTGATGACCGGGTGTGCCGTGCGCATCTTGGCCTTCACGTAATCGCGCGCGAGTGCATCAGCCCGGGTTTGCACGAGGATATCCCGGGCATTCCGGCGGAGATCGCGCATCTCCGATTCCGTCACGAGGGGGTTCCGCCAGACCTCATCCAGCCGGACGATGTAGAAACCGTCCGGCCCCTCAATCGGCATTGATACTTCCTGGCTCCGCATCGATCCGATCCGGGAGGCGAACTCCGGGTTGTCTCGCTCCAGCATCAGCACCGTTGTCTCCAGAGATCTCTCCGCCGCTTCCTGACCGGAATGCTGCTCCCTCCCGTAGAGGGAGTCGAAGGAGATGCCCCGGCCCAGCTCCCCCGCTGCAGAATCCGCACCGGGGAGGTTCTCGCGGTAGAGCCACCGGAGCCGGATGGTCGTGCGTCCCTTCACCACGGCAGTGTCCAGATCGGCCTCTGTGACAGAAACGTTGGCCAGCACTCTGCGCCGGTAGAGTTCCGCCACCGCAAGATCCTCTTCCAGCGCACGCGCACGAGCCAGCACGAATTCTGTCGTGTCGGCCCCCAGCCGTTCTCCCTCCAGCGCAAGGAGTCGCTCATAGATCATGAACTGGAGGTGGGTGCGCAGAGGCTCGTGCTGCCGTTTGACGAACGCGGGGCCAAACTCGTAGCTGTCGAGCAGATCCCTGACCGTGATGATCTCACCGTTGACCTCGGCCACCACGGCACTGTCGGGTGGAATCTCACCCGCCAGACCAATCCGGAGGATCGTTGTGAACACACCTGCCAGCAGCAAGAGTCTCATCCCTTCATCCCGGTTGTCGCAAGACTTTCAATAAAATACCTCTGGAAGAAGCTGTAGGCGAGTATCACCGGGAGGGCCAGCATGGTGGCCGCAGCCAGCCGGAACGCCAGGTGCGTCCCCGCTGCACCCCCTATGGAGAAGAGGGCGACGAGCTGGGGCATCGTCATCAGGTCCCGGTCCCGGATGACCATAATGGGCCAGAGCACCTCGTTCCAGGACGTCATGAACGTGAGTATGGCCACCGTAATCACCACCGGCCGGGAGAGGGGCCAGATCACACGGAAGAGGATACCGAATTCGGAACAGCCGTCCATCCGCGCGGCGTCGATCAAGGACTGCGGGATCGACTTGAAGAACTGGCGGAACAGGATGATGCCGAAAGCGCTCAGCATCGTCGGGGCGATGAGCGAGAGATAGGTATCGGTCCACCCCAGCATCACCATCAGAACATACTGCGGTATCAGGACGATCTGAAACGGGATCATCATCGTGAAGAGGATCAAGAGGTAGAGAACATTGTTCCCCGGGAAGCGGAGCCTCGCCAGCGCGTACCCCACCATGGAGCCGAAGATGACGACCGAGACGGTTGCCGAGAGGGAGACGATGAGGCTGTTCAGGAGCGCACGGAGTATCGGGATTGTCTCCAGGACCTGGACGTAGCTGTTGAGCGAGAAGTTCTTCGACCAGAGCGTGAGCGTGCTGATCTCCAGCTCGGGCTTCATTGAGGCCGCGATCATCCAGAGAAAGGGGTAGGCGAATATGACCGCCCCCAGGAGAAGGGCACTATAGAGGAGGAGGCGCTTCACAGTCCGATCTCCCGCTCGATCACCTTCCGCTGAAGGAGCACGACCGTCAGAATCACCAGCGCATAGAGTACGCCCAGCGTGGCGGCGTATCCCATGTGGCTGAAGTAGAATGCCTGGTTGTAGATGTAGAGCATGGCCGAGAGCGTGCTCTGCATCGGCCCGCCGCCGGTCAGCACGTAGGGCTCGATGAACAGAGAGAACCCCCCGATGGTGGAGAGGATGACGATCACCGAGACGGTCGGGTTGAGCATCGGGAGCGTAATGTTCCAGAAGCGTCGGAAGGGCGATGCCCCGTCTATCGCGGCCGCCTCGTAGAGGTCCGCCGGAATGCTCTGCAGCCCGGCGAGGAAGAGGACGATGTAGATCCCCACGTTCTTCCAGGTCGCCATGATCGCTATCGAGGGCATGGCGATAGACGGGTCGGTGATCCAGGGGACGGCCGGCAGGCCTACCGCCTGCAGCACCGTGTTGAGCATACCATAGTCGTTTGCATAGACCTGCTGCCAGAGAATGGTGACGGCAACGCCCGAGACAACGACAGGGAAGAAGTAGACGGCGCGGAAGAGACCCCTCCCGCGGACCCGCCTGTTGAGGATGAGAGCAAAAGCGATCGCGACGACGATCTGCAGAGGGATGTGGATCAGGAGAAAGAAGACGGTGTTCAGTACCGACTTGTAGAAGAGGGCGTCCTCGGCCACCCGGAGGAAATTCTTTGCGCCGACCCACTCCATCGGCGTCACGATATTCCATCGATGGAAGAGCAGTATGAGCGAGAAGATGAGGGGATAGGCGACAAACGTCCCGAAAAAGACGATGTAGGGAGAGACCAGCAGGTAGCTGCCGCGGTCCCGCGCCCGGAGGCGGGCGAGCAGTGTCCCGAGGCCGGTCATCTGTTCCACTCCAGAATCGTTCGCGCACGGCTCGCCGCCAGCTGTGCGGCCTCCCTGGGTGAGATCTCGCCGTACACAGCCGAGGCCTCGTATGCCAGCGAAAGCGCGTCCAGGATTTCTTTCAGATCCGGCACCGGGTCAACACCTCTGGTTCGGGGCGCCTGTTCGGCGAACCGGGCCATCATCGGGTTTTCTGCAAAATAGTCGACAAAGAGCGAATCTGCCGTCATGCGCATGCGGAGCGGGATCTGGTTACAGGTTTCAAGGAGAAGGAGATCGTGCTCTGATCGGAGCAGGAACTTGGCAAACTCCCAGGCCTCCCCGGGGTGCTCAGTTGTAGAGAAGACCGCGATGTTTTTGAAATCCCCGTATGTGTAGACCGGCCCTTCGTGTCCATCCGGCACGGGGAGCGGTGCGATGCCATACTCCAGGTGTGGCGCGTTCCTCTGGATCTCCGCAATCTCAAAGGGCCCGGCAAAGTGGGTCGCCTTCCGCTCCAGCAGAAACGGATCCCCCCCCTGGAAGAAGGTGTGCGGAAAGAGCCGGCGGCGGTAGCATTCCTGAAAGAAGCCCAGGACGGCCTCGGCATACTCGTTCTCAAATGCCACCCTCTCCCCATCGAACAGGGTCCGCCCGCCGGACGCCGCGATGTAGAAGGGATAGAAGTCGAAGAGGCGTTGCCACCAGATCGGCCGGATATCCCTCTCCCCCATCCAGACGTCGATCTGCCCCTCTCCGGATGTGTCACGGGACACCTTCTGGCCGGCTTCCAGAAACTCCGTGTAGGTCGAGGGGACAGACTCCACCCCCGCCTCCCGGAAGAGCCGGGCGTTGTAGAACATCATCACCGGGTTGGTCTTCCAGGGGATCTGGTGAAAATGCCCGTCGGGGCTTCTGAACTGGTCCAGGAGATCGGGCGGCACCCGTTCGGCCACCACCGAGTCAAAATCGGCAAACCCGTCCAGAGGCACAAGCCCGCCGGCCCGCGTGTACTCCTCCAGCGCACCGGGCCAGATGTTCGAGCAGACATCGGGAGTGGTTTTGCCGGCGATGGCGGCAAGGAGCACCTCCTCGGTGGACTGGCTCACAGGAATAGGTTGCATCAGGACACGGATACCGGGATGGAGCACGTTCCACCGCCGGACGAGCGTATCGGCCAGGGCAAGTTCCTGCGGATTGGGAGCGGGCCAGTAGATGAGGTCAACGCGGGGCGCGGAAGCGGGTTCCCCCCCGGGCCGCGTGTCGCATCCGGGGAGCAGCAGGGTCCAGGTGATAATCGAGAGTACGCACAACCGCAGTCGCATTAGAATTGAAGCCCGATGGCAAAGACATGTACAGCACTCAGCCTTCCATAGTCGGTGTACCCGTAGTCAAAGGTGGCCTTCAGCCCGCCCCCGAAGAGATCTGCCAGAACCCCCGCCCCGGCTGAGAGCCCTCCTTCGCCGTCCACCAGGAAGAGAGAGTGGGCGCCGGCACGGATGAAGAACGTGCTAAAGAGACCCAGCTCCACGCCCGCGTTCAGGCTCTCGTAGTTGTCAGCCGGGTGAAGCGCGTCAGCGGCAACCGTCAGGAGGAGATCTTCCGACTTCACCAGGTCCGCAGCGATTCCAAACTGAATGCTCATCGGGAGATTCCAGGTGTCGAGCTCGATGTTCTGGGGGATCCGCTCGTTGCTCCCCACCTTGTTGGGGTCGATCCTGTGGAATGTGCGGGTGTCTCTCCCCGAGAGCTGCATCGTGGTTCCGAAGTTGGTGATCGTGGCCCCGATGCGGAACCCGTTGAGGAGGTTGGTGGTGAAGACCGTCCCCACATCCAGCGCGAACGCCGTTGCCTTCATGTGCCAGATCCGCTCGTCGATGTACTTTACGGTGAACCCGATGGCGAACCACTCGGAGAGGTTCCGCGCGTAGTGGATCCCTATGGCGAAGCTCCCCGCACTAAACATCTCGCCTGTCCCCTCGGGACGCTCGACGGTCCGGACCATCATATCGTCCATAGAGAGAGAGGTGAAGCTCAAGCCCAGGGCTCCGAAGTCCCCCAGCGGAACGCCCAGCGCTGCATAGTCGAAAGACATCTCCGCGATCCAGCGCGTATGGGAAAAGACCGCCTCACTCTGCGGGAGAAGCGCCATGAAGGAAGGGTTCCAAAAGAGACAGGTTACATCGGTCGCATTCGCGACAAATGCAGATCCCATAGCCGTAGCCCGCGCCCCCGCAGGGATCTCCAGGAAGGGAGCGGCGGTGGTTCCCACCTTGGAGACACCCGACCCATCGTCCTGCGCAACGGAGTCGGCTCCCCACGGCAGCGCCAGCAGCAGTGCGGACACTATCACGAGTGATCGTCTCACGTTCTCGCTTTCCGCGTCATTTGATGACGGCAAATCGCCCCACCTTCTCCCCTACACCCGGTGCATCGACATGGTAGACGTAGACGCCATAGGCAACGTCCATCCCGTCCTTGGTGACCAGGTCCCATGGCTCCTGCCCGTCAGATATCGTGGTGTTGTGCTCGAGCGTCTGGACAAGTGCCCCGCGCACGGTGTAGATCCGGATGGTGCAGAGTGCCGGGAGGTTGACGAAGTAAATCAGCCGGGTACCGCGTCCTGCCTTGTAGGGATTTGGGGGCTCCCATGAGGCCGCCCCGACGTACGGGTTCGGCACAACGGCGATCTTGTCCATTTCCTGAGAGGCGCGCACACGGTCCTGGGCGGCACTCCGGATCTGGAACTGGAACTGCTCCCCCGTGCGGAACGGCTTTGTGGTAACTATGGAGAGCTGATCCCCCTCTCCGGGGAGTATCATCGAGGACTGGCTCGTGTCCTGCTCGATCCTCACCCCCCAGGTAGTCCGGTAGTTCCCCCGGACGGCGGGTTTCCCCAGGCTGTCCCCATGCACGGTGACGATCCTGTCTCCGGGCGTGAACGACCCCGTCCGGTCGGTGTCGTAGAAGAGGAACTGCATCTTCCTCTCTTCGGTCAGGTTCCAGACGGTGAAGTTCACCGGCTGAGCCGGGGGAGCGCCGAAGAAGAGACCCGATGTGGAGGTGTCGATGACATCGCTTGAGAACCGGAGCTCGAAATCGGCAGGGTAGGCAACATTGACTGTCAGAAATCCGTCATCGAGTGCAACTCTGGGGATGGTGTTCGTCCCCCCTTCATTCCACCCGGTCTCCCCGCGCACGATCGTGACGGCCGAATCATTGAACACGTTGACGATCATCCCCTCGGCTATCACCAGCTCCTCGCCCCGCTCGACGACCGGCAGATTTTCAGCCAGAACCCGCCCGTCACTCGCGCTGACCATGGTTACAGTCGGGAGAGGGTTGTTCTGAAACGGCGCATTGTTTTGAAACTCCAGCCTGTAGGTGTTCCCGTCCAGGAGTGAATCGGGGTCGATGACCGTCACGGCGATCGAACCGCTCCCCGGGCCCGAGTGGAGAATGGAGCCATCGACACCGGCCGGGAGGTACCCGGCCGCGGGCGCACGGGGGACGGCAACGGCCGTGTTGATGTCCGTACGGACGTTCCCGTTGATATCCACCTGGACGATGCTGGTGCACTCAGAGGGGGCGAACCCGTCCACCTCTCCCGCCGCCGTCGTGTCCAGAAAGCCGCGGTCGTAGGAGACCACCGCATAGTAGTAGGTCTGCCCGTTCTGGAGGTCGGTGTCCACGTAGGCATGCCGGAGGCCGACATCTTCCCCCAGGTCAAACTTCACGCCGTTCACATCAAACGGGTGGAGCCCTTTGATCCCGTTCTTCAGGTCGAACTTGGCGATCGGTTTGCGGAAGGTCTCCTTTCCGTACGCGTCGGTGATGACCATGCTCTCCAGAAAACTCGCGTCTGTGGTCCGGTAGATCCTGTACCCCTCGAAGTCGAACTCCTGCAGGAAGGGATCAAAACTCAGCTCCGCCAGATCGTCCCAGTAGAGCGTCACCTGCCCGTCCCCCGGGACGATGGTGAGTCGCGGCTTCTCCGGCGGTTTGGCAAATCTGTAGTTGGCATTGTAGATCTGCTGGACGGCCTTCTTCCTCCGGACCAGGTCATCCCGGTCGTTGCCGAAGAGAAGGGCCATCGAGAACCTCTCGGTCTCCATGCGCGAAAGGGGGAAGAGGTTGCCAGGAAACACTCCCTCGGGCCGGGCGCCGGCGGAGAAGTACATCCCCAGGTTCACGTCGTTCAGCTGCTGGAAGCCCGTGGTGTCGATCGGTGTCGTGAGCACCTCCCAGTTCTGCTCGTCGTTGTGCAGCTCATAGTTGTGGACGGGAAAGATGCTGAAGCCGGTCAGACCGATCTGATCCGATTCGTCTTTGTCCAGTATGCCGAAGGAGGGCTCTCCCTGCTCAGGCCGCGCATTGCCCTGGCTCCCGTCGGCATCCGGCCCCGGATAGGCTTCGTCAAAGGGGCTCAACCCGTCGCTCCCCACGTCGTCGTTCAGCGGCTCGCCGTTGTCCCAGGAGCCGTTCTCGTTGAGGTCGGAGAACGCTCTCCAGTTCATGTTCTCGTCTCCGGTCCACCAGAGATCTTGCCGCACGGCCGGGATCTCCTCAACCCTGTTGTACCCGTAGAAGGAGAGGAAGTGCTGCACGTTGTAGATCGATTGCATGGAGGCAATGATGTTCGCTGCCCCTTCTATGCGCACTCCGGCGTCGTTGGTTCTCAGCTCGTCCGTGATGCCATCTTGGTCGTCATCGCTCGCGTTGACGGCAATGCCCGGACTCTCCAGGAAGGCATACCCCGCCACACCAACCGGTGCCCAGTTACCCGGCGCTCCGATCCCGTCCCCGTCGAACGCCCAGGCGATATCCAGCTCGGTGTCGAACAGTCCCCTGTCATCGCTGGAGTCATCGGTCCCCCCGATTCCCCAGTCGACATACTGACCGAAGACGGTCTTGGTGTAGTCCCGGACGGCGATGTTCGTGATTTCGTAGTACCAGAAGATCACATCGGCCGCCAGAACCTGGGACCACTGGAACCCGCGGACAGCCACCTGGAGTCCCAGCCCGCCGCGGGAGGAATCGGCCGGATCGGGCCAGTAGTCATACTGCTGATCGGGCGCGTCGTCCATCCGGTAGTATGTCTCCAGGTCCGCGTTCCTGATGCCGCGGCCGAAGTAGCCGTTCCAGAACCCGTCCCACTCGACTGAGCGGTCGGGCCAGGTCGAGGGCCAGGTCGCCTCGTTGTTGCTGACGGCGGGGGAAGGGTTGTCCGGATTCGCGTAGCCGGGGAGCGGCGCCCATCCCCAGGGGGTGCCTGTCACCGGATCTTTACGAATGAACTCCCGGTAGTTGGTCTCCAGTGGGTGGATGATCCGACCGGAGGAGTCCTGCGTCTCCGCCTGGACGATCACCGAGACTCCGTCCACGTACTGGTGCCCCGTCCCCTTCGGCCACTCGCCCGAGGGTTTGTCGGGCCAGAGCGCCACCTCGCCGTGGTTCAGGAAAATGGTCCGCACCAGGTTCCCGTCCATGATCCCCTTCTTGGTGTAGATCACGTTCCCCTGATTGGGATCAATGAACCGCTGCCCGAGCAGGGGCGCGTGCGGAAGGAGGATCGCGCCAAGGAGTATGAGGCAAAGACGTCTCATTGAGCTGTCAGAAGTTGAACGCTGCACCTATCAAAATCCGCCTCGGCTCCGAGAAGAAGTCGGGCCGTCTGTAGTACTCTTCGATGGTGTTGATGCCGCGGGGCTGCCCCTCGTAGTTGGCCGCCAGACTGGAGGTGGCCCTCCCCGTATCGCTAAAGACATCCAGTTCATTCCGCGTGTCAAAGATGTTGTAGACCTTGAGAAAGAGACTCAGCTGTGTCGGCCCTACCGTGAAGTACTTCGTGGCATAGAGGTCGACGGTCGCGATCATCGGCCTGTTCTCGCTGTTCAGCAGGCCGGTCCGCTGGTTCTGGTAGGCGGGGGTGTAGGGAAGTCCGCTTCCAAACCTCCCGATCAGCGTAAAGGCGTAGTTGTCCGGGGCTCCCAACGTCGCCGTGAAGTTCATCGAATGCGTCCGGTCCCAGTCCAGCGGGGCCAGCTGCTTCTGGCTCTGCACCGGAGGGTCGGTCTGGTTGTCCAGGTAGACGGAGTTCGGATCGGAGGCGTTCCCCTCAGCGATTTGGAAGGTGTAGTCGATCGTGCCGGAGAAGAATCCGGTGGGACGCTTGGTCAGCGAGATAATGAACCCCCGTGCGTTCCCGTAGTCCCTGTTGACGTACCGGGAGTACTTCGTACCGTTGCCGATGTCATAGATCTCCGTCCCGATCAGGTTCCGCATATCCTTGTAGAACCCTACGACGTCGATCTTCAGATCTTCGGTCAGCTGCTGCTGCAGACCCAGCTCATAGGCGATCGTCCGCTGCGAGAGGAGACTCGGGTTCCCCACCTGGAATGACTCGGTGACATTAATGTTGTAGTCGTTGTTCAAGTAGAGCAGCTCAAAGGGCGGAACCTGGAAGAAGTGGCCATAGGAGAGGTGGAGCACCCCCTGGTCGGTGATCGGATACGCGAGACCGAACCGGGGACTGAACTGCATCTCCACTTCCGCCGGAGCCACCTCCGGCTCCTCTCCCAACCGGAGCTGCTCGATGAGAACATCCGCGTTCGGCTTGAAGTAGTCGAACCGGACGCCCAGGTTCACTATAAGCCTGTCGAACTCCATCTTATCCTGCACGTAGGCCGCGTACTGCCGGGGTTCCACCCAGCCGTGGGCAAACTCCGAGTTCCCGTGCTCCACGGGGATGGGCTTGAAGCCTGTGGCCTGATCGTTCCGTATCCCGAAGTTGTGTACCCAGAGCCGGTGCCACTTCCCTTCGAGACCCGACTTGATCTGGTGCTCTGCGGTGAGCTGGCTGACGATATCCGCTTTGGCGGCGACATAACGTGTTTCCCAGTGGTACTGGACCATCTCCGCACCACCGGTGAGGAATGAGGCGCCGCTCACGGCAAGAGCTCGCCGGTAGTCCGGATAGCGCGGGTCATACGGGTCCTCGTAGACGTAGGCATCATTCCGGTTGCTGTACCATGAGCCGTGCATCTCCAAGAACGCGGTCGGGCTGAAAACAGCCGTGAAGCTCGCGTCGGCCAGATGCCCCAGACTGTAGCCCCAGTACGCCCCGTCCGGGTTGTACTTGTAGGAATGGAGGTACCGCCTGAAATCCCGTTTCTGCCCCAGGTAGAGGAGCTTCAGGATACTGGCACCCATGACGGGCACAGTCAGCTTCGTCTGGAGCGTGCTGCGGCGGTCGGGGTTGAGCGAGACAAAGGCCCCGTCTCCTGTGGCACCGACGTACCACTCATCGGGGTTATTCGAGCTGAAGTTGGAGGAATCGGTCGGCAGAAAAATGCGCTGGCCGTAGAGGTATCCCTCGTTGTTGAAGTGCCGTCCCGAGAGAAAGAACCTGATCTCGCCCAGCAGCGGGCCTCCGAACGTCCCTTCAACGTTGTAGATGTGCGTGGGACTGACATCACCCACGTTCATGAAGAGTTCGGTATCGGAGCTGACGTAATCTCCGATATACGTCGAGAGGCTCCCCGAGAAGCGATCGCTGCCGGTCTTGGTGACTTGGTTCACCACGCCGGACATCGCCTGTCCGTACTCGGCGTTGAACGTCCCGCTGATGATCTCTAGCTCTTCGATTGCATTTGTCTCGGCGGTCACCCCGGCTTCACGCGAATAGAGATCGGTCACCGGGATGCCGTCCACCATGTAGAGGACCTCACCTATCCGTCCCCCCCGGAAGTGCCCCTCCACGACCCCCGCCTGGAGGTTCACCAGATCGGAGATCTCCTCGACGGGATACGCCTTGATCTCATCGGCGCTCACCTTCGCCGAGGTGGATGTGAGGTCCCTCTGCACGAGCGGCCGCTCTGCCACGACCACCACCTCTTCTGAGATCTCGACGGAGGATTCGGTCAGCGTGAACTCGATAGTGGTGGTCAGATCCACCTGGACACGGACCCCGTTCATCTTGGCGGGGTGGTATCCGACGAGCGAAGCGTTGAGCGTGTAGGTGCCGGGAGGAATGTTCAAGATGATGAACTGGCCCTCGATGTTTGTCGCGGCACCCAGCCGCGTACCCTCGAGGATGATGTTGACTCCAACGAGCGGTTCGTCCGTCCCGCTCTCGGTAACCCTTCCGGTGATCTTCCCGGTTGTTCCCGCCAGCGCCGAGGTATGCCAGAGGAGTGCGAGGATCCCCGTCAGAACCGGCAGGATGCGGTTCTTTCGATTACCTCTCGTCATAGACGCGTCACCATCTGTCTGTATCGCAGACGCACGCGCGGTGCGGGCGCCCGCCTGAGAGGCGGACGCCCGCAGCGCAGCGTTACTTCAAGAGCATCATCTTCTGGGTGATGCTGACATCGGGGGTCGACAATCTGTAGAAGTAGATGCCGCTTGGAACCAGGTTGCCCGTATCATCCATTCCGCTCCAGGCCACCTTCCATGTCCCGGCAGTCTGGACCTCATTGACGAGCGTCCGGATCTTCTGTCCCAGGATATTGTAGATCTCCAGGGCGATCATCCCGGCAGCAGGGACGTCATAGGTGATCGTGGTCGAGGGGTTGAACGGGTTCGGGTAGTTCTGGTGGAGAGCGTAGGCCTCGGGAATCATTCCGCCTGCGACGGGATCATCCTGGTCCACGGAGGTAACAACCGAAAGAACCTCCACCATCTCAAAGTCATCCCAGTAGGAGGTACCGGTCCACTTGTGCCAGGACCGGCTCCGGATCGAGACCGCCGCCACGTCATCCTGCGGCACCTCCATAATGGCCTCATACCGTGTCCAGCCTGTCGTCTCGTCCTTCAAGGTGAACCGGAGGTCAGCTCCCGCCACCTCGTTCCATCCGCCGTTGTCCTCGAACATCTTCGTGTGCCACGTCCAGGTGTACCCCAGCTGGCACTCCGCGTTGAACACCGAGTCCGGAATGATGTTCTCGGTCATCACCCAGGCGCTCAGCATGTACTTCTTCCCCATGCTGTTCAGAGGGATCGGGATCGTCTCGGTGAAAAACACCCCCTCACCGTCGTCTCGACCCACATCGGCCGTCATCTTCAACGAGTAGGTCCCGCTGTGCGCCTGCTCGTCGGTCACCCCCGATCCGCCAAAGACCGTCTTCCCGTCGTTCCCCCCGCTCGGCGCAATCCAGTACTGCCAACCCTCGTCCACATCCACAAACCCGTTCCAGTTCTGGCCTGCCCATTCGCCGGCACGACCCTGGAAGATGAACGAGTCAAACCAGACCGTCCCCGTTGCGCTCGCACCGGCCTCGGCCGAGATCAACAGCTTCACCGCCGTCACAGGCAAATTCACCGTCCCCACTCCGTTCGTGTCGGCGTACCAGTCCGTCGTCGCAGTGCTCTGGTCCACGTCCAGTACGAACGGCTCCCCGCCGATCAGCGCGTCGCTCGAGTCGTAGAACCAGAACTTCAACTGCCACTTCTCCGCCTCGCCCGCCGGGCTCGTGTTCACTCCCTCGGTCTTCACATACGCCCCCAGCCAGATATCCACCCCGGAGGATATGTTCTCAACCCAGTACCGGCAATTGTTCCCCGAGACCCACCGGGCCGCAGAACCTGTGTTCGGCTTCACGATCTTCAGCGAGTGCGTCCCTCCGTAGACCTGATCGGTCGCCCAGCTCAGCGCCACTCCGGCGCTCGTCCCGGGCTCCGCCGTCCAGAGAGAGGGCTGACCGCTCTCAAATCCACCGTTGGTCACCATGTTGCCCGTCTGGCCGACGGCAACACCACCCACCACGGCGAGGACCAAGAGCATCCGGAAAGCAGTACTCCACCAATTCATTGAATACCTCCCTGTTGTGTGTGTGAGTGATCAAACAAAATGGAGCCGTGCGCCCACCCCGCAGGCACAGCACGTGCTCCTACCACGCGACTTCCTCTTCGGCCTCCACCGTCAGTGGAGCGAATTCCCCCGATTTTCCTCCGGTCGATTCACGGACGATGAGGTCGGTCCGCACGTGTGCTATCACCCCCGTTGCCGTTTTCGACCGCAGAGTATCGACCAGCCGGCGCACTGCCAGCCTCCCCATTTCTTCCTTGTGGACCCGCACCGAAGTCAGGCGCGGCTCCACGTGCGAGCTCACCTCGAGATCGTCAAAGCCGGCGATAGCAAGATCCTCAGGTATCCTCAAGCCCTGCCTCTTTGCGCAGTGGAGACAGCCAATCGCCATGGAATCGTTTGCCGCAAAGAGGGCGTCAGGCCGGGACGGCGCGGAGAGGATCTTTGCCGCAGCATCACATCCGCTTTTGAACGAGAGATACTTTTCGTCGGTCGTTATCAGGGAGGGGTCCGGCACCAGGCCGTGCTCTTCCAGTGTGGATCTGTAGGTCGCGAACCGCTCGGCAATGCTCGGGTGTTTGAGGTCGGCACCGATGAACCCGACGCGGGTGTGGCCGATCTGGATGAGGTGGGATACCGCTGCCCTCGTGCCGTTCCGGTTGTCGATGAGAATTGCCGAGCGGGGCTGCCGTTTGACCTGATAGTCTACCAGTATGATCGGGAGCCCCATCCCGTCGATGTACTCGATGATCTTCTCGTTCACTGAACCGGCAACAATCACCCCGTCGACGTTCCTCTCGAGCAGAAAGCGGGGCACCGAGTTGCCCTCTGTGAAGCGCCGCCTGATGACGGTGAGGAGAACGTAGTAGTCGTGGAGCCTTGCCTCGAACTCCGTTCCCAGAAAGACGCGTGTGTAGAACTGTTCGGCCTGAGCGAAGTGTTCTTCGGAGACGATGAAACCGATATTGCCGCTCGTGCTGGAGGCGAGACCGCGAGCGGTGCGTGTGGGGTGATAGCCGAGCTCCTTGACAACGCGCATCACCCTCGCGCGCGCCTCCTCGCTCACGTATCCTGTCTTGTTGATCACCAGGGAGACGGTGGAGGCCGAGAGCCCCGATTTCCTGGCGACATCTTTGATCGTGGGTCGCTTGTTCACGTTATACATCGAAGCGCTTTTAGATAAAACTGCTACCTAACGTGGCAAAGATCAGAATGTTCGCTCAAATCACTGAAACAAGAGAAAAACTGAAGAAAAAACGCGGATGTGGAACTGAAGAATAACGAAGCGCTTTAATATAGGCTCGAGATTTGACTTTGTCAAGTGGCAATCGCGTTTTTTGTGTCGGAGGCGACTCTCAGGACTGGATGAAGCGACGGAAGACTTTTTGATACGTGTTGGCCAGGGTGTCGCCCGGGGTCACCAGGACCCCCCAGCCCCCACGTGCGGGGTTGAGAGGTACCTCCCTGGGCACCTGGCTTTCGCACATCAGCCGGTCCTCATCCAGTACCCCGGTGGCAAAGGCAATCTGATCATCGGGAGAGGGACCCCGGAAATCGGGCGAAATGGCCAGAGACCAGAAGACGGTACACTCAGAGAGGGTATTCGGGCTGGGGATGTGCACCAGCACACGCTCGTCGCCGTCTTCAAACGACTGCCGGATGGTGGTAAAGTTGGGCATGTAGCAGCGCTGCCGGCGGAGATGGGCGCTCTGGAGTTTTCCCGGTTGCTCGTGAGGCGTGGTGAGCGCCGGAAACGGTGCCTCCATCTGGAACCCGTCCTCCATCTCCGAGATGTTCATCTCAGGGACCACGGCGTCGGCGGCCTTTCCCAGCGTCTTGCTGTGGGCAAATGCAAAGTGTGTCATGTCCAGGTAGTTCTCGATCTCGCGGCGGAAGCCCGAGTTGAATTTCATCGGAGGGCCGAGCATGTAGGTCCACTCCGGGTTCTCAAACTCAGGAACATCGGGGAGCTTGGCTTTGTCGGACCTCTCCAGCTGGACCCAGATCATCCCGTACCGTTCCCTGACACCATAGCGAATCAGTGCGGCCGCCTCCAGCTTGTTGGGGGGCGGGTTGATCAGAGAAGGAATGTTCGTGCAGGCACCCTTTGAGTCAAAACGCCACCCGTGGTAGGGGCACTTGAGTCCCCCCCCGTCCACGACACCCAGGCTCAGCTTCATCCCCTTGTGGGGGCAGGCATCATCGGTGGCAACGAGCGTTCCGTCGGGGAAACGGACCACGACAATGTCCGTCTCCAGAAGTCTGTAGCTCAACACTCCGCCGGGCCTGACGTCGCGGGAAAGCGCCACAGGCTGCCATGTTCTGCGCAGTACCTTAAAGGGGAGATCTTCGGTGAGTTCCATAGGTTCCCTTCACACTTTCATATGTCACAGGACTACCTCACAACCGACAGTTGCCAGGGCAGAGGTCATCTCGTACGATCGATCCGGACCGCTCTCAGAACTCCAGATCTTCAGCCGGCAAGGAAAGACTCGTGCCCACCTCAGGAAGATTAAAGCGGACGTATGTGCCATCTTCCCATTTCACCCACCTCAGCTCGGCATCCTCCAGCGGAAAAGGAAACCCGAACGTTGCCGCTGCGGGCCGTCCGTCATCGGTCAGTTCTGTGATCTCTACGGTCATGTTCGTCAGCACTACCCGCTCTCCTAAGCGCATCGGGTGAGCGGGCCCCCGAAAAACATTGTCAAAGGGTTGGTTGAAGTAGCCCCCTCCCGGTCGAACGAGCAGGCTCCTCTCGTCCGGCCGGCTGATGTCGAGTCCGGTCAGCCCGGGGGCCAGGACACGCAGTCGGCGCGGTGCACTCTTCCCTTCGAGCGTCCGGGCGGTCGGCAGGTAGTGAGCCTGAAACGCCATCGGCGGATTGACAATCACCAGATCCTGTTGACTCAGATCGCCGCGAAGGACTTCACTCTCTGCCGGATGCTGGATGTATCGCTCTGCAAAATCTGCAGCGGTGCTGGCTACCGGGAGAAACAGGGGCGCTATCACCAGATGAACGAGAACAAACAACACGAAGATGACACGGGCCAGGAGGCGCCAGCTCCGGCCCGCGGGTACCCAGGCGGCACGATCGCCGAGACCGCCCATCCAGAGTGCAAGCAGCCCCATCCCACCGATCCCGACAAAGAAGAGGAGGCGGCTATGCGGCATGACCGAACAGACGAGCGGAAGAGAAAGAACCATCCCCACAGCGAGGAAGCGTGCCATCTTCTCCTGACGGAGAAGCGGAAAGAGCAGAAAAGCCAGGAGGACCAGGAACAGGAGGGCAGCCAAGGAGAAGAGTGCGATTCCTGCTGGAGGCAAGAACATATAGAGCGACGAAGGAGGAATGGCCCACTGGTCCAGCAGGAGAATCGGCCCTCGTACGGCAAAGGCGAGGGCGAACTGCATCGGCTCGGACATCAGGTCGATGTAGAACCCTGAGCCCCGTGTCCCGTGCCCCTGGAGGCGGTAGTAGATGAGCCAGCCAAGCGTGATGGACGCATAGGGAGAGAGAGACCAGATCTTTTGGCGCCATGTGCCCGGGTCCAGGACGAGCGCATATGCCACCAGATAGGCAATCACTCCGAGCGTGGCCTCGCCTGAGAGGAGGCCCAGCAGGAGAAAGACCAGCCCGAGGTACGCACCGGGACGCCACCGGTCCCGGCGCCACCGGTCGTGAAACAGAAGAACCAGAAGCCCGAAGAATATGCAGAGGAGGGCATTGCGACTCGCCAGCCACCCTGCAGGGAGTCCCCGGGCATCGTCAATGGCATAGAAGAGGGCAGCCAGCCCGGCCACCCATCCCGCTCCCAGATATCGCCTGTAGAAGACTGTCGCCGCAATAACCACAGCGCCGAACCAGACAAGGCTGTGGAGGTGCATCATCGGCCCGCTGTCGGGCCAGAGGCGATAGTCGATCCATTGGGTGGCCGCGGCCAGCGGCCGCCAGAAGGAGAGCCGGACCGTCTCGAGTGTCCACCACGGGATGATTCCCAGATCCATCAACGCCCGGGCACGCTCGGGATCGCCGCTCAGGAAATGAAAGAGCTCCAGGGGAGAGACCGTGTCCCCTTTATAATCGGGATAGCCGAGCAGAAAGTAGCGTTGGACGAGATCATCCTGTTGCCAGCCGGTCCAGACCGAGGGGAGCGCCAGAGCCATAGCCAGCAGTGCAAGCAGGAGCGGCAACCAGCGGTGCATCAGGATCTGGCGGATGGTGTTTTTCAAGGCGGCTAGAGCGTGGAAGCCCCGAATGTGTCTCCCCGTGAGAGGTCACCTGTCTCCAGCCCCAGGCGGAACCACCGCGCACGCTGCTCCGAGCTGCCGTGGGTGAAGCTGTCGGGGACGACATAGCCCTGGGCCTGCCTCTGTAGCCGGTCGTCGCCGATGGCAGCAGCAGCGCGCAGTGCCTCCTCCGCATCCCCCGCCTCCAGGATGTCGCGGGAACGGTCCGCGCGATTGGCCCATACGCCTGCGAAACAGTCGGCCTGGAGCTCCAGACGGACGGAGAGCTCGTTCGCTGCGACCTTTCCGACCCGCTGCTGGGCCGCCTGGACCTGGTCCGAGATCCCCAGCAGGTTCTGCACGTGGTGTCCCACCTCGTGAGCGATCACATAGGCCTGGGCGAAGTCACCGGGAGCGCCGTAGCGGGAGCGCAGCTCGTCGTAGAAGGAGAGATCCACGTAGAGCTTCTGGTCCTCAGGGCAGTAAAACGGTCCCATAGCCGCTTGGCCGAGCCCGCAGGCGGACCGAGTCATGCCAGAGTAGATGACCAGGGTGGGCTCAGAGTATCGCCCGTCGAGCTGCCGGAACAGTTCGTTCCAGGTGTCTTCGGTGTCGGCGAGGACCACGGAGACGAAGCCCTTGAGCTCGTCCTCCGCGCCGCTGTTGAGCGCGGGGGAATGGGCCTGACCCGGCATGCCGG